>Ga0194132_10000982_pt1 | contig 58207 bp, 46 predicted proteins | sample TA2KigOf80mmetaG_FD_148612 | JGI IMG/M metagenome (GOLD analysis project Ga0194132, IMG submission 148612) | Freshwater microbial communities from Lake Tanganyika, Tanzania - TA2015054 Kigoma Offshore 80m | ecosystem: Environmental > Aquatic > Freshwater > Lake | place: Tanzania: Lake... | reverse complement strand
CAGCCCGCGCGGCGCTGGCCGCCGCCGCCCGCGACGAGCACGCCGAGCTCGACGTCGTCCGTCGCGCGTCCTAACCGCCCGGCGCCGGCGGGCCGGTCGTCGGCACCGTCGAGACGGTGGTGGTGGTCGTCGGGGTCGGCGCCGTCGTGACCACCGGAACGTCCTGCAGCCCGAGCGGCACCGCCGTCGTCGTGGTGGTCGGTGGCGCTGTGGTGGTGGTGGTGGTGGTCGTCGTCGTCGCCACCGGCCCGTCCCAGCCGACCTTGGGCTGCACGGCGTCACGCAGCTCCTGGAGCCGCGGGTAGAACGCGTTGCCCGGGCAGGCCGTGGCCCACAGGTCGCGGTGGCCCTGGATGCGGCTGGCGAACGACACCGACGTGCCCGCGGGCCAACGCGAACCGAATCCGGCGCTGGTGGCCGAGAACCCGTCGGCCGGGTTCTTCCTGTGGACGCTGAGCTTCCACGCGATGAGGTCGACCATCGCGTTCCAGGCTTCCGTGGTGGGCTGCACGCTCGTGAAGTCCCCCAGGAACGCAGCACCGCTCGAGTCCCGGTTGAAACCGCCGGTGTGGGCGGCGATGACCGCCTTGTCGACGCCGCCGCGGCGGCCCTCGAAGATCTGGCCGTACCGATCGACGATGAAGTTGTAGGCGATGTCGCAGTAGCCCAGCGTGTTGACGTGATACGACCAGATCGCCCGCACCATGTTGCGGCTGTCGGAAGCGCCGTAGGTGTTCGAGTTGACGGTGTGGTGGACGACCAGGAAGTTGACGTCGCCGGCGTACTCCGGACCGGGTGCACAGTCGGGCGACGGGTTCCAGCCGAGGTCCGGACCCCACGAGGTGCGCATCGTCATGGCCGGCTGGGGCGGGGGGGTGCCGTGGGGGGGGGAGGGCGGCGGGGGCACGCACGCGGTGAGCGCGACGAGCGCCACCACGCTCGCGAGGGCGGCCTGGCGGCGCGACCGCCACGGCGACCAGCCCAGCGCCACGGAGCCCAGCAGTGCACCGGCGAGCAGGAGGGCGACGGCGTACCCCGTGCGATCGGGACCGGCGGGCAACGACAGGCCCAGCGCGCCGGCCGACCCGCTCGGTGCGCGGCCGTCGTCGGCGGTGACCGCTTCCAAGCCCACGTCTTCGACCGTGCCGCTCACCACGGTGACCCGGACCGCGGCCGTGTCCTCCACCCAGACCGGCTCGGTGTAGTGCGCGTCGGCGTGCGCGTCGGCCGAGGCCCGGGCATCGGGCGAGCCCTCGTCGGGCACGACGTCGTCGCCGCCGAGGGTGGCGGCCGGCTCCCACGCCCCGGAGTCCCCCCGCCGGACCTCGATGGTGAACTCGGCCTCGGGGTCACCCCGCCACCGCACCCCGACGAGATCGGCATCGGCCTTCGCGACGGCTCGCGCACCCGGGCCCGCGCCGTCGGGGAGGGCCAGCGGCACCTCGGTGTTGCCCGGCGGTGGGACCGCCGTGCCGTCGAGGGCCAAGGCCGGGGTCCCCAGCAGCACCAAGGCGACCGCAGGGATCAGCAACAGGCGTCGTGCGCGGTTTCTCACGAGTCGAACGGCTCCCACGTCGAATGTCGGGGTCCCACTTCGGCTCCGCCTGGGCACATTCTGGCAGGGTCGACGCCCCGAGACACACCCTCGGGCCGAATTGTCGGTGGCCCGACCCGATTCCTTGAGCCCGGCCGCGGCCCGGAAGGCGCCGGGGGCGGCGAACTAGCCTCGATTCGTGGCCCAGAACACCCAGAACCCCGAGCACCCCGACGCCCCCACCCTCGACGCCTGGCGCTCCCTGGCCGAGAAGGAGCTCAAGGGCGACCCCGACTCGCTCGTCCGCACCACCCCTGAGGGGATCCCGGTCAAGCCGCTCTACACCGCGGCCGACCTCGAGGGCCTCGAGGCCGTCGGGACCCTGCCCGGGTTGGAGCCGTTCGTCCGGGGGCCCCGGGCGACGATGTACTCGAACCGGCCCTGGACGATCCGCCAGTACGCCGGGTTCTCCACCGCCGAGGAGTCCAACGCCTTCTACCGCCAGAACCTCGCGGCCGGGCAGATGGGCCTCTCCGTGGCGTTCGACCTCGCCACGCACCGGGGCTACGACTCCGACCACCCCCGGGTCGTGGGTGACGTCGGCAAGGCCGGCGTCGCGATCGACTCGGTCGAGGACATGAAGGTGCTCTTCGACGGCATCCCGCTCGAGAAGATGTCCGTCTCGATGACCATGAACGGCGCCGTGCTGCCCGTGCTCGCCGGCTACATCGTCGCCGCGGAGGAGCAGGGGGTGAGCCAGGACCAGCTCCAGGGGACGATCCAGAACGACATCCTCAAGGAGTTCATGGTCCGCAACACCTACATCTATCCGCCCGAGCCCAGCATGCGGATCGTCGCCGACATCATCCAGTACACGGCGGCGAACATGCCGAAGTTCAACTCGATCTCCATCTCCGGCTACCACATGCAAGAGGCCGGGGCGACGGCGGTGCAGGAGCTCGCCTTCACCCTCGCCGACGGCCTCGAGTACGTGCGGACCGTCCTCGACCGCGGCATCGACGTCGACGCGTTCGCGAGTCGCCTCTCCTTCTTCTTCGCGATCGGCATGGACTTCTTCATGGAGGTCGCGAAGCTGCGGGCGGCGCGCCTGCTGTGGCACCGCATCATGTCGCAGTTCGACCCGAAGAAGCCCGGGTCGCTGATGCTGCGCACGCACTGCCAGACGTCGGGCGTGTCACTCACCGAGCAGGACCCGATGAACAACGTCGTGCGCACGACGGTCGAGGCCATGGCCGCAGTCCTCGGCGGCACCCAGAGCCTCCACACCAACTCGTTCGACGAGGCGATCGCGCTGCCCACCGAGTTCTCGGCCCGCATCGCCCGCAACACCCAGCTCATCCTCGCCGAGGAGTCCGGCATCACCCGGGTCGTCGACCCGCTCGGCGGGAGCTACTACGTCGAGGCCCTCACCGACTCGCTGGCGACCGCCGCCTGGGAGCTGATGGAGGAGGTCGAGGCGCTCGGCGGCATGACCAGGGCCGTCGAGTCGGGGATGCCGAAGCTGCGCATCGAGGAAGCCGCCGCCCGCCGCCAGGCTCGCATCGACCGTGGCGAGGAGACGATCGTCGGGGTCAACCGGTACCGCCTGACCGACGAAGACGAGGTGGACGTCCGCGAGATCGACAACACCGCGGTGCGCGAGCAGCAGATCGCCCGCCTCGAGCAGATCCGCGCCACGCGCGACGAAGCGGCGTGCCGGGCCGCGCTCTCGGCGCTGACCGAGGGCGCACGCGGCGACGGCAACCTGCTCGCCCTCAGCGTCGACGCCGCCCGGGCCCGCGCCACGGTGGGCGAGATCTCCGACGCGCTCGAGGAGGTGTTCTCCCGCCACCGCGCCGTCGTCCGTACCATCGCCGGCGTGTACGGAGGTGCGTACGAGGGCGACGAGGGCTACGCGAAGATCCGCGACGAGGTCGAGGCCTTCGCCACCGCCGAGGGTCGGCGCCCCCGCCTGCTCGTCGTGAAGATGGGCCAGGACGGTCACGACCGGGGCGCCAAGGTGATCGCCACCGCGTTCGCCGACCTCGGCTTCGACGTCGACGTGGGCCCGCTGTTCCAGACGCCCGAGGAAGCCGCCCGCGATGCCATCGAGAACGACGTCCACGTCGTCGGGGTGAGCAGCCAGGCTGCCGGCCACAAGACGCTCGTACCCGAGCTGGTCGCCCAGCTGGAGAAGCTGGGGGGCGACGACATCGTCGTCGTGTGCGGTGGCGTGATCCCCGCCCAGGACTACGAGTACCTGCGCGAGGCCGGCGCGGCCGCCATCTTCGGACCGGGCACCAACATCCCCGAGGCCGCGTCGGAGGTGCTGGCGCTCGTCCGCCGTCGGGGAGCGTGACCTCCCCATGACGGCAGGGACGCTCGGCGGGGAGCTCTTCCAGGGTGACCGCCGCGCGCTCGCGCGTGGCATCACGCTGGTCGAGTCCACCCGCGCCGACGACCGCGACGCCGCCGACGCGTTGCTCACCGAGGTCATGCCGGCGACCGGCCGGGCGATCCGCATCGGCATCTCGGGATCGCCCGGCGCGGGCAAGTCGACCCTCATCGAGGCGCTCGGACTCCACGTCGTGGAGTCGGGCCACCGGGTGGCCGTGCTCGCCGTCGACCCGTCGAGCTCGCGCACCGGTGGGTCGATCCTCGGCGACAAGACGCGCATGGAGGAGCTGTCACGCCACCCGGCGGCGTTCGTGCGTCCCTCCCCCGCGGGGACCACCCTCGGCGGCGTCGCCCGCCGCACCCGCGAGGCGATGCTGCTCTGCGAGGCCGCCGGGTTCGACGTCGTGATCGTGGAGACCGTCGGCGTGGGCCAGTCGGAGACCGCGGTGGCCGACATGGTCGACTGCTTCGTCCTCCTCATCGCGCCCGCGGGCGGCGACGAGCTCCAGGGCATCAAGCGGGGCATCGTCGAGCTGGCCGACCTGGTGGTGGTCAACAAGGCCGACGGTCCGCTCGAGGCGGTGGCCACGGCGACCGCGTCCGACTACGGGGCGGCCCTGCACCTGGTGCGGCCCCGGTTCGCCGGCTGGACGCCCCGTGTGGTGCTCGTCTCGGCGCTCGAGCAGCGCGGCATCGACGGGCTCTGGAACACGATCACCGACTTCCGCACTGCGCTCGACGGCGAGCCCCTCACCGAGCGGCGCGCCGAACAGGCGCGCGCGTGGATGCGCGACGAGCTCGCCGACTCCCTCCTCGACCGGCTGCATGCCGACGCCCGCACCGCCGCGGCCGCCGCCGCGCTGGAGGCCGAGGTCGCGGCCGGCCGGCTCGCCCCGACCACGGCCGCGCGCCGTCTCATCGGCGTGTTCCTGGGCGACCGCTGAGCCCCCGGTCCGCGGACCGGGCGCGGCGGTCGATTTCGGTTCTCAATCCGGGACCGCGGCACGCCGATGCACCCGGGTGGTGGGAATCGGTTCCGCTCCGCTCGTGGCCTGCATCCTCGGCGCCGCCGTGGGTGCCGCCGTCGCGTGCCTGCTCCTGTGGCGCCAGGAGCGCAGCGCCCGGCGGGCCGTGTCCGACGCCACCGCCGCGGTGCGGCGCAGCGAGGCCCGGCTCCAGGCGCTGGTGCGCAACTCCCACGACGTCATCGCGATCTTCGACCGCGACGGTCGCTGCGTCTTCGCGAGCCCGTCGGCCGAACGGGGCCTCGGGCGCAGCGTCGAGCGCCTCCTCGCGTCGCCTCCGTTCGACTTCGTGCACGTCGAAGACCGCCCCGCCGTGCTCCACACGTTCACCGCGATCTGCAACCGGCCCGGATCGGTGTCGCCTCCGTTCGAGTTCCGCGTCATGCACGAGGACGGCACGTGGCACACCCTCGAAGCGGTCGGCACCAACCTGACCGACGACCCCGCCGTCGACGGCATCGTCCTCAACGCGCGCGACGTCACCGAACGGCGCTGGGCCGAAGCCGAGCTGCGCGAGGCCCAGGAGCGGTTCCGGTCGGCGTTCGAGCACGCCCCGATCGGCATGGCCCTCGCCGGCATCGACGGCGAGCTGTTCCGGGTCAACCGCGCGCTCGCCCAGATGCTCGGGCGGGCCGAGGACCAGCTGCTCGGCGTCTCGATCCTCGACCTCACCCACCCCGAGGACCAGGCCACGATCCGCACCCACCTCGACCGCCTCGTCACCGGCGAGATCCCCAGCTACCAGGTGGAGCAGCGGTACATCCACACCGACGGCCGGGAGGTGTGGACGGCGCTCAGCGCGTCGCTCGTGCGCGACCCCGGCGGCACGCCGATGTACGTCGTGCACCAGATCGAGGACGTCACCGCCCGCCGACGCGACGGTGAGCGGCTGGCGCACCAGGCGATCCACGATCCCCTGACCGGCTTGCCGAACCGGCTCCTGTTCGTCGACCGCCTCCGCCGTGCGCTGGCCGAGGACACCCACGGCCACACCGCCGTCCTCTTCCTCGACCTCGACCACTTCAAGGTGATCAACGACAGCCTCGGCCACTCGGCCGGAGACCGGCTCCTCGTCACGATCGCCGACCGGCTCCGCAACGCCGTGCGGCCCAACGACACCGTCGCCCGCTTCGGCGGCGACGAGTTCACCGTGCTGTGCCGGGGCGTGCCCGACGAGCGCGTCGCCGCCGAGATCGCCAAGCGCATCGCGTCGGCGGTGGCCAAGCCGGTCCAGCTCGTCGACGGCGAGATCTACGTGACGATCAGCGTCGGCATCGCCCTCTCGGGCGGCGAGATGGAGACGACCGAGACGTTGCTGCGCAACGCCGACGCCGCGATGTACGGCGCGAAGGAGAACGGTCGCGCCCGCTTCCAGATCTACGCGGCCGCCAACCGCGACCACGCCGTCACGCAGCTCCGTACGGGCAACGAGCTGCGCCGGGCGCTCGAGCAGCACGAGCTGCGCGTCTTCTACCAGCCGATCCTCAGCCTCGCGTCGAACCGGATCTCCGGCTTCGAGGCGCTGGTGCGTTGGGAGCATCCCGAGCGGGGTCTGGTGCCGCCCGACCAGTTCATCCCCCAGGCGGAGGAGACGGGGCTCATCGTGCCGATCGGCGCGTGGGTGCTGGAGCACGCGTGCCGGCAGGCGGCCGAGTGGCACGTGGGCGGTGCCCCCGTGAGCATCAGCATCAACCTCTCGCCCCGCCAGCTCGCCGAGGCCACCCTGCCCGCGACCGTCGCCGGGGCGCTCGAGCGCACGGGCATCGACCCCGACCGGGTGTGGCTGGAGATCACCGAGACCACCCTGATGCGCGACGCCGAGTCGACCGTGTCGATGCTGCACAAGCTGCGCGACCTGGGAGTGCATCTCGCGGTCGACGACTTCGGCACCGGCCACTCGTCGATGACCTACCTCAAGCGGTTCCCCGTCGACTCGCTGAAGGTCGACCGGTCGTTCGTCGACGGCCTCGGCCGCGAGCCGGAGGCCACCGCCATCTGCACCGCCGTCGTGAACCTCGCCCACGCACTCGGGTTGGGCGCCGTCGCCGAGGGCGTGGAGACACCCGGCCAGCTCGAAGCGCTGCGGGGCCTCGGTTGCGAGTATGCGCAGGGCTATCTGTTCGGCAAGCCCGCCCCCGCCGACCGCTACGGGCTGAGCGGTCGGCCGCGCGCGATCGAGGCGCCGGTCCCGCCCGCGCTCCCGGCCGCTCAGGTCGGCCGCTGAGCCCGTCGCGAGCTGACACGGACGGGGTCGCCGTGGGCCGAGCACGCCCGACCGCCACCCGGTGGAGCCGATCGCGTCATGCTTCAGAAGCGGCCACGGTGCCCTTGTCGCGGGGTGGTGGCTTGTAGGCCGTGCGCTCCAAGTGATCGAGCCCGACGCGCGGGAGATCGTCGCGTTGCGATTCGCAGCGATCGAGGACCTCACCGACCGTCGTGAATCGGTAACCCTGCCCCTGCAGGAATCCGAGTAGCTCGTCGAGCAATTCGAGCGCCTTCCGCTGGTTGCGGAGCAACGCAGCACGGCGGTAGTCGGTACGTCGGAGTGCGAGCACCGGTGAGGTCGGAAAGAAGTCGTACAGATGTGAATCGATCACGATCGTCTCGGGGAACCCGCCGAACCTGTGGAGCAGGCGGAATGGGCCCATGCCGAGCATCTTGAGGTAGCTCTCTCAAATGACCACGCGCGGCCGCTTGGTCACGCCGAACGGGATCTCGATGAGAAGGTCGTCCTGCCCGTCGGACCACACGAACGGTTCGAGCGGGAGGGCGCTGTGGTCGAACCCGAGCTCGCGCCGCTTCGCCGGGAAGATGCTCGAGCTGAACGCGAAGCCCTCGGCGTGCAGCGCGCGGACGCCGTCAGCGCCGATGAACCCGAGCGGCGCCCTGTAGCCACGGGGGTCACGACCGAACGCACGTCGGTAGGCGGCCTTCGACTTGCGGACCTCCTCGACGCTGTCGGGGTCTTCGGGATCGTGCGAGTACGAGTGCAGCTCGAACTCGGCGCCAAGCGGCTCGAAGCGCTCGCGCACCGGCAATCCCTGGTCGAGCATCTTGGCGGCCAAGAACGTCGTCGGAATGACGCCTCGTCGCTGCAGCGTCTCCGCGAATCGTGAGAAGCGGGCCTCATCGAGGAGTACCTCGTGCGAGTCCTCCGTGAGGAAATCCGGCTCGAGGTCAACCGTCATGCAGGCGAGGCGTTCCATCATCGTCAACGTCCTTCAGAAGAAGCGGTAGCCCCGGCGGCGGAACTCCCGCACCGCGTCAGGGGTCGGCCACGAGTTGTAGTTGCCGGCAGCTGGGTCGTTGGGCCGTGCGTCGACGGTGCCCGCAGCGAGGTCATCGAGGACACGCTCGAGGAGCGGGGCGCCGTGGCTGATCGCGAGCCCGTACATCTGATGCAGCGATGCTCCCGGTGGCACCGGAAACGGCGTCTGGCCAAGGATCGCTCCTTCATCGAAATTGGCAGTCATGAGGTGTGCCGACACCCCCACGGTCGTATCCCCGGCGGCGAGAGCCCAGAAGAGTCCGTCGAGCCCGCGGTGCTTAGGAAGCAGTGACGAATGCAGGTTGACCGCAGCGACGCGGGGCGTCGCCAGGAGCGCGGGACCGAAGCGCTGGTTTGCCGCGATGGACACCAGTACGTCGGTGTCGAGATCTCGCACCGCAGCAATGAACTCGACATCGTTGACGTCGGTGCACGGAACGACTCGTATTCCTCGGGACGCCGCGACCTTGGAAACCGATCCGGAGAGTCGGCAACGGGTGAAGTGATACCCCGCCCGCACGAAATCGACTGGCCCGTAGATGGCGAGGCGTTGGCGCACGAGGTGGGCGAAGCCGCGCTTGCCGCCGGCTGGGAGAGCAGTGACTCCCACGAGGTCGTGGTTCGTGGACTCGACGATGGCTTCGAGATAGCGCGGGGCGTAGAGGGGCTCGTTCTGCGTCACCACGAAGACTCGCATCTGACGCACCGTACCAACGCGTCGACGTTCGTCCGCGAAATCGGAGACGCCGGCGTCTCGTGCAGTGTGCGTCAACCACGCTGCGCTGGTGACCGTGGAGCCGGCGCCTGATCGCCCGACCACGCCGTCACGAAGCGTGTCGCAATCCGTCCTGCCCCGTGCTTCCCCGGCGGCACCCCGCCGCCCTGCCCCGTCCGACCTTCTCCGTTCGCGGGAGGCACCGTGCCCGAGCTCCTCACGATCACCCCCTGGCCCGACCCCGTCCTCGACACGATCGGCTACGACCCTCGATCGCGCTACGCGGAGACCTTCTGGCTCCCGACCCTCGGACCCACCGCGCTGCTCCTGATGCGCCACCTCGCCGGTCGGTTCGAGCGGCACACCGGCGCCATCGAGCTGCCCGTCGCCGAGACCTCCCACGCCTTGGGGCTCGGACAGCGCGACGGCCACAGCTCGCCGATCGTGCGCACGCTCACCCGGCTGGAGCAGTTCGACCTCGCGTGCAGCGACGGCTACACGACCGTGGCGGTCCGCCGCAGCCTCCCGCCCGTGCAGCGTCGCCACGTGCGGCGCCTCCCGGCCGCCGTGCAGGCCGAGCACTCCGACTGGGCCGACGCCCAGCTCGACGACCCGCCGGTGGCCACCGCCCGGCGGCGGGCCCGCCGTCTCGCCCTCACCCTGCTCGAGCAGGGGGAGCCGCTCGACTGCGTCGAGCACGCCCTGTTCTCCTGCGGCTTCCACCCCGCGGTCTGCCACGACGCGGCCCGCTGGGCGTGGGACCGCCACTGCGACGCCGCGCGGGAAGCCGGTCTGCTCCCAGCCCCCACCCCCTGACCGGCCCCGCGTGCGCGTGCCCATCCGGGCACGCGGACGGCCCGGTCGGGTGCGCCCCCCGGCACCCGACCGGGCCCCGTCGCGTCCGAGCCGGCCCCGCAGCACGCGTCGTCGCCGGACGGCATACTGCGGGCGTGCCGGCAATCGTCCTCCACCCGAGCCTCGGCCGACCGGCCGCCGACTTCGGGCCGATCCTCGCGGCGCTCGCGTCGGCGGGGCACTCGGTGCACCCGGTGGAGTCGGGCACCGGCGACACCCTCCATGACCTCGCCGATGGCGTCATCCGTGCGCTCGACGCAGCCGACATCGCGCGCGCCCACCTCGTGGGGCACGCGTTCGGCAACCGCGTGATGCGGTGCGCCGCCGCCGACCATCCGGACCGGGTCGCGTCGGTCGCCCTGTTCGGCGCGGGCGGAAGGTTCCCCGGGGACGACGAGGCGACCGCCGCGCTCGGACGGATCATGTGGGACCGCGGCACGCACGACGACGTGGTCGATGCGCTGCGGATCGCGATGTTCGCGCCGGGCTCGACGATCCCCGACGACTGGGTCGACGGGTGGGACCCCGACCTCGCCCGGGCCCAGCATGCGGCAGCGTCGGCGACGGCGATCACCGACTGGTGGACCGCGGGCACGACCGTGCCGGTCCTGGTCGTGCAGGGACTCGACGACCGGATGGCGCCACCGGCCAACGGCCGTGCCCTCGTCGACGAGATCGGGGCGCGGGCCCGGCTGCTCGAGCTCACCGGGATGGGCCACGCCATGCTCCCCGAACGGCCCGCCGACCTCGCGGCGGCCCTGCTCGGGTTCCTCGACGACATCGAGGGGTGACCGCCACGCGATACTCGGCGGCGTCCGATCGTTCGAGGAGGCGCGCGTGGACGAGCCCGTGATGGATCTCGACGAGGTCGCGGCGTGGCTGCGCGACGCGCACCAGATCGTCGTCCTCACCGGCGCCGGGATCTCCACCGAGTCGGGCATCCCCGACTTCCGCGGCCCTCAGGGCCTGTGGACCAAGAACCCCGACGCCGAGAAGACGGCGACGCTCCAGTACTACGTCAACGATCCCGACGTGCGGGCCCGGGCGTGGCAGAACCGCCTGTCGAGCGGGATGTGGGACGCCGAGCCCAACGACGCCCACCGGGCCCTCGCCGACCTCGAGCGCAAGGCCGCGCTGCACACGATCGTCACGCAGAACGTCGACGGGCTGCACCAGGCGGCCGGGACCGCGCCGGAGCGGGTGGTGGAGATCCACGGCAACGTGCGCGAGGTGAAGTGCCTGTCGTGCGGCCGGCGGGGGCCGATGGGCCCCACCCTGGACCGGGTGCGGGCGGGTGAGGCCGACCCCCGCTGCGACGCCTGCGGCGGGATCCTGAAGTCGGCCACGATCTCCTTCGGCGAGAACCTGGTGCCCGAGGACCTGCAGCGGGCCCAGCGGGCGGCGGCCAGGGCCGACGTCTTCCTCGCCCTCGGCACCTCCCTCACCGTCTACCCGGCCGCCGCCCTGCCCGAGTTCGCGCTCGCCAACCGGGCCCGCCTGGTGATCGTCAACGCCCAGACGACCCCGTTCGACGGCCACGCGGCGGCGATCAGCCGGGAGCAGCTCGGCACCGTGCTCCCCGACCTCGTGGGCCGGGTCTGAGATGCGGGCGCGCGCGCTCGGCGTCGCGCTGGCGATCGCGACCCTGGTCGGCGCGCTCGCCCCGCCCGCCGGAGCCACCGGAGCCGCGGGACCGGCGGAGCCGACCGACCCGGGCGACGGACCGACGACCCGCGGGATGCGGGGCGACCGCTACTGCGAGCTCCTCCTGCTCGCGCCGACCGACGGCATGCTCGTCGCGCAGGTCTGGAACACCTACCGCCTGAACGAGTGCCCCGCCGAAGCGTGGGCGGCGGTCGATCCTGCGACGGTGGCGCGCGACGTCGGCGTGGCCGTCGCCCTGCGCAACGGCCCCCGGTACTGGCTGATCGACTCGGCCCGACGGCAGGTCGGGCCGCAGGGCCCGCCCCGCGATCTCGACGGGATCGAGATGCAGCCGCTCGCCACCGTCGCGTTGGCCCCCACCGACATCACCGCCGGGGCGTACAGGGAGCAGCGGGTCGTCCGGAACACGACGATGAGGTGGCCGGCCGGACGCCGGGTGTACGAGCTGACCACGCCCGACGGCGCCGTCTACGTGATGCAGTCGTGGAGCCAGCAGATCGACCCCACCCTCGACGAGCGCGCCCTCCGGAACCTCCGCGACCGCCTCGCCCTCCCGCCCGGCTGGTCGTACGGGTCCCGGGTCCTGCGCCGCCCCCTGCGGGTCCCGCCCGATGCGAGCGGGGCCAACGGCGTGCTCCAGGACGAGCTGATGAACGCCTACACCCGCCGCACCTGACGCACCGGACCCGACCGAGGTCCCCTGGGGGAATACCCGACCAAGGAGGTAGGCTTTTACCCTCCTTCGACACGACCTCCACGACGCCGCCGATGCACGCCGCACCTCGTGCGCACCCCCGGGAAAGGGTTCCCCGATGGCCACCTTCCGCGAGCTCCTCGCCACCACGAAGCAGCGGATCACCGAGATCGATCCCGCCGAGGCCGAGGCCCGTCTCGGGGGCGCGACCTTCCTCGACGTCCGCGAGCTCGACGAGTACGAGCAGGGGATGATCCCCGGCACCGTGTTCATCCCCCGTGGGCACCTCGAGAGCCAGGCCGAGGGCAAGCTGCCCGACAAGCACGCGCCGGTCGTCATCTACTGCGCTGGCGGCACCCGCTCGGTGTTCGCGGCCGACACGCTCCAGCAGCTCGGCTACACGGACGTCGTCCACATGGCCGGCGGGTTCGGCCGCTGGAAGAACGAGGGCCGCCCGTGGATCACGCCGGTCGTGCTCTCACCCGAGCAGCGCAACCGCTACCACCGCCACGTGCTGCTCCCGGAGGTGGGCGAGGCCGGTCAGCGGCGGCTGCTCGAGTCGAAGGTGCTGCTGCTCGGCGCCGGCGGCCTCGGCTCCCCCGCCGCGCTGTACCTCGCGGCCGCGGGCGTCGGCACGCTCGGCATCGTCGACATGGACGTCGTCGACGCCTCGAACCTCCAGCGCCAGGTCCTGCACAACATCGACCGGATCGGCGAACGCAAGGTCGACTCGGCCAAGAAGACGCTCACGAACCTCAACCCCGACATCGACGTGGTCACCTACGACGTGCGCTTCGGTGCCGACAACGTCCTCGACATCATCGACGGGTACGACGTCGTGCTCGACGGCACCGACAACTTCCCGACCCGCTACCTGCTCAACGACGCCACGGTGCTCAAGCGCATCCCCGTGGTCCACGGGTCGATCTTCCGCTTCGAGGGCCAGGTCACGGTGTTCGACCCGTACCACGGGCCGTGCTACCGCTGCATGCTGCCCGAGCCGCCGCCGCCCGAGCTCGCCCCGAGCTGCGCGGAGGCCGGCGTGCTCGGCGTCCTCCCCGGCATCGTCGGGTCGATCCAGGCGCTCGAGACGATCAAGCTCCTGCTCGACCTCGGTGACCCGCTGCGCGGCCGCCTCCTCGCCTACGACGCACTGGAGCAGAGCTTCCGCACCTTCAAGGTGCGGCGCGACCCCACCTGCCCCACCTGCGGCGACGACGCGCCGCCGATCGTGATCGCGGAGTACGACGACCTCTGCCTGCCGCACGCCACCCTGGCCGACGGCACCACCACCGGCCACTGATCCACACCGTGGCCTCGCTCGCTGCGAGGCGATCGCTGTGCGTCCTGTCGATCGACTCGGCGTGCGGGCACCGGTGAAGGCGCCTCGCGGGCGCTCGCTCGACTAACCGGCGGGGGGCGCCGTGGTGGTCGTGGTCGGCGGCGCCGCCTTGGTGACGACGATCGAGCCGTGCTGACCGCCCGTGGGCGAGCCGTGGAACGTGCAGTAGTACTTGTACGTCCCCGGCTTCTTGAACGTGTACGAGTACGCCTTGCCCTTGGTGAGGGCCGACGTGCCCGTCCACTTGCCCTTCTTCACCGGGATGACGTTGTGGAGCACCTTGCCCTCGTTGGTCCAGGTGACCTTGGTGCCTGCGGTGACCTCGAGGTCCTGGGGCTTGAAGAAGTTGTCGCCGACCTCGACCTTGGCGGAGCCGCTCGACCCGGCGGGGGCGGTCTGCGGTGCGGACGCGCCGGCCGGTGCGAGGCCCAGCCCGCCCACGCCCAGCGCGAGCGCGCCGGCGGCGACGGTGGCGGCGACGGTACGGGTGAACGGTCTTCTCGTCATCGGGTCCTCGTGGTCTTCTTCGCGGTGGTCTTCTTCGCGGTGGTCTTCTTCGCGGTGGTCTTCTTCGCGGTGGTCTTCTTCGCGGTGGTCTTCTTCGCGGGCGTCCGCTTGGCGGTCGTCTTCTTTGCGGCGCCCTTCGCCGGTGCCTTCTTCGCGGCGACCGGGCGGGCCCGCGCCGAGGGGGACTTCTGCGGGCTCCCGTCGGCCCCCGCGGTGGGACCCTCCGGGACGGCGAACTCGGTTACCAGCTCGACCAACGTCCGCACGCCGAATCCGGTTCCCCCCCGCACCAGGTAGCCATCGTCGGACGACGCCCGGGCCGGCCCGGCGATGTCGAGGTGCACCCACGGCCGGTCGGCCACGAACTGCTCGAGGAAGATGCCCGCCGTGAGCGCGCCGCCGTAGCCGCCGGCGCTGACGTTCTTGAGGTCGGCGATCTCGCTGTCGAGCATCTTGCGGTAGTCGGTGGGCAGCGGGAGCGGCCACACGGGCTCGCCGGCCCGGTCGGCGGCGGCGCGCACCTGGCCCTGCCAGCCGTCGTGGTTGCCCATCAGCCCGGCGATCTTCTCGCCGAGCGCGACCATGCACGCCCCGGTGAGGGTCGCGAGGTCGACGATGGCGTCGACGCCGTCCTCGACCGCGAGCGACAGCGCGTCGGCCAGGATCAGTCGGCCCTCGGCGTCGGTGTTGAGCACCTCGACGGTCTTGCCGTTGCGGATCCGCAGCACGTCACCGGGACGGATGGCGGTGCCGCTCGGCATGTTCTCGACCAGCGGCACGTAGCCGGTCACCCGGGCGGTCACGCCGAGGCGGCGCAGGACCGCCATCGTCGCGACCACCGCGGCGGCGCCCGACATGTCGGTCTTCATCGCCTCCATCCCGCCGGCGGTCTTGAGCGACAGGCCGCCGGAGTCGAACACCACGCCCTTGCCGACGAGGGCGAGATGCCCCGAGGCGCGGCGGGCCGGCTCGTAGGAGATCGTGAGGAAGCGGGGCGGCCGGGCCGAGCCCTGGCCCACGCCGGCCACGCCACCGAGGCGCTGGGCCCGGATCTGGGCCTCGGTCATGACCTGCACGCGCACGCCGGTTCCCGACAGGAGCCGCCGAGCCGATGCGACGAACTGGGCCGGCGACTGCATGTCGGGCGGCTCGTTGACGTGGTCGCGCGCCCAGGCCGCGGCGTTGCCCACCACCGAGCCGCGCTCGACGCCCCGCCGCACCTCGGCGCGACCATCGAGCACGGCCACCCGACGCAGCGCGGTGGCGGTGGCCTGCGACTTGTACTCGAGGAACTGGTAGGCACCGAGCACCACGCCCTCGGCCACGGCCTGCGCCGCCGCATCGGCCTTCCCGCGTGGCGCGGCGTCGACCAGCGTGGTCGCGACGGCGCGCACCTTGGATGCCGCACGGGCGAGCGTGGCCCCGGCCCGGCGCAGCCCGTCGACCGTGACCTTGTCGGGGTCGCCGACGCCGAGCAGGAGCACGGCCCCGACCCGCAGCCCGCCGGCGGACGGCACGAACGCGGTCTGGCCCGGCTTGCCCTCGAACCCGGTGGCCGCGACCACGGCGCCGAGCGTGGCGCCGAGCGCCTTCTTCACGACGGGGGCGGCGGCGCCGATGGGACCGTCGGGACCGGCGGGGACGACGAGCAGGTCGGCCCGGGCGGTGTCGGGGCGCTGGGCGGCGGCGGTGACGGTGATGGCCACGGGGGCTCCTCCCGGGTGGGCGGGGTGGTGCGGAACGGGTGGATCAGGGCGCGCGGGCGGGGCGGTACTCGCCCTCCTGCCAGCGGGCCAGGGTGTAGACGAGGTCGGCGAGCCGGTTGAGGTACGGGACCACCTGGCTCTCCGGCTCGAGCCAGCCGGCCGCCGTCGCCGCGACGGCGTCGCGCTCGGCCCGCCGCACGACCGTTCGGGCGAGGTCGAGGGCGGCGGCGATCCGGGTCTCCCCCGGCAGGACGAACTCCCGGGGCGGGTCGTAACGGCTCGTGATGTCGTCGATGACCGGCTCGAGGTCGGCGACCATCGCCTCGGTGACGCGGGTGACGCCGTCGGTGAGCCGGTCGCGGTGCTCGGGCTCGGTCGCGAGCTCGGCGCCCACCACGAACAGCTCCCGCTGGAGCCGGATCAGCAGCGTGTCGAGCTCGCCGCCGCGCTCGGCATCGGCCCGGGCGAGCCCGAGCGCCGACACGGCCTCGTCGGACGTGCCGTACGCCGAGGGCCCGGGGCCGTCCTTGCGGGCCCGCCCGCCGTAGAGGAGGCCGGTCGTGCCGTCGTCGCCCGTGCGGGTGTACACCTTGCGCGCCGTGCTCACGACGGGAGTCTACGGGCCTCCCCTCGGTCCCCGGCCGCCCACCGGTAGCCTGACCGCCGCAGCATGACCGAGGGCACACACTCCCACGGGGTCGGCAAACCGGGCGACCCGCCCGCGGCGCCGGTCCTCCCTGCCACCTGGCGTTCGCTCGTTCGCGAGGCGCGCCCGAAGCAGTGGACGAAGAACGTGCTGGTCTTCGCGGCGCCCGCCGCCGCGGGCGTGCTCACCGAGTGGGACCACTTCCTCCAGACCCTGGTCGCGTTCGTCGCGTTCTGCCTGGCGGCCAGCGGCACCTACTTCTTCAACGACGCGCTCGATGCCCACGCCGACCGGCTCCACCCGTCGAAGCGGTTCCGCCCGATCGCCGCCGGGCACATCAGCGAGCGGGCCGGGAAGGCGTGGGCGGCGGTGCTGGTCGTCGCCGGCATCCTCGTCGCCCTCCCCGTGCGCGACGGCCAGCTCGCCGTCGTGGTGGCCGGCTACGTCGCGCTCACCATGTCCTACAGCGCGTGGCTCAAGCACGAGCCGGTCATCGACCTCGGCGTGGTCGCGGCAGGGTTCGTGATCCGGGCGATCGCCGGTGGTGTCGCCACCGGCGTGCACATCTCCGACTGGTTCCTGATCGTGGCCGGCGGTGCGTCGCTGTTCATGGTGACCGGCAAGCGCTACGCCGAGCAGATCGAGATGGGCGACGCCGGCGGTGCCCACCGGTCCCCCCTCACGGCGTACACCCGGGGCTACCTCAGCTTCGTGCGGGCGGTGGCCGCGGGCGTCACCATCACCGCGTACTGCCTGTGGGCGTTTGAGAACGCGGCGCAGGTCGGGTCCCAAACTTGGTTCGAGATCTCGATCGTCCCGTTCGTCCTCGCCATCCTGCGCTACGCGCACGTGGTCGAGCAGGGCGGCGGCGGCGCACCCGAGGACGTCGTGCTCAACGACCGGATGATCCAGGTGCTCGGCGTGCTGTGGGCCGCGACGTTCGCCGTCGGGGTGCACATCTGATGAGCCCCACCCGCCTGCTCACCGGCTGGGGCCGCACGGCCCCGACTGCGTCCGACCTCGTGCCGCTCGGCACGCCCCAGGTGGCCGACGACCTCCTCGCCTCGCCCCCCGCACGCGGCGTGATCGCCCGCGGGCTCGGGCGCAGCTACGGCGACGCCGCCCAGAACGCCGGTGGCGCGGTGCTCGACGCGACCGCGCTGGCCGACTTCCGCGAGGTCGATCTCGAGCGGGGGATCATCCGGGTCGACGCCGGGGTGAGCCTCGACTCGATCATGCGCCGCATGGTCCCGCTCGGCTGGTTCGTCGTCACGCCCGGCACCCGGCACGTGACCGTGGGCGGCGCGATCGCGGCCGACATCCACGGCAAGGGCCACCACTACGACGGCAGCTTCGCCAACCACGTCGAGTCGTTCACGCTCCACACGCCGACCGGGGTGGTCGAGGTGACGCCCCAGTCCGACCCCGCGCTGTTCTGGGGCACCGCGGGGGGGATGGGCCTCACCGGGATCATCACCGAGGCCGTGCTGCGCCTGATCCCGATCGAGACCTCGCTGATCTCGGTCGACACCGAGCGGGCGTCGGACCTCGACGACGCCATGGCCCGACTCGCCGAGGGCGACGCCGCGTACCGCTACTCCGCAGCCTGGATCGACTGCGTCGCCGGCGGCGCGCACCTGGGCCGATCGGTGCTCACCCGGGGCGACCACGCGCCGCTGGACGCACTGCCGACGCGCCGGCGCGCCCACGCCCTCGACTTCGCGCCGGGCGAGCGTCTGGTCGCGCCGCCGTGGGCGCCCAACGGCCTGCTCAACCGGTTCACCGTCCGGGCGTTCAACGAGGTGTGGTTCCGCAAGGCGCCGTCACACCAGGTGGGCCACCTGGAGTCGATCGCGGCGTTCTTCCACCCGCTCGACGGCGTGAAGGGGTGGAATCGCCTCTACGGCAGCCGGGGCTTCGTGCAGTACCAGTACGTGGTCCCCGACGACGCCACCGACACGGTGCGGGCCACGCTCGAAGCGTTGAGCGCGGCGCAGTGCGCGTCGTTCCTCGCGGTGCTCAAGCGCTTCGGCCCGGGGAACCCCGGCCCGCTGTCGTTCCCCACCCCGGGCTGGACGCTCGCCCTCGACATCCCCGCGGCCGCCCGGGAGCTCGACGAGCTGCTCGACGACCTCGACCGCCTCGTCCTCGACGCCGGGGGGCGCATCTACCTCGCCAAGGACTCCCGGCTCGACGGCGCGCTCGTCGGCGCGATGTATCCGCACCTCGACGACTTCCGGGACCTGTGCGACCGCGTCGACCCCCACGGCGTGCTCCAGTCCGACCTCGCCCGGCGGCTCGGCCTCCGGTAGCGAGCACCCAGAGAGGGTTCCTGTGCGCGACGCACTCGGCAACGTCCAGTCGGTCCTCGTCCTCGGTGGCGGGTCCGACATCGCCCGGGCGACGGTCACCCGCCTCGTGAGACGGCGGGCCCGCACATTCGTGCTCGCCGCCCACCACCCCGAGCGGTGCGCCGACGTGGTCACCGAGCTCACGGCGGCCGGCGCCACCACCGTGGAGGTGGTGCCGTTCGACGCCAACGACACCGACGCCCACCCGGCGATGATCGACGACCTGTTCGACCGCTTCGGCGACTTCGACGTCGTGCTGATCGCGTTCGGCGTGCGCGGCGATCAGGCCGAGGCCGAGCACGACGCCCAGGCCGCGCTCGAGATCGCCCGGATCAACTACCTCGGCACCGTGTCGGTGGCCGTGCCGGTCGCCAACCGGCTGCGGGCCCAGGGCCACGGCACGATCGTCGCCCTGTCGTCGGTCGCCGGCGAGCGGGTACGCCGCTCCAACTTCGTGTACGGCTCGTCGAAGGCGGGCATGGACGGATTCCTGCTCGGCCTGGGCGACAGCCTCGTCGGCACGGGCGTGAAGGTGATGGTCGTGCGACCCGGCTTCGTGCTCACGAAGATGACCGAGGGCATGGATCCCGTCCCGCTGTCGACCACGACCGACGTCGTCGCCGACGCGATCGTCACCGGACTCGCCCGCGGCAGCGAGACCGTGTGGGTTCCGGGCGTGCTGCGCTACTTGATGATGGTCCTGCGCCATGTGCCCCGCCCCATCTTCCGTCGGCTGCCCGTGTGAGGGTCCGCAGTCACCGACGGTGCGCGTGGATCAGATCAGGCCCTTGTCGCTCGCGTCGCATACCCACGGCACCACCTCGTCGAGCATCTCATCGAGCGTGGTCGTGGCCTCGAAGCCGAGGATGTCCCTGGCCTTCGTGACCGACGGGACCCGCTTCTGCACGTCGTGCTCGTAGGGGTCGTCGCTCACGTAGCGGAACGGCACGTCGCCACCTCGGAGCCTGTGCCAGATGTTCTCGGCCAGCTCGAGCACAGTGGTCGCCTGCGCGGTCGACAGGTTGAAGTCGTCGTTGCGCGCGGCGGGGTGCTGCATCGCGGTGACGATGCCCTTGGCCAGGTCGCCGCCGTAGGTGTAGTGGCGGATCTGGTTGCCCTCGCCGAGGATGTGGAGCGGGTCCTGGCCCTTGTAGACCTTCTGCACGAGGTCGGGGACCACATGGCTCATGGCGAGCCTCACATTGCCGCTGAGCACCTCGACCTCCGACTTCGACCGCATCTCACCCACGCCCACGCAGTTGAACGGGCGGACGATCGTGAAGGGGAGGTCGTACTGCATGTGCGCGGCGCGCGCGTAGTACTCGACGGCGAGCTTCTGGAACCCATAGGAGGAGATCGGCGGCGGGACCAACTTCTCCTGGCCCTCGTAGGACGGCCAGGAGTCGGCAGACTCGAACACCATCGACGAGCTCATGTAGGTGACCTTCTCGAGCCGGCCGTCGCGGTGGGCGGCGATCGCCGCGTCGCACGACGACGCCATGATCCGCTCATTGGTGGCGAGGAGGTCGTAGGCGAACGCGTGGAAGTACGAGATGCCACCGATGAGCGCCGCTCCGGCGATGAAGTGGTCGCAGTCCATCAGGATCGTCGTCATCAGGTCGACGTCGCGAGCGTCGCCCTCCACGAACGTGTAGCGCGGATGGTCGTCGTAGGACTTCGCGACCCGGCCGTACTTCGAGTAGTCGTCGAGACCGACGACCTCGTAGCCCCGGGCGAGCAGCTCTTCCACGACGTAGCCACCGATGAACCCGGCTGACCCGGTGATCAGGACCTTCTCGTCTGCCATCAGGAGCTCTCTCGGGTCGTGGCCCGCAGCTGCCCCAGGGTCAGCCGGGGGCCGAAGGCGAAGAGGTACCAGCGGAGGTAGCGGCCGAGCCACTTCACGATCTGGAAGCTCGACTGCCCCTGCGACCGCTCGATCCAGATCGTCGGCAGCTCGGCGACTGGCTGGCGGAGACGCCGGGCCTTCGCCACCAGCTCGATGCCGATCTCGAACCCGGCGTCCGAGTCGACGCCGACTTCGCGGAGGAACTCGGTGGAATACGCCTTGAACGAGTTGGTGGCGTCGCGGGTACCAACGTTTGCGAGGTAGTAGAGCGTCAGGCCGGCGATGTGGGACATCCTGCTCTTGAGGAAGGGGCCCCCGATCTGCTGACCACCGCTCATGTACCGCGACGCCGCTGCGATCACGACACCACGCTCCACGAGCTTGACCAGCTCGTCGATCTGCTCGGCGTCGTCGCTGCCATCGGCCATCGTGATCACGGTCACCGGAGCGGAGGAGTGGTCGATCCCGTAGCGGATCGCCCGAGCCGGTCCGCGCCCGTAGGTGTTGTGGGTGGGCACCACCCGGGGATCACGCGCGGCGTACGCCCGCAGCGGCGCCACGGTGGAGTCGCCCTCGCGGTCGAAGACGACGAGCACCTCGCACGAGAGGCCCACGCCGGCGAGGATGCGGTCGAGGCACGGGACGATCGCGTCGCCCTCCTCGTAGGCGGGGATGACGATCGAGACGCGGAGGTCGTCGCGTTCGGTCACACCTGCACCCCGCGGCCGAGCAGGTCCCACACGTCGACGACGGGCACGGTGGGCTCGAGGCATCGGTACGCCTCGTGGGGTGCGCCGATCACCAGGATGTCGCTGTTGCGCAGCACCGTCTCGAGATCAGTGAGGTCGGGGTCGAGCGTCACATGCGGATCGTGGGTCAGCACCGCCTTGGCCTTGAACCTGAGGATGCGCTTCAACTTGTAGCTCAGACTCGAGCGGATGTCGTCGGACTCGGCTTTGAAGGCCATGCCCAGGATCCCCACGGTGCACTCGGACAGGTCGTGCCGGCGCTCGAGGCGGGACACCAGGTACAGCGGGAGGCCCTCGTTGACCATCACGGCGGCCTGGCCGAGCTGGAAGTTGTTGTTGTTGAACGCGGCGAGCTGCATCGTGTCCTTGAACAAGCACGGCCCTGCGGCGAAGCCCGCACCCGGGAGGTCGTCGGCTCGCGGGTACTCGTGGCGGATGGCCGAACGGATGCGCTCGTAGTCGAGGCCGAAGTCGTTGGCCATCATGAACAGCTGGTTCGCGGTCGCGAACTTGATGTAGCGCCAGGTGTTGGTGAAGAGCTTCGCGAGCTCGGCTTCCTCCGGCTCGAGGTACACGACCTCGGAGGTGAGGTTGCGAAACAGCCCCGTGGCCCGGGCGGCGGCGCGAGCGGACCGGGAGGCGACGATCTGGGGGACTCGTGGAGCTCGACCATCGCCTTCCCCTCGGCGATGCGCTCGGGGCAGAACGCGACGTCGACGTCGAGACCGAGCCGCTCGATCAGCCGTTCCACCATGGCGGTCACGCCGGGGTACACGGTGCTGCGGAGCACGAGCATCTGGCCGTCGCGCAGGTGAGACGCCACCTCCTCGATCGCCTCCTGCACGGCGCTGAGATCGGGATTGAGATGCGCGTCGATCGGGGTGCCGATCACGATCACCACGTGCTCGGCCTCGGACACGGTGGCGGCGACGGTGGTGGCCCGCAACCGGCCGGCGGCGAGCACCCGGGCGAGCACCTCGTCCATCCCCGGCTCCTCGAACGGCGCGACGCCGCCGTTGACGAGGTCGACGGCCCGCTGGTCGAGGTCGACCAAGCGAACCTGCAGGCCTCGGTCGGCCAGCGCCACCCCGAGGGGCAGTCCGACGTGACCGCACCCCCCCACGATCGCGACGCCACCACCGACGTGCGGGCCGCTCACCGCCTCCAAGGGTTCCAAGGCGCGGATCGTACCCGCACGGGCCGCGCCTCGGGTCAGGATGGAATACTCGGCCGGTGCGGACAGTGGCGGCGTTCGACTTCGACGGCACGCTGTCGAACCGAGACAACTTCCTCCGGTTCGTGCGGCTGGTGGCGGGTACGGCCGACACCGCGAAGGCGATGGCCGCCGCCGCGCCCACACTGCTCGCCGCGCGCGCCGACAAGGCCCGGCGCGACGACGCCAAGGCGATGGTCGTCCGCGCCGCGTTCGGCGGCCGCACCGACGCCTCCGTGCGCGACCTCGGCGCCCGCTTCGCCCGGCAGGTCACCGCCGAGCACCTGAACCCACAGGTGGTAGAGCGCCTCGAGGCGCACCGAGCCGCCGGGCACGAGCTGGTCATCGTGTCGGCGTCGCTCACCTGCTACCTGGAGCCGGCGGCCGCCCGGCTCGGGATCCCCACCGTGCTCGCCTCCCACCTGGAGGTGGGCCCGGACGGCCGCCTCACCGGCGAGCTGCTCGGCGCCAACGTGCGGGGCCCCGAGAAGGCCGCCCGGCTCACGGAGTGGATCGGCGATCGGCCCGCGCGGATCTACGCCTACGGCGACAGCCACGGCGACACCGAGCTCCTGGCCCTCGCCGATCACGGGGTCAGGGTCGATCGGAGGGGCCGCATCCCCGCCGACGCCGCTCCCGTACATTGAGCCCGAGGCCCCGACCGACCCGGAGAGCCGTCGATCGGAGGGGCCGCATCCCCGCCGACGCCGCTCCCGTACATTGAGCCCGAGGCCCCGACCGACCCGCGAGCCGTCGTCAAACACGGGAGGGGGCGGGAGGGGCGCCGGTAGCCTCGCTCTCCGATGAGCGACTTCCTCCCTGCCCTGCGCGAGCGCGTCCTGATCTTCGACGGCGCCGCGGGCACCAACCTCCAGATCGCGGGTCTCACGATCGACGACTTCGGCGGCCCCGAGCTGGAGGGCTGCAACGAGATCCTCAACGTCACCCGTCCCGACGTGGTCGCCGGGCTCCACGACTCGTTCTTCGCCGTCGGCTGCGACGCCGTGGAGACCAACACCTTCGGCGCGTTCTCCACCGTCCTCACCGAGTACGCCATCCCCGAGCGGGCCTTCGAGCTGTCTCGCGCCGGCGCGGCGATCGCCCGCGAGGTGGCCGACGGATACGCCGCCGACGGGCGCCCGCGCTTCGTCATCGGGTCGATCGGTCCCGGCACGAAGCTGCCGTCGCTCGGTGCGATCCCGTTCGTGGAGCTGCGCGACGCCTACGAGGTGATGGTCGACGGCCTCCTCGACGGCGGGGTCGACGTGCTCCTCATCGAGACGGTGCAGGACCTCCTCCAGAGCAAGGCGGCGGTCGCCGGCGCCCGCCGGGCGATGACCCGAGCCGGGCGCGCCGTGCCCGTCATGGTGCAGGTCACCGTGGAGACCACCGGCCGTCTGCTGATCGGCTCGGAGATCGGTGCCGCGCTCACGGCGCTCGAGGCCCTCCGCCCCGACGTGATCGGCCTCAACTGCGCGACCGGCCCCGCCGAGATGACCGAGCACCTGCGCTACCTCGCGCAGCACGGCCGCACCATGCTCTCGTGCTTGCCCAACGCGGGCCTGCCGTCGATCGTCGACGGGCACACCCACTACGACCTCGACCCGGTGCAGCTCGCCGACGCGCACGAGCGTTTCGTGCAGGAGTTCGGTCTCAACATCGTGGGCGGCTGCTGCGGCACCACGCCCGAGCACCTCGCCGCGGTCGTCGACCGCGTCGGCGGCCGCGCACCCGTCGCCCGCACCCCGCTGCACGAGGCCGGCTGCTCGTCGGTGTACTCGCACGTGCCGTTCCACCAGGACACGTCGTTCCTCGTGATCGGCGAGCGCACCAACGCCAACGGCTCGAAGAAGTTCCGCGAGGCGATGCTCGAGGGCGACCTCGACACCTGCGTGCAGATGGGTCGGGAGCAGGTGAAGGAGGGCGCGCACGTCCTCGACGTGTGCGTCGACTACGTGGGCCGCGACGGCACCGTCGACATGCACGAGCTCGTGGCGCGTTTCGCCACGCAGGTGCCGCTGCCGCTGGTGCTCGACTCCACCGAACCCCAGGTGATGGAGGCGGGCCTCCAGCACTCCGGCGGCAAGGCGATCCTCAACTCCGCCAACCTCGAGGACGGCGAGGCGCCGGGCTCCCGCTTCGACCGGGTCATGACCCTCGCCCGCGAGTACGGCGCCGCCGTGATCTGCCTCGCGATCGACGAGGAGGGCCAGGCCCGCACCGCCGACTGGAAGTTCCAGATCTGCAAGCGCATCCACGACCTCGCGGTGGATCGCTACGGCATGGAGCCCGAGGACCTCATCTTCGACTGCCTCACCTTCCCGCTGGGCGCCGGCTCCGAGGATCTGCGCCGCGACGGCATCGAGACCATCGAGGCCATCCGCCGGGTGAAGGCCGAGCTCCCGGGCGTGTCGACCGTGCTCGGCGTGTCCAACGTGAGCTTCGGGCTCAAGCCCGCGCTGCGCCATGTGCTCAACAGCGTGTTCCTCCACGAGTGCGTGGAGGCCGGCCTCGACGCCGCCATCGTGCACGCTGCCCGCATCATGCCGATGCACAAGATCGACGACCACGTGCGCGAGCTCACGCTCGACCTGATCTACGACCGTCGTCGCGACGGCTACGACCCCCTCACCGAGCTGCTCAACGCGTTCGAGGGCGTGGAGGCCGGATCGGTCGAACGGGAGGACCGCTCCGGCTGGGCGGTCGAGGAGCGGCTCAAGCACCGCATCATCGACGGCGACCGCGACGGCATCGAGACCGACCTCGACGAGCAGCTGCAGAGCCTCCCCGCGCTCGCGATCGTCAACGACGTGCTCCTCGACGGCATGAAGGTCGTGGGCGACCTCTTCGCCACCGGCGAGATGCAGCTGCCGTTCGTGCTCCAGAGCGCCGAGACGATGAAGACCGCCGTCGCGCACCTCGAGCCGCACATGGAGAAGGCCGACGCCGGCGGCAAGGGCACCGTGGTGATCGGCACGGTGAAGGGTGACGTCCACGACATCGGTAAGAACCTCGTCGACATCATCCTCACCAACAACGGCTACGAGGTGCACAACATCGGCATCAAGGCGCCGCTCGCGACCTTCGTCGAGAAGGCCAAGGAGGTCGACGCCGACGCGATCGGCATGAGTGGCCTGCTCGTGAAGAGCACGCTGATCATGCGCGAGAACCTCGAGGAGATGAACGACCTCGGCCTGGCCGAGATCCCCGTCCTGCTGGGCGGGGCCGCGCTCACCCGCTCCTACGTGGAGCGCGACCTGCGCGAGGTCTACACGGGCCGGGTGTTCTACGGGAAGGACGCCTTCGAGGGCCTCAACACCATGGACGCCCTGATGGAGGGCAAGCGCACCGGCACCCTCGACCCCGGGTTCGGCCGCGAGCCCGGCGGCCGCGACCTGCCCGCCCGCAAGAGCCAGCGGGTCGAGGAGGCGGTCGAGGTCCCGGCCCGCTCCGACGTCGCCGTCGACGTGCCGGTCTTCTCGCCGCCGTTCCTCGGACCCCGCGTCGCCAAGGGCATCGCGCTCGACGACATCGCCGCGTACGTCAACGAGACGGCGCTGTTCCGAAACCAATGGCAGTTCCGCCCCGAGAAGTCGGGCGGCACCCCCGAGACCGACGACGAGTTCAAGGCCCGCATCCGGCCGATCCTGCGCGAGCAGCTGGCGCTGGCCCAAGCTGACGGCATCCTGGTGCCCACGGTCGCATGGGGCTACTTCCCGGTCAACAGCGAGGGCGACGACCTCGTGGTCTGGACCGACGACGACCGCCGCACCGAGCGCCTGCGCTTCCACTTCCCGCGCCAGCGCAAGGACCGGTTCCTCTGCATCAGCGACTTCTTCCGCCCCGCGGAGTCGGGCGAGGCCGACTACGCGGCCTTCCACGTGGTCACCATGGGTTCGAAGGCGACCGAGCGCGAGCGCGAGCTGTTCGCGGCCGACCGGTACCAGGACTACCTGCTGTGCCACGGCCTGTCGGTGGAGATGACCGAGGCGCTCGCGGAGCACTGGCACCGCCGCATCCGCGAGGAGTGGGGCTTCGCCGACGAGGACGGGCCGACGCTCGCGGGGCTGTTCCGCCAGCAGTACCGCGGCTCGCGGTACTCGTGGGGCTATCCGGCCTGCCCCGACCTCGAGGACCAGGCCAAGCTCGACGAGCTGCTCGACCTCTCCAGCATCGGCGTGACCCTCACCGAGGAGTTCCAGCTCGACCCCGAGCAGAGCACCTCGGCGATCATCGTCCCCCACCCCGAGGCCAAGTACTTCATCGCCTGACCCGCTCGACGTGGCTCACCGGTGGGCGGGAGCCCGGCGAGCAGGTCAGCGCGCCGTCGCCACCACGGTGAACTCGTTGTACGTGAACCACTTCCCGGCGAACCGCGGCAGCGGGTACGACCGGGCCCGGTCGACGGTGAAGCCGCACTCGGTGGCGATGGCGGCGAGGGTGTCGCAGTCCATGAGCTCCACGTGGGTCGCGTCGCTCGCGAACCCGCGCTCCTGGGGCGTGATGAGCACGAGCCGGCCGGGGAGGCGCAGGTACGGCAGGTACTCGCGCACCAGGCCCACCGCGGCGTCGCGGTCCATGTGCTCGAGCACGTGGGCGAAGAGGAGGGCGTCGTACGACGCGGGCGCGGCGGCGTCGGACTGCGTGAACTCGTCGACGGTGTAGGCCTCGAACCCGCGGGCCCGGCAGGTGGCCACGCCCTCGGCGTTGTGGTCGACGCCCACCGCGTTGCCACCCAGGTTGTCGAGGTTGCGGCCGATCCCGCAGCCCACGTCGAGGGTCCGGCCCAGATGGAGCCGGCGCAGGAACCGGCGGTAGGGCGCCTGCACGTCGACGATCCGCTTCCAGCGTGCCTGTTGGAGGTTCGTCAGCCGCTCCGCGTACTCGGGGCGGGCGGTCGCCTCGTCGTCGGGGGGTCCGACGGCGGGCCCGGGGGCGCTCACCCGACCACCAGCGTGCCGAGCACCGTGCCGATGCTGAGGAGGGCGAACAGCCCCAGCACCAGCGTGCCCACGCGCCCACGCACGGTCGCGGCGGTCCCGATCACGATCATGGCCACCGCGCTCAGACCGTAGCGACCCACGGGCTCGAAGATCACCTTGTTCACGACCCACGTGGACACGATGAAACCGGGGCCGGCCACCAGGAGGACGGCCGCCGCCGAGGCGACGAGCGCCGTGACGGCGTCACGCGATCGGAAGCGCAGCACCGCCGAGATGAGGACGGCCGCGGCGAGCAGCTCGGCCCCGTACGCGACCGTCGCGTTCATGGCAGTCACGAGGACGGGCGGCCGGTAGCCGTCGATCGGCGGCAACAGCGAGAAGACGTTCTGGCGTGCGGTCAACGCTCGGAACGGGAACCCGCGCTCGTAGAACTGCGCGTTCGACGGCAGGTCGAGCGCGTCGATGGTGGCCCGGGCCCCCGCCACGCCGATCCACAGCACGGTCATCCCGATCGCGCCGGCCACCACCATCCCGGCGGCCCACAGGTACTCACGCGTCGTGCGACGGCACCGGGCCTCGGAGTCGGTGAGCACGGCGCCGTCACCGGCCGCCTCGAGCACCCCGTCGTCCTCGGGCGAGCCGGCGGTGATCTCGTCGCCGACGCCGTCTTCCTCGTGTCGCGACGCGACGTACGCGCGCGTGAGCAGCCATCCGGCCACGATGCCGACGCCGATGAGGTTGGTCATCTTGAACGCGGCGGCGATCACGCCCACTGCGAGCAGCCACCACACCGACCAACGCCGCCGCTCCCACAGGAGCGCGACCGCGAGCACCAGCGCCCCGGCGAACAGCGAGGCCGAGTCGGCGTTCACCGTCGCGCCCATGAACAGGGGCTCGGGGGCGAGCGCGAACACGATCGCCGCGGCGACCAGCGGCACGTCGCGTGCGCCGAGCACCCGACCGGCGAACACGGTCAGCGCGAGGCCGGCGGCGAGCCAGATCCCGCTCATCACCCGCGCGGGGTCGAGGATGGTGTCCGATACACCCGTGGCCTTCACCGCCTCGGCGACGGCCCCGGTGGTGAGGTAGTACAGCGGGGGGTTGTTGACCGCGTTGTCGTAGCCCTCGTCGCGGAAGTCCTCGGGCACCAACCGGGACCGGTCGCACGGGGGCGGCGTGAAGCCGGCCACGTCGACCCCGCGGCACGCCTCGAGTCGCATCGCGGTCTCGCCGAGCTTGTCGCCCAGCTTGACGACGGTCCCGTCCTCGTAGATCCGCGCCATGTAGTCGATGTGACGGCTCTCGTCGAAGGGCGACAGCTCGGTGTAGCGGGCCACGTGCGCGACGTTGGCCGCGATCGCCACGAGCACCACGACGAGGTAGGGCCACCAACGGGCGAGCCACCGCCGCCCGCGCCCGACCTGCGCTCCCCCGTCGTTCACCGGAGGAACCGTCGCGCGATCCTCCAGTACCACGCCAGGAGGGCATCGAGGGGCCGCATCGCTTCGGGGATGGAGAAGTTGCGGGCGTCGAGCCGATCGGTCAGGAGCCGGGCGAGCGCCCGGTCGCCGACGGTCCGGGTGCCTTGCACGAGCGCGCGGCGCTCACGCAGCCAGCGCCGGTGCGACCACAGCCAGCGCCATCCCGCGAGCTTGTCGCCGAACCGTCCGTCCTTCGCCGCGGCGACCGCGACGGCGAGCTCCACCGCGACGAACACGGGAGCGAGCACGGCAAGGGTGCGGTCGTCCCAGCAGGTGACGACGAACACCAGCCGGTTGCGCTCGGCGAGGTACATCTTGCGGGGCTCGCGGTCGAAGTCGTACCGGTGCAGGCCGACCGCGTCGGGCACGTAGTGCACCCGCAGCCCCCGCTGCCAGCACCGCCAGCTCAGCTCGGCGTCCTCGTGGAAGGCGAAGTACTGCTCGGCGAACCCGCCGAGGGCGTCCCACACCTCGCGGCGCATGGCGACGAGCGCGCCCATGCCCCCGGCGACGTCGCGGTCGATCGCCGCGGTGGCGGCCGGCTCGCCGAACCCGCCCACCCACGAGAAGCCGAGGAAGTGGATCTCGTTGCCCGCCGTGTTGAGCAGCGACGGGTCGTCGCCCAGCCGCACGCTGCCCGCGGCGATGCCCACGTCGGGCTCGGCGGCGACGGCGCAGAGCCGGGCGAGCGCGTCGGGCTCGACCACGAGGTCGCCGTTGACCAGCGCGAGGTACTCGCCGGTGGCGACCGAGGCGCCAAGGTTGCACCCGCCGGAGAAGCCGAGGTTCTCCCCGTCGCCGACGACCCGAACGCCGGGAAGCGTGCCGAGGCGCTCCACCGCGCCGTCGGTCCCACCGTTGTCGACGAGCACGACGTCGACGTCGACCTCCTCCGACGCCAGCAGGGCCCGGACCGAGCGCTCCAACCAGGGCTCGGTCCGGTACGCGAGCACGACCGCGCTGACGCGCGTGCGGATCACCGTCATCGACGGGCGAGGCCGAGCACGCTCAGGAAGAAGCTGGCCATGATCGTCTCCACGCCGAGCACGAGCAGGGTGGCGGCGGGCACCGCGACCCGCACCGCGTCGCGGGTGTCCAGGGCGCCGAAGTCGTTGGAGCCCCAGTTGACGATGCTGTAGATGGCGAGGCCGAGGCCGACGAGCAGCGCCAGCACACCGATCACGAGACCACGCTCGAGCGTGACGACGTGGAATGCCCGTTGGAGGCCTTTCGAGACGGGCAGCAGCCCTTCGTTCATCGCGAACGAGCGGGCGAAGACGCCGAACATGATCGCCTGGAAGCCCACGAGGACCATGACCATCGCGTAGATGAGCGCGCTCACGTCGAGGGCGTGGTCGCCGATCTCGATCGGACCGGGGATGAGCGCGATCCCGAGGACGATCCCGATCGTGAACAGGAGGATGCCCGGGTACAGGAACAGCCACCGCGGGCTGTAGAGCAGCAGGAAGCGCAGGTGGCGCCAGCCGTCCCGCCAGGTGCGCAGGTGCGGCGCACGGCTGCGTCCGTCGGGCGAGAGCGTGGTCGGCACCTCGGTGATCACGAGCTGCTCGAGCGTGGCCTTCACCACCATCTCGCTCGCGAACTCCATGCCCGTGGTCCGCAGGCCGAGCCCGAGGATCGCGTCGCGCCGGAAGCCGCGCATGCCGCAGTGGAAGTCGCCGGCGGGGCTGTGGAAGAACAGCCGCCCGATGAGGCTGAGGACCGGGTTGCCCAGGTACCGGTGCAGCGGCGGCATCGCGCCCGGGGCGATCCCACCCTCGAACCGGTTGCCCATCACGAGGTCGGCCCCGGCCCGCAGCGCCTCGACGAACGGCCCGAGCGTGCTCAGGTCGTAGCTGTCGTCGGCATCGGCCATGATCACGAAGCGCCCGCGGGCGGCCTCGATCCCGCCCATGAGCGCGGCGCCGTAGCCCTTGATCGGCACGTCGACCACGCGCGCCCCCTCGGCGCGGGCGATCTCCTGCGAGCCGTCGGTGCTGCCGTTGTCGGCGATCACCACCTCACCGGCGATGCCCAGGTCCCGGATCGAGCCCAGGGCCTTGCGGATGCAGATGGCGAGGGTCTCGGCCTCGTTGAGGCAGGGCAGGACGACTGTGAGCTCGAGCGGGGTCTCCGCGCCCGGGATCGGGGATGCGTCGGTAGGGAGGTCGGCGTCGGGCATCGTCTCGATCCGGCAACGGTCGATCCGGGTCGGCGAACGACGACCGCGGAGCCTGACCGGGATCGACGGAGCCTAGCGGCGGGTGCCCGGGAACCCCGGCTGCACCGCCGCCCCGGAGGCCGCAGGGCCGCCGGAACTAGGATCCCGCGGACCTATGAAGGGACTGATCCTCGCCGGGGGCGCCGGCACGCGGCTGCGGCCGATCACCCACACGAGCGCGAAGCAGCTCGTCCCGGTGGCCAACAAGCCGATCCTCTACTACGGCATCGAGGACATGGCCGAGGCCGGGATCCGCGAGATCGGGATCATCGTCGGCGACACCGCCGAGGAGATCCGCCTCGCGGTGGGCGACGGCAGCCGCTGGGGCGTGAGGGTCACGTACCTGCCCCAGGAGGCCCCCCTCGGGCTGGCCCACTGCGTCCTCATCGCCCACGAGTTCCTCGGCGACGACGACTTCGTGATGTACCTCGGCGACAACATGCTCCAGCAGGGCCTCGTGGAGTTCGTCGGCCGGTTCGAGGCGGCCCGGGCCGCCGAGGGCCCCGACGCGCCGGCCGCGCAGATCCTCCTCGCCAAGGTGGAGGACCCCCGTCAGTTCGGGGTCGCCGAGGTCACCGGAACCGGCGAGGTGGTGCGCCTCGTCGAGAAGCCCGAGCACCCGCCGTCGGATCTCGCGCTGGTGGGCGTCTACCTGTTCGACCCCACCATCCACGAAGCCGTCGCCGCGATCGAGCCGTCGCCGCGCGGCGAGCTCGAGATCACCGACGCCATCCAGTGGCTCCTCGACCACGGCCACCGGGTGGTCCACGAGGTGCTGCAGGGCTGGTGGCTCGACACCGGCAAGAAGGACCCGCTCCTCGAGAGCAACCGCTACATCCTCGAGACGCTCGAACCCGAGAACCTCGGCACGGTCGACGACCGCTCGAGCATCGAGGGTCGGGTCGTGATCCAGAAGGGCGCGGTCATCACCAACTCGCGGGTGCGCGGCCCGTCGATCGTCGGGCCCGACACGGTGGTGGAGAACAGCTACATCGGGCCGTTCACCTCGATCGGGGCCGACTGCACCATCGCCGACTCCGAGCTCGACCATTCGGTCGTCCTCGACCGGGCGCGCATCCTCGGGGTGGTCGGCATCGCCGATTCGCTCATCGGACGCGACGTGGAGGTCACCCGCTCGGGCGTCCGCCCCCGCGCGCTGCGGCTGATGCTCGGCGACCATTCGAAGATCGACCTGGAGTAGACAGCACGCCGATGACCACGGTCACCGAGTCGCCCGTGATCGCGGGCGTGTACATCGTCGAGCCGAAGATCTTCGGCGACGCGCGCGGGCAGTTCATCGAGACGTACCGCCGCGAGTGGATCCCCCAGGCGAGCCGGGAGATGATCCAGGCCAACCGGGCCGACCGCCAGGCCGGCTGCATCGTGGGCCTGCACTACCACCTGCACCAGGCCGACTACTGGTACGTCCCCTACGGACGGGCGCGGGTGGTGCTCCACGACCTGCGCGAGGGCTCCCCCACCGACGGCGCTACCTACTGCACCGAGCTGGGCGCCACCGCCGACGGCGGCCACGACCACCGCGGCATCTACATCCCGCCCGGGGTGGCCCACGGCTTCGCGTCGCTCACCGACATGACCATCACCTACCTCGTCGACGGGTACCACAACCCCGGCGACGAGCTGGGCGTCCTCTGGAACGACCCGGCGATCGCCGCCGACTGGGGGGTCACCGACCCGATCCTGTCGGGGCGAGACGAGACCAACCCCACCCGCGCCGACCTCGACCCCGCGGTCCGGCCCCGATACGGACTCCGGTTCTGAGCATGCGACTCCTCGTCACCGGCGGTGCCGGCTTCATCGGCTCCAACTACGTCCACTACGTGCTCGCGAACTCCGACGACTCGGTCACGGTGTTCGACGCGCTCACGTACGCAGGCAACCTGGAGAACCTCAAGGACCTCGAGGGCGACCCCCGCTACACGTTCGTGAAGGGCGACATCACCGACCGCGACGCGGTGATGGCGGCCGTCCCCGGCCACGACGCGATCGTGCACTTCGCGGCCGAGAGCCACGTCGACCGCTCGATCGTCAACCCCGACGAGTTCGTGCGTACCAACTGCGACGGCACCAACGTGATGTGCGACGTCGCCCGCCACGTCGGCGTCGAGCGATTCCTCCACATCTCCACCGACGAGGTCTACGGCTCGATCGAGGAGGGGTCGTTCACCGAGTCCGACCGGCTCGAGCCGCGGTCCCCGTACTCGGCGTCGAAGGCCGGCTCCGACCTCGTCGCGATGTCGTACCGCACCACCTACGGCCTGCCGGTGCTCGTCACCCGCTCGTCCAACAACTTCGGGCCGTACCAGTTCCCCGAGAAGGTCATCCCGCTGTTCGTGACCAACCTCCTGGAGGGCCACAAGGTCCCGCTCTACGGCGACGGCATGAACATCCGCGACTGGTGCCACGTGATGGACAACTGCGCGGCGGTCGACCTCGTGCTCCGGGGCGGGACCGTCGGCGAGATCTACAACATCGGTGCGGGCAACGAGATCACCAACCGCGAGCTCACCGACACGATCCTCGCCCTGCTCGGCCACGGCGAGGAGATGATCGACTACGTGGAGGACCGCCTCGGTCACGACCGCCGGTACTCGATCAGCACCGAGAAGGTGGAGGCGCTCGGCTGGAAGCCGGCGCGCGAGCTGCACGAGGCGCTCGAGTCCACGGTCGACTGGTACCGCGACAACCCGTGGTGGTGGCAGCCGCTCAAGGCGCCCGGTCGCTGACGGGCGGGGTGCGCCGATGCGGGTCCTGATCACCGGCGCCGGCGGGCAGGTCGGTCACGAGCTGGCGACCGAGCTCGCCGGGCACGACGTCGTCGCCGCCGACCGGGCCAGCCTCGACATCACCGACCGCGCGTCGGTCCTCGCCGCGGTCGCGTCGCTGCGGCCCGACGCCATCGTCAACGCGGGCGCCTACACCGCGGTCGACGCCTGCGAGACCGAAGTCGACCGGGCATACCGAACCAACGCCCTGGCCGTGCGCCACCTCGCGGAGGCGGCCCGCCGCACCGACGCCCACCTCGTGCACCTCTCCACCGACTACGTGTTCGACGGCACGAAGCCCACGGCGTACGACGAGTGGGACACCCCCAACCCGCAGTCGGTGTACGGGCGCTCCAAGTACGCCGGCGAGCTCGAGCTGCTCGGCACCCCCGACACCACGATCGTGCGGATCGCGTGGGTGTTCGGCGAGCACGGCGGCAACATCGTCAAGACGATCCTGCGGGTCGCGGCGGACCACCCCACGCTGCGCTTCGTGACCGACCAGCGGGGCCGGCCCACCGCGGCGGCCGATGTTGCCGCGTTCGTGCGCACCATCGTCGCGGAGCGCCGCCCGGGCCTGTTCCACGCCACCAACCAGGGCGAGGTGTCGTGGTTCGAGTTCGCGCGCGCGGTGATGGAGTCGGCCGGCCACGACCCGGCCCGGGTGGAACCCGTCACCACCGCCGAGATGGTTCCGCCGCGACCGGCCCCCCGCCCAGAGAACTCGGTCCTCGACGACGTCGCGCTCCGCCTCTCGGGGCTGGCCCCGCTCCCCCACTACCGCGAGTCGCTCGACCGCGTGGTCGCCGCGCTCACGACGTGAGCCGACCGTGAGCGAGCCCCGGGTGCGGACGAAGGCTCGCGAGCGGCGAGCAGGGCCGGAGCGGCCCGGCGCGGAGCGCCAGGAGCGGGGGTGATGACCGAGCGGCCGCTCGTGCACGTGGTGGTCGTCGACTACGACGGCGGCGCGCTCACGCTCGACTGCCTGCGCAGCATCCTCGCGTCGGATTGGCCGGCCGACCGGCTGCGCGTCGTCTTGGTCGACAACGCGTCGTCGACCCCCGTCACCGACACCGTCACCGCCGAGCTCCCCCGGGTGCAGGTGGTCCGCAGCGACGAGAACCGCGGGCTCGCGGGCGGCGCCAACCTCGGCATGCGGGAGCGGGGCGACGCCGACTTCGTGGCCCTGGTCAACAACGACGCCACCGTCACCCCGGGCTGGCTCGACCCGCTCGTGGCGACCTTCGCCGATCCGGCGGCGCGCATCGGCGCCGCCTGCCCGAAGATCCTGCTCGCCGCACCTGCGGTGGAGGTGACCATCGACGGGCCGACCCACCGGCGCGGCCGCGGCGACCGCCGCGACCTCGGCGTGCGCCTCAGCGGCACCCGCGTGGGCGCCGACGACCTCTGGCGCCGCACCCAGCTGGTGGAGGGGTTCTGGGGTGGCGAGCCCATGCCGGCCGCCGAGTCGGGCGGGCAATGGACGGCCGGCCGCGCACTCCTGCGGGTGCCGGTCCTCACCGCCGAGCCGCCCTCGACCGTGGGCCTCCGACTGGCCGCCGACGCGCCGGTCGACGTGACGGTGCGCGCGGGCAGCGCGACGACCACCCTCGCGGTCGGCACCAGCCCGGAGTGGTACGAAGTCGCCACCGATGGCGTGCCGGTCGAGGTCGTCAACAACGTCGGCACCGTGGTCGCGGCCGACGGCTACTGCGCCGACCGAGGCTGGCTCGAGATCGACCGCGGCCAGTACGACGAGCCCGTCGACGTGGCGGCGTGGTGCGGCGCTGCGGTGCTGCTCGCCAAGGCGTATCTCGACGACGTGGGTCTCTTCGACGAGCGGCTGTTCCTCTACTACGAGGACGTCGAGCTGTCGCGGCGCGGTACGCGCCGGGGCTGGCGGTACCGCACCGCGCCCGATTCGATCGTGCGCCACGTGCACTCCGCGACCAGCGTCGAGGGGTCCCCGCTCGCCACCCACTACAACGAGCGCAACCGGCTGCTCGTGCACTGCGCGCACGCCGGCCTCGGTGATGTCAGCCGGACGTTCGTACGCCACCTCGCCGTGACCGGCTCCTACGCGGTACGCGACGTCGTCGCCCCGGCCCTGCGCGGGCAACGGCCGCACGCGGCCGTCGTCGGCGGTCGCCTCCGCGCCCTCGGCGCCGCCGCGGCCCGGTTGCCCGGGATGCGGCGCAACGCTCCGGTGGCAGGACCGTCGTAGGCCGGGCCCACGTGCCGACGAGTCCGACCACCCGGAGCCGCGCCGGGCTCCGGAGCCTGTGGCCGGAAGCCCTCGTCGTGCTGGGCCTCACCCTCATCGTCGTCGTCCCCGTGTGGCCCGGGGTGTTCACCATCGACTCGCAGACGATGCTCCGTGCCGCCCGCGAGAACCGAATCTCAAACTGGTACGCGCCCGTGCTCCAATGCGTCTGGGGAGGGTTGGACGGTGCCGGGCTCCCGGTCGGCACGGCACTCGTGCTGTGCACCGTCGGACTCGTCGCGGCAGTGCTCGCCTGCTTCCGCCTCGGGATCCGTCGCGTTCCCGCCTGCATCGCGACGGCGCTCCTCGTCCTCTGGCCCCCCGTCTACGGGATGGCGGGCTGGGTCGGTCGCGACGTCTGGTTCGTGGCGCTGACCGTCGCGGCCGTCGCGGCGATGGGCTGGGCCATCCGCCGCCCCCGCCATCGGTGGCCCCTGCTCGGCGGCGCGTTCGCCGCCGCCTGGTTCGCGGCCGACGCCCGTCAGAACGGCTTCCCCGTGCTCGTCGCCGTGGGCGGACTGATGGGATGGGCCTGGGCCCGGCAGGCCCGCGCGACCCACACGTGGCTGCGTGTCTGTGCCGGCGCGCTGGCCGCCCTGGTCGTCGGCCTCGGTACCCACGCCGTCGTCGCGCGGATCGCCACCGAGCGCACCTACGCTCCCGACGAGATCCTCTACTGGCAGGATCTGGTCGCGATGTCGCTGCGTCGCGACGAGCTCGTCTTCCCGGCGAGCCTGCGGACCGCCGACCTCACCGCCATTCGGGAGGCGTGGATCGAGGGGCAGGTCGGGTCCGTGGTGTACCCGGCTGATCCCCTGGTGGACTACGCGCCGTACACCGCCGGCCACGGCGACGAGGTCCGCGCGGCGTGGGCACGCGCCGTGCTCGACCACCCGATCGACTATCTCATCGTGCGCGCCGACCTGGCGACGAAGTCGTGGGGGCTTCGCTCGGGAAACCTGAGCGCCTGGTTCGACCGCAGCGACGCGCTGAATCGCGCGAGTCGCGAGCTCCGGCAACGATTCACCGGTTTGGCCGATGCCCGCGCGAACTACCTCGACGCGTTCGACCGCGGGCGCGGCACCCCCGGCGTGTTGCACATGCCCTGGCTGTACCTACTCGTGGGGATCATCGGATCAGTGGCCCTGCTCGTCGTCGGGGCGAGCGCCCGGGTGTTCGGCGTGGCGACACTCGCGCTCCAGGTGCTGCTCCAGGGGGTGCTCGTGGTCGCAGCGCCCCTCGTCGAGTTCCGGTTCCAGTACTTCCAGGTGGTCCTGGGACCGGTGATCGCCGGTGTGGGGCTCGTCTCCTGGTGGCGGGCCCGCCACGGCGACGACCCATGGGCCGCAGCGCCGCCGTCAGACCGGCGGCAACGCGAGCACGGTCCGGACGAGGCGCTCAGTCCCGGTCGCGCATGAACCGCACCGACAGCTTGTGGGTGACCTCGTCCCACTCGCCGCGCCGCGCGTGGCCGAGCGCGATGCGCGCGCTCTGCCGCCAGCCACTCCCCCAGACCGCCGCGGCGCGTCGGTCGCCACGCAGCGCCGTCTCCCGCGGGTCGACGAGGTCCGGAGCGCGTGCGGGAGCCGCACAGAACGTCACCAAGGGGGCCACCACCTGCGACCACCGGTGGTCGAACCGGCGTGCCGCGATCGCCGCCCGACATGCCGACCGGCGAGCGGGGTCGGAGAGGAGGTCGTGGAGCGCGGCGCGCAGCCCGTCGACGTCACCAGGGGGCACGACCGCCCCGAGGCCCTCCTCCTCGATCATGGTCGCCATGCCGTCGCCGGAGGTGGCCACGATGGGGAGGGAGGCCCAGAGGTAGTCGAGGATCCGGGTTCGGAACGAGTACGCGGTCTCGAGGTGCTCGAGGTGGGTGCTGACGCCCACGTCGGCCTCGAGCAGGTAGTCCTGGCGACGGTCGTACTCGACCCACCCCTCGTTGAAGAAGACGTGGACCCCGACCAGGCCGAGCTCCTCCGCGAGCGCCCGCGTGCGCCGCGCCATCTCCATCTCGGGCACCTCGGGATGCGGATGGTGCATCCCCATGAAGAACAGCCGCACGGTGGGGAGGTCGCGGCGGAGCGCATCGAGGGCCCGGATCAGCGTGAGGGGGTCGAACCAGTTGTAGATGCCACCGGCCCAGAGGATGACGGGATCGTCGGCCCCGATCCCCGGCACGACGCCCCGCATCACCGGCGCCGTGGCGGCCGGAGGGTCCTCCGGGATGCCGAACGGGACGACGTCGACCAGGCCACGAAGGTCGGGGTCCCCGTCGTAGGTGGTGGCATTGACCCGCCCGGCCTGGGTGAGCTGGCCGATCCACAGGTCGCGCTGCTTCTCGCTCGCCACGAGGAAGTAGTCACCCCGCCGGAGCTGACGGTCGATGGTCTCGGAGGCGAAACGCACGTGCAGGCGACGCTGGGCCAACGCGAGCTCGCGTGAGTGCTCCAGCACCTCGAGCTGGATGGGGTCGTAGAGGTCGACGACGACCACCTGGGGCACCGAGGCGATCCACGGGTGGTGGTCCAGGACGTGCCCCTGGATCACGACGACGTCGGCCCGGGCGACCGCCACCCGCAGCGCGGCGTCGTCGGTGCGCGAGACCGGGACCGGCGCGTCGATCGGATCGCAACGGACGGTGGACACGACTTCGACGTCGTGGTGGTGCGCGGCGAGCGCCGAGCCGATCTCCACCGCGCGGATCGCGGGACCCGCCATCCGGGGCGCGATGACGTCGGGGGTGACCACCAGCACCCGCACCCGACCACCGGCCGGCCGCACTGCGTCGACCCCCAGCCGCGTCCACAGCGTGACATCGGGGATGCGGTGGAGGTGGCCCTCGGAGACCGACGCCGTGCGCCGGCCCACGAGCGCGCGGGCGGCCGCGGGTGACGGGGTCGGCAGGTCCCACCGCGGCACTCGCACCCGGGAATCCGCGGCGAACCAGACCTGGAAACCGGCGAGCCACAGCCGCCAACCGAGGTCCAGATCCTCGAGCTCGGCCCCGACGGTGGGGTCGTAGCCGCCGACCCAGCCGAACGCGCGTGCCTCCGCGACGAAGGGCGTCCCGGCCGGGCCCAGCACCGCACGCGACGCGTGGGGACCTCCGTCGGCGAGGGCGACCGGCATCCCCGATGCGTCCAGTGCGACGCCCGCGAACCGGCGACCGTCGGCGGCTTCTGCTGCACTCGCGACCGCAGCCACCCGGGCGTCGAGCCGGAAGCGCTCGAGTGCCGCCGCGACCCAGTCCGGATCCGCGCACGCGTCGCCGTCGAGAAACGCCAGGTGCTCTCCCCGCGCGGTCCGCGCCGCGTGGTTCCGAGCCTCACCCAGGCTCCACGACGCCTGGCGCGTCACGAACCGCACCGTCCCCGGGAGGCCCGCGCCTTGGACCCGCGCCCGGTCGGAGTCCCGGCCGACCACCACCACCTCGTGTCCGGCGGGCGGGAACCGGACCTCGCACAACGCCCGCACGCTCTCGTCCGTCGGCGCCGTCAGCACCACGCTGAGGGCTCCCATCCGAACGGGGCGGACCCGAGCGTCAGCCATGGCGCCGCGCGTCGACCGCGCGGGCGCGGATCGCCTCGATCCGCTGGCGGAAGCTTGCGCCCGGGCGCCGCCGGCGGCCGACCCGCTCGGCGGCGTCGACCGCCCGCAGCACCGAGGAGTACCCGAGCTCCTCAGCGGTGCGGGCGATCTCGTCGAGCGCGACCCCCTGGTCGTTGACCGCCGACCGAAGGCGCGCGTTCTCGTCGCGCAGGCGAGGCCCGGCGTCGCCGGCCGCCACCAGCTGCGCTTCGAGTTCCGCGATGCGGACCATGAGCGCGCGCCGTTGGACGTCGACGGCCTCCAGCACGTCGTCGCCACACCACGTCGCCCGATCGTCGACCACCGCCCGCACCGCGGCGTCGCCATCCGGCCACACCACCGCGAGACCCGACCCGACCGGCATCCGCCGGGCGCAGCGATCCGGATGGCGCGCGAGGTAGTCGTCGAGCGCCGTGGCGACACCGTTGCCCGGGCCGCCGTCGCGGATGGCCCAGGCGGGCCCACCGGCTGTGGGCCGGCCGACCGCATCGGCGCCCCGCGCCTCCGCGCGCACCGCGGGATCGATGGCGGTGTGGGGGTGGACCGCGTCGGCCGGGAGCCGGGCCGGATCCGGGTAGCAGTCGCGAGTTGCGGTCGGCCAGCCCACCGAGTGGAGGAGCATCACGCCCCGACCGCCCGCCACTCCTTCCACGGACTCCAGCAGATCGGCGGTCGATCGATGGTTCGGGTCGGGGCGCAGCAGCCAGACGTCGGCGCCGTCGGGCGGGAGGGGCTGCCCGGTCGCCAGCCGGACCACCCGCGACCCGACGACGGGGACGATGGCGGTCACCAGCGCCTCGGCCGCGACGACGGCGGGGTCGGACGGATCGAGGTCAGGCACGGTCCGCCCCCGGCCCGCGGGAGAGGTAGCACACCGACTCGGTGCGGTAGACGTGGCCGTCGGGCAACCGACTGGACGCGAAGGTGAGGGTCCGGACCCCCGTCGGGTCGTCGGTCTCGCTCGTCCAGGCGTCGTCGGGCAGCTGCACGTCGACGACCGTATCCGGCCGGCCGCGGGTGGAGAAGACCGTCCGGATGCGATCGACCCGCACCTCGCGGTCCGCAGGCACCCGCCACCGCAACGCGGTGGGCGCATGCACGACCGAGACATGGCGCACCAGGGCGCGGCCGCTCCGGTTGAAGGTGATCGCCTCCGTCGAGAGGTGCTCACCCGCGACGAGTGACGACTCGACGTCGAGCGCGACCCGCCACCCGGCCCGGTGGTCCTCCCCCACTGCGCCCGGCGGCCGACCGTCCAGGATCGCGTCGGCCCCCGCCGCGAGATCGGGGGCCCGGCCCGCGACGATCCCTGCCGGCCACCACCACCAGTGCTGCGGCAGTCGGTACAGGTCGTCGGCACTCACGTAGTCGAGGTCGAGGGCCGGGTCCACCGCGCCGAGCGCCGCGGCGGCCTCGGACCCGTAGTTGTCCTCGTGGAGCCAGCCGGCGAACGCGGCGAACTCGCCGACGGTCGGACGGGCGAGGAACCGGCGAAGGATCGCCCGCAGCGCCGGGGCGGCGCCGGCGAGCCCGAGCTCGGGGTGCAGGGCCCGGCTCCGCAGGAACGTCGTCGCGAAGGTGGAGATCCCGTCGCGCACCGCCGCCTCCTGGGCGAGCTGCGCGGCCGGCGCCGGCCGGGCGGTGCACTGCGGCTCGCCCGACGCCGAGTACCCCACGACCGATCCCTGCGCGGGGAGGGTCACCATCTCGAGCACCTCGGGGTTGCGAACGATGGCGACGCCGTCACCTTCGGGGACCCCGGCGTCGACGAGGAATCCCCGGGTGCGCACGCCGGCGAGCGCGGGCCCCACCACCTCGCGCGTGGTCGCGAGGTAGCGGCCGACGACCGGACGAGGGTGGCCCATGCGGGCGAGCGCCCGTTCGAGCCCCACCTGGATGGTCGCGTTCCAGCCCAGGTCGACGACGAGGACCTCGCGGTCGTCGGGGTGGAGCGCCGTACCGAGGTAGCGCGCGAGGCGCTCGCGCTCTTCGGCCGCCGCCGTCGCGATCGCGCGACGGGCCCGACCATCGGCCAGGATGCGCGCGACCACCCGATTCGCCAGCATGACGTCGTCGAGCGGCACATCCGACTCGCCGCGCCCGGCGATGCGCCGGACCGGCACGCCGAGCGACGCCGCGAGTGCCCGCGCCGTCGGGACCCGACGCCGGACCAGGAACGATCGAAGGAGCGCCTCGTCGATCTCGTCGGGACCGCCGATGGCCGCCCGCACCGCCACGTGGCGCGACACCCAGAGCGGCGCCGCGCGCACGTCGGCGCCCAGCGCCTCGGCCACGGTGTCGACGAGCGGCGCGAGCAACGCACCCTCACGCATCAGGCAGTAGACGCGCCCATGGCCGAGCGCGACGGCTTCGCGGACCACCCACTCCGCGAAGCCCGCGAAGACCGGGCCCAGGACGCCGGCGCCGATCACCCGGTAGGGGGCGAGCGCGTCGTCACCGACCGATGCGGCGGAGACGGCCCGCTCCCGCAGCCCGGCGAGGCCATGGTCACCGGCGTCCACGTCGAACCGCGGCGGCGCGACTGCCGGGTGCTGCGGCGAGTCGAGCCCGAGTCCCTCGTCGACCATCCGATCGGTCAGCGCGCCCGACACCCGCGGCAAGAGGAAGGCCCGGATGCCGATGCGCTCGGCGGGAGCCACATCGGCGTGCTCGTTGTCACCGGCGTGCACCGCGCGACCCGCCTCGATGTCGAGCCGGTCGAGGACGATGTCGAAGAGCCCCTGGCCCTTTCCGACGCCGTGCTCGCTCGACGCGAACACCGCGGTCGCGTCGAGCCGACCCCCCACGAGGTAGTCCAGCTGCGACGCCGAGAAGTACGTGTCGGACACCAGGGCCACGGTGCACCCGTGGGCGCGGGCGGCGTCCGCCACCTCGACGATCGCCGGGTCGACGAAGCAGAGCGAGCGCTCGACCCGCAGCTCCGCGTCGGCCAGGCGGGACCGGACCTCCGGGGTCACGTCGGCGATCTCCGCGTAGACGTCCTCGAGCGAGATCTCGACGCTGCGGCCCTCGGCCACCGCCCGCTCGCGGGCCCGGGCCTCCGCCAGGCGCCGGAGTCGGGCGAAGGCAGCCGGCGTCACGCCGTGGGGCAGGAGGTCGAGCGGCTCCAGGCGGTGCCCGAGGACGAGGAACGCGTCGATCGGTCGGGAGACCCGCCGCACCAAGACCGTGTCGAACACGTCGAGGGTCAGGAGGTCGACGTCGGGGCCGGCGCACCGGGCGCCGAGCTCCGCCAGCGCGGTCGCCCGCTCGTCCACGGATCAGCCGCGCGCGGGCGACGCCCCGCTCGCCGTGACGTCCCACTCACCGGCGAGGGACACGATGCCCCAGCTCTCACGCGGGGTCCCCAGCTCGACGTTGAACCGGAGCACCTTCTCCCGGTAGTCGAACGCGTGGGTCCCCGTCTGGTCGTGGATGGCCGCGGTCACGTCGTACGTGCCGGGAACCAGCGGCAGGCGGTCGACCCGGAAGTCGAGCGTGCCCGAGCCATCGAGCGTGTCGAACACCACGTCGGCATCCCGCGTGTTGGGGCCGGCCACGTACACGCCGTCGGCCGAGAAGATCGACGCGCCGAAGAGCGGTCGCCGAACCGGCTCACGGGCGGCGTAGCGGAATCGCAGGATCACCGGGTCGCCCGTACGGATGTGCTCCGCCGGCCTTCCGGCCTCGTCGAGGATCGAGAAGTCCTCCAGCCTGATCTCGCCCGAACCCCAGCGGGCGCCGCCCGTCTGGTCGATCTCCCGGTCGGCGAAGACATCCACCAGGTACTCGTCGATGATGTCGACGGGCTTTCCGACGTCGACGAGGTGCCCGTGCTCGAGCAGTGCGACCTGGTCGCACAGGTTGCGCACGGCCGGCATCGAGTGCGACACGACGATGACCGTGCGCCCTTCGCGCTTGAAGTCGAGGATCTTGTCGGTGCACTTCTGCTGGAACTCCGCGTCGCCCACCGCCAGCACCTCGTCGACCAGCAGGATCTCGGGGTCGACGCTGATGGCGACGGCGAAGCCGAGCCGGACGTACATCCCCGACGAGTAGTTCTTCACGGGCGAGTCGATGAAGGGCTCGATCCCCGAGAAGGCCACGATGTCGTCGAACCGGGCGTCGATCTGCTTCTTGCTCATCCCCAGGATGGCGCCGTTGAGATAGACGTTCTCGCGGCCGCTCAGCTCAGGGTGGAATCCGGCGCCCAGCTCGAGGAGCGCGGACACCGATCCACGCGTGACGACGCGCCCGGCGTCCGGCGTGAGGATCTTGGCGATGCACTTCAGCAGCGTGCTCTTCCCCGAGCCGTTCTCGCCGATCAGACCGAACGAGACGCCCTCCTCGACCTTGAACGAGACGTCGTCGAGCGCCATGAACTCCTCGAAGCGCGCGCGACCCTTGCGCATCGCGGCCGCCTTCAGCGACTGGTTGCGCTCGTGGTAGCGCCGGAACCGCTTCGACACCGACTCGATCGAGACGGCCGCCGCGGCGCTCACACCTCCTCCGGGAGGCGCCCGTCGTGGCGGGTGAAGAACCGCCAGCCCAGGACGAGGACGACGAGCGCCCAGGCGACGAGGTAGAGCGTGGACCGCAGCGGTGGGAACCGGAGGTCGTAGAGCACCGCTCGGAAGTTCTCGATGAAGTGGACCAGTGGGTTCAGTCGGTAGATCTCGCCGATCGGGATCTCTCTCCCGAGGAAGTCGACCTCGTCGGGGACCACCGAGATGGGGTAGACAATCGGTGCGGAGTAGAAGAGCGCCTGCATCGCGATCGCCACGAAGTGCTTCACGTCGCGGAAGTACACGTTGGCGACGCTCAGGAACAGGCCGATGCCGATGACGAACACGGTCAGGACGGCGATCTGGAAGATGGCCACGGGGAGCCACGGGATCACCATGTTGCCCGCGATCAACAGGATCACCGACAGCACGCCCACTTCGATGAAGAGCGAGACGAGGAGGGACGCCACGCCCGACACGACGAGCAGCTCGCGCGGGAAGTACACCTTCTTGATCAGGTTCGCGTTGCCCAGGAAGGCGTCGAGCGAGAGGTTCACGCAGCCCGCGAAGAAGTTCCACAGCACCAGCCCGCAGAGCAGGTAGAGCACGAAGTTCTGCAGACCGCTGGGCTCGCCGATGGGCGGCTCCACCTCCAGGAAGACGGAGAAGACCAGCCAGTAGATGATGACGCTGGCGAGCGGGTTGAGCAGCGACCACGTCCAGCCGAGGACCGACTTCTTGTAGCGGCTGCGGAGCTCACGCAGCGTGAGGTGGACGAGGAGCTCACGGCGCTCCACGAGTTCCGAGACCCGACTCATCTCGGTCCCAACCTAGCGGATGACCTTCCCGGCGCCCCGACCACGTACGTCACATGCCGAGGTCGACGCCGGCACTGCGGATGGCGAGGATCGTCGCCAGGCTGTCCGGCTCCGGCTGCTCCGCGATCGTGCGGACGACATCCCAGAACTCCTCCGAGGAGTGGTCCCAATCCGGCCAGTGCCGCGCCGTTCGCAGTGCGCCGGCCCGGAGTCGGGCGAGGAGCTCGGGCTCGTCCTTCAGCCGGCGCAGGGCCGCGACGGCGGCGGCGTCGTCGTGGGTGGGCACGACGAGACCGTTCTCCCCGTCGCGGACGTACTCGTCGCTCCCCGTCACGTCGTTCGTCACCACGGTGCCGCCGCAGTGGAACATCTCGAGCGGGGGCCCGTACATGCCCTCGACGAGGCTGAGCTTGAGCAATACAGGGCACGACCGGTAGATCACCGACGTCTCCTCGATGGGCACCTGGCTGAACACCCGGTCGACGCCGTCGACCTCCGTCACGGCACTCGGGGTCAGCAGCCAGACCTCGTCGGCCCCCGCTGCCCGCGCGACCGCGACGGAGGCGGGGATGTTCTTCATCCCGACGTCGACCGCGCCTTCGAGCAGGACTCGGAACGGACGATCGGGATCGACCGCGAGCCGCGGGCCGACCGACGCGTAGATCTCCTTGCGGATGCCGTTGCGCACGAGGAACGCGGGGCGACGGTGACGGAGGGCAAGGTACGCCTGCATCCAGTGGGTGATCGTGATCACCGGAAGGTCGAACGTGTAGGTGAGCTCGGCCAGCGGGACGGCTTCGGCGTCCTCGGTGCCGGCGTAGAAGCGGGATTCGATCGATTGGACCAGGTAGGCGTAGTGCCGGCTCCGCACCTTCGGGAGTGCGTAGACGGTCCGCCAGAATGTGGCGATCGCGAGGTCGAACTCGAGGCTCTCGGGCGCGTCCTTCAGCGCGTACGACGGGAGGTCGCGCAGCGCCGGGTGCCACACGTGGTCGTCACCCGGGGCCGGGAACTTCACGAGCAGCGTGACCTCGACGCCCTGGCGCATCAGGTAGTGCGCGTGCTGCAGGATCACATAGGTGCCCCCGCTGATGGACAGCGACCCCACGAGGAACGCCACCCGCAACGGCGCTTGCGGCGCCGAGATCGAGGGGCTGAACCGCGAGAAGTACTCGTGCAGGTAGGGGTCGTCGGGAGTGACCGCCGCGCCGGGGCCGGCCGGCTCAACCTCGTTCAGCGAACTCACCCCACATCTGCCTGAGCACCTCCAGCGCCCTCACCGGCAGCCATGCCCGGTAGCCCGGGCCCCACCGACTGTCCCGCTCCTCGTCGGTCACGGGCGCCGGGTTCCCGATCACTCCCACGTCGGCGAGGATCGACCGGGGCGGCAGGCGCTTCGCGTACGGCGTGTCGTTCAACGCGCCGAACGTGTCGTCGTGCGTCGAGTCGAACCAGATGTCGGCCACGCCGCCCGGCGGGCTCGCATAGTACTCACGAAGCACGCGTTCGGTCTGCTCGCGCAGCATCTCGGTCGTGACCCCGTGGGCGACCATCCACCCGGCGACGAGGGGCGCCGCGCCGACGACGGCGTCCTGGAAGGCGTGGACCGCGGCGATCGCACGCGGCCCTTCCGCCTCGAACACGGGCTCGGCCGCCGCACCGTGCCGCCGGTACCCCACGACCGACGGGAGGTCGGGGGTCCACGGCGCCTCCACCACTGCCGGCGGATCGGCGTAGCCGAAGTCGTGCCCCGCGTTGGCGTCGAACGCGACGGCGCGCTTCTCCACGTTGGGCGGCTGCGGGTTGAGGAACGGGAACAGGCCGAGGTACAGGCCCACGGTGTGCCGGTCCGGGAGCACCCGGGCGAGGTTGTCCTGGATGGTCCCGCGCCAGCCGACGTCGACGAGGACGACGTCGCCGTCGGGCGGGAGCCGGTCACCCAGGTACGCGAGCAGTCCGTCGCGCGCCTGCTGCAACGCCGCGCCGGCCCGGGCCCGGAAGGCGGGGTCGCCGAGCAGACGGTCGATGCGCGGGTCGTCGGCCACCCCCTCGATCACCTCGTCGAGCCGGAGCCCGGCCGCCGCCACGTCGCCGGTGAAGGCCTCCGCGTCCAGGCCCATCGACGTGAGCAGGGCCCGGGGCGACTGGTTCGGGTACTGGCGCCACATGCGGAGGAGGTCGTCGCGGTCCATCCCGGCGAGCGACGGGCCGAACGTGGACCGGCGGCTCACCTCGAGGTGCACCGCGCGGGGAGCCGCGGCGCCGGCGAGTGCGGGCGCCACGACCTCGTGCACCCGGGCGAGGAAGGCGCCCTCACGGCTCGCGTACAGCACCCGGTCGACGCCACGACCGACCGCTTCCTCGATTGCGCCCGCGACCAGTGCCACCGGCATGAAGGAGGAGAGCACGCCCGCCTGGGCGGCCCGTACGACACGGGGGTCGTCGGACGGCGGCACCAGCACCGGCACGAAGGCCCGGAGGTCACGGCGGAGGGAGTCGACGAGCTCGCCGAGATGGGCGGGGTCGAGGGACCCGGGACCCGGGTGCGGCGAGGCGCTGAGCTCGACGACCGCCGCCCAGCCACCCGTCGCGACCTGCGCCTGCCCGTCGGACCACGGGTTGTCGCCGAGGTGGAGGTGCCGGCCTGCCTCGACTCCGAGGTCGCTCCGGACCACCTCGAACAGCGCACCGTCGAGGCGCTTCGACGCCCCGCGGTCGCACGAGACGTACAGCGGCAGCGACGCGGGGAACCCGCAGGCCGCGAGCACCCGACGCAGCCCGTCCTCGCCGATGGAGTAATCGGACACCACCGCGACCCGCGGCGGCTCGGCGCGGGTCTGCACGCGGTCGAGGAAGGCCACCAGCGCCTCGACGGGATCGGTGCACGCGACCTCGTCGGCGATCTCGTCGGCGGCGAAGGACTCGGCCAGCGGACGGGCCGCATCGGCACCGAGCCCGAGCGCGTCGACGAGCACCTGGGTCAGGACGTCGACGAGGTGGTACTCGCCGTGGTCGCTCGCCGCACTGATCTTGGCCTCGACCTCGACCCGCTGGTCGAGGAGCGACCAGGGCGAGGTCCCCGCCGGCAGTCGACCGCGGTGGGCGAGCAGCATCCGCCGTGCGGTGGCGAGCTTGGCCGCGTCGGCGGGCCGGCGCCGGGTGACCATCGTGCCCCAGAGGTCGATGGTGACCAGGTCGACATCCGCGTACACGAGGTCGTCGAGCGCGACGGGGCGGGTCTCGCCCGACGGGTCCGACAACGAGCACCCGACGACGGCGCGTGCCGGCGTGGGATCCGCCGGCTCGAGCGCGAGGACCCGGCGCTGCTGCTCGGGGTGGACGAAGTCGCCGGCGGCGTAGCCCTCCCGCCACCAGTGCTCGAGCGGGCTGACCCCCGAGTCCCGGGCCGCCGCCGAGCGCTCCAGGTACCAGGCACTCTCGAACAGCGGCGAAGGGTCGCGTCCCTCACGCCACCCGTGGACGAGGTAGTGGCGGAAGGGATCGACCCGGGCGGCCGCGATGTCGGGGTGCGTCTCGCAGTACCACCGACCCCAGAAGAGCGGCTGGGGGTCACGCCACTCGCGCCATCCGAACCGCAGGTAGTGCGTCAGCGGATCGGTGCCCACGCGGCGGACGTCGGGGTTCTGCACCAGGTAGAACAGCGGGTCGAACGACCGCCCGACGACGCCCTGCGCCCGCTCGACCGTCCGTTCCCTGATCGCGTGGAGGGTCTGTTGCGCCTCGCTCCGCACGCGCGCGATCCGACCCGCCACACCGTTGCTCCCAGGCCCGTTCCGCACCGCCGCGGCCTGACCGCGCACGCGCTCCGCCAACGGCGCGGCCACCGTCCAGAGGCCGCCGCCCCGAATCCGCCCAGACGTGAGCACTGCCGCCGTGGCCGCGCGTTCGTCCTGGATCGCCGTCTCGGCGGCGTGGAGCCGTTCGTCGCGAGCGGCCGCGACCTCCCAGAGCCCGTCGATCGTGCGGGCCTGCGCAGCGAGCGCCTCGTCGCGCGCGTCGATCATCCCCGCCTGGGTACGCGAGACGAGATCACCGAGATACGCGCCGGCCCGGGCCTCGTAGTAGCCACGCCACCGGCGGAGCTCCTCGCCGAACACGAACTCGACTCCCTCCGTCCCCTTGGGAGCCAGTACACCGAGTCCGAAGCTGTGCGGGAAGAACAGGTTCGGGAAGCGCTGCGCCAGCTCGGCGAAGTAATCGGCGCTGCCGTACCCGCTCTCCGGTGCGACGTCGTGGAACAGCACGATCCCGCCCGGCGCGACCTTCGGGAGCCAGGTCTCGAAGTCGTCCTGCACGGCCTCGTAGGTGTGGAAGCCGTCGATGTGCAGGAGGTCCACCGAGTCGTCGGGGAACGCGTCGAGCGCCTCGGAGAAGAGGCACCGGTGGAGGGTCACGTCGAGGTCCGGGAACGCGGCGTCGCGGACCCGGTGCACGACCCCGATCACCTCCTCGCCGTACTCACCCGCGTGAGGGTCGCCCGCCCACGTGTCGACCGCGTGGAGGCGCGCCGGATACTGCTCGTCGAGCACGGCCTGGCAGAACGCGAAGAAGGAGACGCCGAAGTGCGTTCCGAGCTCGACGATCGTGTCGGGCCTGCCCCAGCGGATCAGGTCGTAGGCGAACCAACGGTGGCCGAACCAGGGACCGGCCGCGTGATCGGGATCGAGCGCGTCGCCGGCGAAGGTCGGCTGTTGCAACCTCCAACCGGCCGCGTCGTGGTGCCACATGACCGCACGAATCTACCCGCCCGGCGTGATCGACCCGGCCTGCACCGGGGCTTCGGACGTGCCCGCCGCCGTCAGCGGCGCCGAATCCGACAAACCGGACGGCCAGGCCGCCCACACGAGCGGCGGCCCCTCGGGGTCGTCGTCACGGCGCACGGTGAAGAGCAACGGCGCCATCAGCACCGCGACGAGCACGACTCCGTACTGGAACCGAACATCCTGGACCAGGTTGACGGCGGCCAGGGCGACGCTCTGGATGAGCACGGGCGAGGTCATGCGCAGCGGCGCCCACGACCGTGAACGGCGCACCGAGACGACGATCGCCGCGACCAGCACCCACAGGTACAGCGCGGGTCGGACGAGCCAATCCGGCGCGCGGTCGACGAGGCGGAACACCGCGACGGCCAGGCCGGTGTTGCCCGGCTCCTCCATCGGCGAGCGCAGGAGCCAGACGGGCAGGTAGTCGATCCGCCCACCGTTGTCGTACCACTCCATGAAGTAGGTCGTGGTGCCGCTCGACCACGGCTGCCAGACGATCTTGCTCGCGCACGCGAGGTGCCGCAGCTCGGCGCCGGGATTGCGCAGCGCGAGCCTGAGCGCGAGAGACCGCAGCTCCGAGGCCCGGTCGAGGTAGCGATCCATGGGGATCACGTCGGGTCCGGACCACGTGGCCTGGATCGAGCTGCACAAGTAGGGCCAGGGCTCGTCGAGCGGCCGGAGCTCCTCGAGAAGGCGGCGTTCACTCGCCGTGAGATCGGTGCCCTCGGCGAGATGCATCGAGATGTGCTGTACGACCACGATGTCGTCCACCGGGTTCGGCCCGACGTCGAGGATCCGCGCCAACGGGACCTGGACCACACCGACGATGACCACGATCGCGGCGGCGATGACGACGAAGCGGCGCCATTGAGCGCGATGGGCGAGCAGCGCGATCAGCAGGGCACCGAGCACGACGGGCCAGCCGTTGTGGCGGACGAGCCACGTCCCCGCGCCCGCGATCACGAGGAGGACGACGTTGCGGGTTCGATCGAGCCACAGGCCCCGGGTGTCCTCGACCCGCCAGAGGCACAGCACCAGGCCGAGCAAGCCGATCCCGTAGAAGGAGTCCTTCCACAGGGTCACCGTGTGCAGCGCCGTGGCGGGGACCGCTACGAGGAGCAGCATCCAGCCGGCCGTCTGCCCGACCGAACGGCCGCGCGCCACGCTCCACGCGCCGACGCGACCCGCGAGCAACGCCGCCGTCCCGACGACGAGGAGGATCGGCAACCACGGGCTGTCGACGATCGCCCGGGTCCCGGCGAAGAGGAGGGCGAGCAGGTACGGGTGCCAGTCGGCGAGCACGTCGTCCTGCACCTGGAACCACTGGCTCATCGCGTCCGGGTTCATCGGACCGGGCCAGAACACCGCCAGCAGGACGAGCCAGCCGATGAGCGGCACCGAGGCGAGGCCCCAGGTCAGACGCCAGCTCGCGTCGCCACCGGTCGACGGGTGAGGGACGGTCGGTCGCCGCCCACCGCGCACCCGGCGGACGATCAGGAACGCTCCCGCTGCCAAGAGGAGGAGACCGACAGCGACGAGCAGCACGTCACCCAGGAGCGCGGCGACCCGCATCGCGCCATCGGTCACCCCGGCTCCGGCCCCGAGGTCGGCGAAGGAGACGGACGCGCGGCGGTCGTCGCCCAGCACCACCCGGCGCGACACGCCGTCGACCTCGACCTCCAGCGCGCGGGCTCCCGGCCCGTCGCCGGAGAGCTCCAGGGTGTCGTCCGGGCTCACCATGCCGGCCCATCGGGTCTGTGCGCCCGGCTCGGTCGACACCGAGCGGCGACCGACCATGGTCCACCCCGGTCCGCCGAAGTCGTCGGCCAGCGCGCTGCGCGGCACCCCGCCGGCGCGTTCGAGCCCGACGGCGACCGCGGCCGACCCGGCCGGGTGGGTCACGGTGACATCGGCCTGCATGATCCGGGGGGCGGGCAGCCACCACACCACGACGACCGCCGCGACGAAGACGAGCCCGGCGAGACCGCCGACCGCGCGGCCCACCCCCACGCGGCGCACCATCGCCGCCACGATCCGGACCACGAGGAGCGCGAGCAGGACCCCGATCCCGATGGACAGGACGAGCAGGAGGATGTTCGCGGGTTGGAGTCGCAGTGGTGTGTCGACGGCGACGACCTCGGTCCCCGGCTCGTCGGCCGACAGGTCCACGCGGGCCACGGGACCCGCGGCCGTGCGCACCACCGCGCGGCCACCGTCGGGGCCGGAGTCGAAGCGGACCAACGCTCGGCCGCCGACGGACCCCGAGTAGGTGATGCGCGCCCCCGGGCGATCCGCCTCCCACACGCCGTCGGCCCGCTGCGTGAACCCGTCGCCAACCAGCTCGTACCCCGCGACCGGGTCCCCCGCGGTGCGTTCGAGGACGAACGCGACGTCGAGTGATCGCGCGACCACGGTGACGCGCTGGGGGTCGGGAGCGCGCTCGTACCCGAACCGCACCCATCCGGCGAGGCCGATGGCGAGGCCCAGCAACCCGATGGCGACCACCCGGCCCCACGGGATGCTCCGGGTCCGCGGCGCCGTCATCGGGTCATGCGCCACCGAGGGGCTTCCGCGCCACGACGAGGACCGATTGCCCGAACGGCGGTCGCACCGATCGCTCGACGGCCCGCACCATCGGGACCACGACGCGGTCGTAGATCGAGATCGAGTCGGAGGACACGGGGATGCGACCGAGCAGGCGAGCGACCACCAACCACGCGAACCATCCGACGACGTTCACGTACCGCGCGTCGAGCACCGTGTAGCCGCTGTGATCGACGAGCGTGCGGAGTGGGGCGACGCGGTAGCGGCGCTGGTGCCCGAGCATCTCGTCGAAGCGGCTGTACAGCATCTGGAAGGCCGGGACCCAGATCACCACCGTGCCCCCGGGCAGCAGTCGCCGACGGATCTCGACGAGGGCACCCGTGTCGTCCTCGATGTGCTCCAACACGTTCAGCATGACCGCCGAGGCGAAGCGCTCCTCCATCGGCAGGTCGTCGACCACGCCGTGGACGAGCTCGACACGGGGATCGTCCGCGTAGTGCTCCTTCAGGGACCGGGCGAGGGAGTCGGCCGGCTCGACCGCGGTCACGGAGCCCACGCCGGCGAGGAGCCCGGTGAACGTTCCGGTTCCGGCACCGACCTCGAGCACCGGCCCCTCGAGGTGCGGGCGCGCGAGTGAGAAGATCCAGTCGCGATAGTTGTGGGCGCCGTCGAGCGCGTCCAGCGACCGGTTGAGCGTCGCCTCGATGTTCGGATCGACCATCGGCCAGAAGAGTAACGGCGAACCCGGCCCGGCCGCCGAACGCCATGACCACCGACGACGCCACGATCCCGGACCATCGCGGGCTGCGAGCCCGACGGCTACGGCGCGAACACCGCCCGGGCCATCACGTCGGTGCCGAAGGCGGTGAGGATGGCGAGGTAGAGCAGGCCGGTCGTGGCCATCACCGCGGAGTAGTACGGCTCCTTCAGCGCGGCCCGCGACGCGATCAGCAGGCCCAGCGTGGTGAAGGCGAAGAACACCCACATCCATCCCAGCAGCCCACCCCAGCCGTCGTCGATCGTGCCGTTGAGCACCTGCACCATGCCGGTGGGGACGAGCATCAGCACGATCTCGACCGGGGTGATCCACAGCGACCAGCGCACGAGCTCCTTGATCGGCTCGCGGGAGAGGCCCGGCTGCACGAGGTACCAGTGGCCGAGGAGCATCGCGTCGGTGATCACGCCGATGAACGCGGCCCCCACCACCAGGCGGCTGATCGCCAGCAGGTCGTTGCCGCCCGTGGCGACGGCCGCGGCCACCACCGCGATCGCCCCGACCGCCGGAGCCAGCAGGTCGAGCGCGGGCGGGAACGACCCCGGGCCCTCGAGGCCGTTGCCCTTCTTGACCACCGACACCACCAGCGCCAGCAGCGCGGCGCCGGCCATCGCCGCCCCGGCGACGTCGCGCACGGTCGCGGCCACACCGGCGTCGGTGGCCACGACCCCGGCCACCACCCCGCCCGCGGCCATGGCCGCGTACGTCGACCGCAGCAGCCAGCCGTAGCCGATGCCGAGCACACGGTGGCGCGTGGTGACCCACAGGAACAGCAGGCCGCCGGCGGCCCACTGGATCAGGACGGACGCGAGATCGAGCTGCACGGTCGGGCGGCGCAGGTCAGCCGACGACCGCGAGGTCGCGCGCGGCCTCGTTGAGCCGGTCGGGCCCGGTGGCGGTCGCGACGACGATGTCCTCGAGCCGCAGGCCGAACCGGCCCGGCAGGTAGATGCCCGGCTCGATGCTGAACGCGTGCCCCGCCGCCAGCGGCGTGAGGTTGCCGGCCACGACGTACGGGTCCTCGTGGGCCTCGGTGCCGATCCCGTGACCCGTGCGGTGCACGAAGTGCTCGCCGAGCCCGGCATCCGCGATCAGCCGTCGGGCGGCGGCGTCGACCGCTTCGCAGGGCGTGCCCACGGTGGCCGCCTGCACGCCGGCCTCCTGCGCGGCGACCAGCACGGCATAGGTGTCGGCCACCTCGGCGGTGGGCTCCCCCACCACGAACATGCGGGTGATGTCGGAGCAGTAGCCGTCCATCGTGCCGCCGAAGTCGCACAGCACGACGTCGCCGTCGGCGATCACGCGGGACGACGGCTCGTGGTGGGGGCTCGCGGCGTTGGCGGCCGTGGCGACGATCGCGAAGTTGGCCCGCTCGTGCCCGGCTTCGAGCATCCGCTCGACGAGCTCGCGGTGCACGTCGATCTCGCGCCGACCGGCGAACGGCCGGGTGCGCATCTCCGCGGCGATCCCGTCGACCGCGTGGGCGGCCCGGCGCAGCGCGTCGATCTCGGCGGTGTCCTTCACGACCCGCAACGGTGCCAGCACCCGGCCGGCCGGCGAGAACTCGGCGCCGGGCAGCGCGCGCTGGAGGTCGAGCACGAACCGGGCCCAGGTCTGGTCGCCGATGGCCACCTGCCCCACGGACCCTGCGAGCGCGGCCACCCGGGCCACCGGGTCGTCGGTCTCGTCCCACGTCTCGAGCACGAACAGGTCGGGCCGCGCCTCCACCCGGGGGGCCTCGAGCCGGGGCACGAGCAGCACCGGGTCGCCGGCGACGGGCAGCACGAACATGGTGAGCCGCTCGAGCGGCATCGCCTCGTACCCGGTCAGGTACGGCAGGTCGGGGCCCACCGAGAGGAGCAGCACATCCACGCCGAGCGCCCCCATGCGCTCCCGCGCGCGGGCCAGCCGGGTGGTATCGGGGTTCACGCAGTCACCCGGTCCCGGTCGCGGCTCACGCGATCCCCGGCAGGCCGTCGATGCTGGTGGCGTTCTTGTCCTGCCAGTAGCGGGTGATCCCGTCGGGGCCCTTCTTCTCGGCCCAGGTGACGAGGTCGTCGCGCGGGCCGTCGAGCGTCATCCGAGGCACCCCGAAGCCGCACGAGCTCGAGACCCGTTCGACGTCGACCACGATCACGGTACGGGCGCCGGCGACGGGCGGGAAGCGGGCGAGCAGCGGCGCGGCGTCGGGGGCGTCGGCCGCCACCGCCCGACCGCGTCCGTGGAGGCGCACGATGTCGGGGCGACCGGCGAACGCGCAGAACATCAGCGTGATCCGGCCGTTGTCGCGCAGGTGGGCGACCGTCTCGACGCCGCTGCCGGTGAGGTCGAGGTAGGCGACGGTGTGGTCGTCGATCACCCGGAAGGTGTCGAGGCCCTTGGGCGAGCAGTTCACGTGGCCATCGGGGTCGTCGGGCGCGGTGGCCACGAAGAACACCGGCTGGGCCTCGAGGAACGCCGCCAGCTCCCTGGAGATGCCGTCGAGGACGCGGCCCATCAGGCGCTCCGGCTCGTGCCGATGGTCACCGGCGTGGTCGTCTCCACCGCCCGCTTCGCGTGGTAGCTGGACCGCACGAGCGGGCCGCACTCCACGTGGGCGAACCCGAGATCCTCGGCGAGGGTCCGCAGCGCGCCGAACTCGTCGGGTGTCCACCAGCGCACGACCGGCGCGTGCGCGGGCGACGGCCGGAGATACTGGCCGACGGTGAGGACCTCCACCCCCACGTTGCGCAGGTCGGTGATCGCGGCGCGCATCTCGTCGTCGGTCTCGCCCAGGCCGGCGATGAGCCCCGACTTCGCGACGAGCCCGGCGGCCCGGGCGCGGGCGAGCACGGTGAGCGAGCGGGCGTACCCCGCGTTGGGGCGCACCGCGCGCTGGAGCCGGGCAACCGTCTCGAGGTTGTGGTTCAGCACGTCGGGCCGGGCGCCGAGGATCACGTCGAGTGCGGCGGCGTCGCCCTTGCAGTCGGGGATCAGCACTTCGACGGTCGTGTGCGGCGAGCGCTCGCGGATCGCGGCGATCGTCGCGGCGAAGTGCGCGGCGCCGCCGTCGGGGAGGTCGTCGCGGGCCACGCTGGTGACCACCGCGTGGGCCAGGCCGAGGGTGACCACCGCGTCGGCGACCCGGGCCGGCTCGTCGGCCTCCGGCGCCAGGGGATGGCGGGTGTCGACCAGGCAGAAGCCGCAGGCCCGGGTGCAGCGCTCCCCGAGGACCATGAACGTGGCGGTGCGATCGGCCCAGCACTCGTAGATGTTGGGGCAGCCCGCCTCCTCGCACACCGTGGTGAGCGAGAGACTGCGCATCAGGCGCTTGGTGGCGAGGTAGTCGGGCCCGAGGTCGGCCCGGACCTTCATCCAGTCGGGGCGCCGGAAGGCGGCGTCGGGCGCGGGCACCTCCACCCCCGCCGCGGCCAGGCGACCGAGGAGCCGGACCGGCTCCGCCGCCCCAGCATGTGACGCCGAGCCACGCATGCTGTGGTCCAGCGTCACATGTTCGGGCGCCGCCCCAGCATGTGACGCCGAGCCACGCATGGTGTGGCTGAGCGTCACATGGTCGGGGCGGGGGACGAGTGTCGCGACGGACTGGACGTCGACATCGGCGTAGCCGAGGGTCTCGGCGAAGCGCGCGGTCATTCGGTCGGCAACGTCGGTGACGGATGGCGCCGTGCCGAGCAACCGGGCGAGGGACGTGACGCCGCGGTCGGCGATGCCACACGGGACGATGTGGCCGAACATCGTCAGGTCGGGGTCGACGTTGAGGGCGACACCGTGGCGCGTGCGCCGGCCGGCGACCTTCACGCCGATCGCGCCGACCTTGTCGGGGCCCGCCCACACGCCGGTGTACCCGTCCTCGGTGTGGGCGGGGACGCCGAAGTCGCCGAGCACGGCAACGAGCACCCGCTCGAGTGCGCGCACGTAGGCGACGACATCGGCCCGGCCGTCCTGCCACTCGGGCAGCGTGACGATCGGGTAGCCCACGAGCTGGCCCGGCCCGTGGTAGGTGACGTCGCCGCCCCGGTCGGTGACCGCGAGGTCGGCGCCCACCTGCGCGGGTGGCACGAGCACGTGCGCCGGGTCGGCGCGGGTGCCCAGCGTGTACACGTGTGGGTGCTCGAGCAGCAGCAGGTAGTCGTCGTCGGCCTGCCCGTGCAGCGCGCGCTGGAGGTCGCTCGCCTCCGCGTACGCCACGCGACCCAGCCACCGGGCGCGGAGCGTGGTCATGGCCGGCTCACTCGAGCTCGGCCTCCCAGTCGCGCGTCTGGAGGACGTCTCGCATCGCGTTGAGGAACGCCGCCGCGTACGCGCCGTCGAACGCCCGGTGGTCCCACCCGAGGGTGAGCAGGCCGGTGTGCCGCACCGCGATCACGTCGCCGCCGTCGGCGCCCTCCACCACCGTCGCCCGCTTGGTGATGCCGTCGGTCGCGAGGATGGCGACCTGGGGCTGGTTGATGATCGCGAGCGTCTGGTGGGTGCCGAAGGGCCCGGGGTTGGTGATGGTGAACGTGCCACCCTGCACCTCGTCGGGGCTCAGCTGCTTGGCCCGCGCCCGCGTGGCGAGATCGTTGACCTCACGGGCGACCTGGCGCAGCCGCTTTCCCTCCGCGTTGCGGATCACCGGCGCGATCAGGCCTTCGAACGCGAGGTCGACCGCCACGGCGAGGTGCAGCGCGGGGTGCAGCACCAGGTTGTCACTGTCGATGCTGGCGTTGACGACCGGATAGTCGTCGACGCAGTCGCTCACGGCGCGGGCGATGAACGGCAGGTAGGTGAGCGAGAAGCCCTCGCGGGCCCGCCACGCCCCGCGCTGCGATGCCCGCACCCGGGTGATCCGCTCGAAGTCGACCTCGACCGACGTGTACGCGTGCGCGCTCGTGGCGTGCGAGCGGACCATGTGCTCGGCGATGCGCTTGCGCATCACCGTCATCGGCACCACGGCCGGAGCCGGCGCGTCGGCCTCCGGGGCCGGAGCCGCCGGAGCCG
>Ga0194132_10000980_pt1 | contig 58270 bp, 42 predicted proteins | sample TA2KigOf80mmetaG_FD_148612 | JGI IMG/M metagenome (GOLD analysis project Ga0194132, IMG submission 148612) | Freshwater microbial communities from Lake Tanganyika, Tanzania - TA2015054 Kigoma Offshore 80m | ecosystem: Environmental > Aquatic > Freshwater > Lake | place: Tanzania: Lake... | reverse complement strand
CCGGTGCTTGTTGTCATCCCGTTGTCGTAAACATTCAACGTAAACAGCCACTGCTTTGTCACCGTTTGGAATTCTAAGCCCGGAAGAATTTGCAACATCCAACTGGTGCCGTGATAACCCAGGGTGGCGGAATTTGGCTGCGTGGCTTCAAGGGGATTGGTTTGTCGTTGCGATGTTGAAGGAGTGATGTTTGTGAACAACGTGGCAATCATTCCCGAGGGAAATCTTTTATGGGTGCCGTGATAGTTGTGTAGCGCGAGTCCAATCTGTTTAAGGTTGTTCTGGCACTGCGATCGGCGAGCCGTCTCACGAGCTTTCTGAACCGCTGGCAGCAAAATTGCGATGAGGACCGCAATGATGGCAATCACCACCAGCAATTCGATGAGGGTAAATCCACGGCGGCGTTGACGTGGCAACATGGTGACTTCCTTTGAACGAGAACGGGTTCGAGTGAGACCGACCACATCTCCAATCAGAGAAACGTGAGAACTCGCGGATCTCGACGCATCTCGGAGATTGCTCTTGAAAACAGGACGAAAATCGCGCCGGATGCTAATGACAGTTGACGAAGAGCGTCAATCAGATTTTTGCAATCGCAAGGATTGTGCGGCCTGACGACGCGGGTTGTCTCAAAGGCATTCCGCCAGCGATTTTGTTTCGAGCGTAACCTTACAACACATTTGTCAGGGGGCAGAAAAATGTCGCGATTACCGATCCTGTCCTGCGAAACTCCTTGTTCTGTTGGCGAATAACCGTCACGACCCGAAGCGGTGCCGTGGCGGATAAAGCTCAATTTGCCAAGTTTTCGCGGCAACCGCCGAATCACCGATTGAGTCGTAATTGCAGACGTCATCGGGCAATGAGGGCATTCGAGATTGCGTGGTCGCAAAGATCGAAAAAGCAGTTCAGCAGTGCGACCACCAGTCAACCTGTTACGCTCTGACCGGAAAGATAGTTCACAATTTGACGGTCGTTTTTGAGCGGACCTATAATTTCCTTCGGATGACAGCCAACGACGTTTGGCAGAGCTTGGGGAGAGTGATTGTGAATTGGTTAAGAACCATCGGTTGGGCCTGTGCTTGGGCTGTCGGGATTGGACTGCTGGGTCAAGGAGTCTCGACTGTCACATTACGGTCGGAAGAGGCAGACGACGCTGCAGCAGTCGCCGCTAAGTCGCCGCTCGCTGTGTTTCTCAGCGTTGGCAGCCCTATCCGTGACGCTGTTCAGGCCAAGGTGCTCAACGCTGCCCGAAAAATTCAACAGCAGGCTGAGCAAGAATCGCGGCCGGCGATTCTTGTGCTGGAGATCGGTCCGGGAACCAGTCAATTCGGTGCAGTGCGGGATCTGGCGAAGGAACTGGCGTCCGCAAAATTTGCCTCATTGCGCACGATCGCGTGGGTGCCGGAACCGAAGGACAAGAAACGAATCGACGGCTACAACGTGATCTTGGCGCTGGCTTGTAAAGAAATCGTGATGCACCCAGATGCCGAACTGGGCGACATTGGCCGCGGCAAAGCGCTCGACGCCGAAGAGCAGCAGTTTGTGCTGTCGTTGATTGAAAAACGGCTGAACCCCAAGCTGAGCACGGCGCTTGTTGCCGGCCTGATGGATCCACAAAGGACAGTGCTCAAAGTGAAGATCGAGGCCGACGTCGACGGACGCAAGACGTCCGAGGGGCGTGTGCTGACTTCCGAGGAGCACCGCCGTCTACTCGACAACAAAGTCGTCGTGCAAGACGTCATCACCATCAAGGAAGCGGGAGTCGTGGGATTGTTTTCTGGCAGCCGAGCCCGAGCCTTGGATGTGCTCGTCACCCAAACGGCCGAGACACGCAGCGATTTGGCCGACCTTTACAATTTCCCGCGCGAGTTTCTTCGGGAGAATGCGACGTCCGGTGAAACACCGCGAGTCGTCCGCATCAGAATTGACGAGATGATCGAACCGATTCTGCAAGGCTTTGTCGATCGGGAGATTCGCCGTGCGACAAGTTCCGGAGTGAATCTAATCATCTTCGAGATCGACTCGCCCGGCGGAATGCTCGAACCGAGTTTGGAGATCGCGCACGCGATCGCTGACCTGGATACCAAAAAGATTCGGACCGTCGCATATATCCCCAAGATGGCGCTCAGCGGAGCTGCGATCATTGCGCTGGGCTGTGACGAGATCGTCCTGCAACAACACGCCAAGATTGGCGATGCCGCTCCGATCACGATTCGAGCCGGGCAGCAGTTCGAGCGAGCTCCCGAGAAAATTCTCAGCTTTCTGCGGGAGGAGCTGAAGACGCTGGCCGAGAAGAAAGGGCGATCGTCCGGTCTTTGCCAGGCGATGGCGGACAAGGACCTCGACGTGTTTCAAGTCACGCATCGCGAGAACGGCCGTGTGTCGTACTTAACGGACGAAGAGATTGCCGTCTCCAACGGCGAATGGATCAAAGGTCGCATCGTCCCGGAATGCCAAGGCGAGAATTTACTCACTGTCGATGCGCAGCGTGCTCACGAATTGAAGCTCGCCGAAGCACCGGTCGCCGACGAAGACGAATTGCGGCAACGGCTGGGCATTCCCGAAGGTGAAATCCCACAAGCCAAGGGGCGCACGTGGGTCGACACGCTTGTCTGGACACTCAATACGCCGGGCATGACGGTGCTGTTGCTGCTGGCCGGCAGCGTGCTGATTTATCTCGAACTGCACACGATGACGTCGTTCTTCGGAATTGCGTCCGCCTTCTGTTTCATGCTGTTCTTCTGGAGCCGCTTCCTGGGCGGAACCGCCGACGTACTGGAGATCGTGCTGTTTTTGTTCGGTGTGGGCCTGATCCTGATGGAGATTTTTGTCGTTCCCGGTTTCGGCATTTTTGGCATCGGCGGAGCGGTGGCGATTCTTGCATCGCTGATTCTGGCAAGCCAAACGTTTGTGTTGCCGACGACCAGTTCCGAGGTGACGCAGATGACCAAGTCGCTGGGCACGTTGAGCATCGCATTGGTCAGCGTCATTGGCGTGGCAGTGATTATCAGCAAATATCTGCCCGAGATGCCTCTGCTCAAGCACTTGATCCTGTCCCCTCCCGATCCGACCGGGATGACCGACGTGGATGCGCCTCGGCTGCGCCCCGACATGCTCGGCAGCGTGATGTCCACCGGACTCGAGTGGCTGCTGCACCAAGAAGGCGAAGCCTTCACCACGTTGCGTCCGGCAGGCAAGGCTCGTTTTGGCGAGCAAGTCTTCGATGTGCAAAGCCAAGGCGACTTCATCGACCCCGGTCAAAAAATCGTCGTCACCGAAGTCACCGGCAATCGCGTCGTCGTGAGGCGTGCGTGATATGGCGGCACGTTTTCGAAGTCTGCAGCCGGACAAGGTCGTGGAAACCGTCGAGCGACTGGAACGCCGCATCGCGGAATATTTTCCGGAAGCGAACCTGCGGCAGGTGGCCGCCGAACTGGTCGTGATGGCTCGCGAAGCCGCCGAGCGTGCTCAAGCGATTGGACGTCCCGATATTCCGCTGCGCGTGCTGCAATGGATCTTGATCGGCTGCTGCTTGACCCTGGTCGTCTGGGTCGTGCGGCAACTCCACCTCAACGACGATGTGTTCAAACTCGATGATTTCGTACAGACCGTCGACGGGTTGATCGCCACCTTCGTCGGAATCGGCGCTTCGATTCTGTACGTGGCGTCATGGGAGCTTCGGTCGAAGCGTCGCAACGCGCTAATCGCGTTGCACGAACTCCGCTCGATGGCGCACATCGTCGACATGCACCAGCTCAGGAAACACCCCGAACGCATGTTGCATCCTGGCCTGGCGACACCGTCGTCCCCGCAAGGCACAATGTCGCCGTTTGAACTAAGCCGCTATCTCGACTACTCCAGCGAGCTGCTATCGATGATCAGCAAAACGGCAGCGATCTACGTACAAGAGTTTCCCGATTCGGTCGCCCTCGACGCGGTCAACGAAATCACGTCGCTGACCAACGGTCTGTCTCGTAACATCTGGCAAAAGATTATGTTGTTGGACCGCTGGGAGTCCGGTGGGGAAGCTGTTGGCGACAGCCCGCCGACACCTTCACCTCCAGGCTCGGCAACATTTTCGACGGAGACAACACCTGCGCGAGACGGAATCACCAACAATTGAAACTGATCGCCCGCTGTGCGAAACTGACTTAGCAACTCGCGAGACGGATGATCGCGGCGTTTCTCAAAAACGCCGATCAAAGGCTCCGAACCCGCGTTCTGGCGAAACGCGACGACGGCGTTCTGAAGTTGATTTCTCCAGGAATCGCGTCGCAATGTCCTTTGAGAGAAGGGTACGCCGTGCCTGACGAGCAAAATTCCGAAAATATGGCGGCGACGGTTGTCGGTCTTGATAAAACAGCGGAACCGCCACTGAATCCCACAGGCGCTGCGGAACCTTTGAACGAGACCCTGGGGGATTTTCGACTTGAGCGGAAGCTGGGCCAGGGAGGCATGGCAGAAGTCTTTCTCGCTCGGCAGATCAGCCTGGATCGTCCCGTCGCGCTCAAGCTGCTTTCCAAAGAAATGGCCAAAAAGCCGGGGTTCGTCGAGCGGTTCATCCGCGAGGCACGGTCGATGGCGAAACTCGATCACCCCAACGCCGTCAAAGCGTATGCCGTCGATTGTGCCCAAGACCGGCACTTTGTCGCCATTGAGTTCGTGGATGGCCAGAGCATGCAAACCTGGATGGACAAACTTGGAAAGCTGTCGATCGGCGACGCCATCCACATTGCGTTGCGCTGTGCCGATGCGCTGCGTGCCGCTCATGGAATGAACATCATTCACCGTGACATTAAGCCCGATAATATCCTGGTCACAAAGCGGGGGATCACGAAAGTCTCCGACTTCGGTTTGGCCAAAGTCGTCGATGACGAAGACCATTCGATGACTCAAATCGGTACGACTCTGGGCACGCCGTCATACATGGCTCCCGAGCAGGCACGCGACGCAAAGACTGTTGACAACCGGTCGGACATCTACTCGCTAGGGATCACGCTGTATTACTTTGTGACCGGTAAGCTCCCATTCGTTGGCGAATCGATTGTGAAACTGCTTCAAGCAAAAGATTCCGGTAAGTACGCCAGCGCGCGCAAGCTGAATCCCGAAGTGTCGGACAAGTTCGATCTGATCATCGGCAAGATGATCGAGAAAGAAGAAAAATACCGCTACGCGACGTGCGATGAGCTCATCAAAGATCTGAAGGGACTAAACCGCGAGAACCCAGCCCTCAGTTTCATCGAAGGCGCTGAGGCGAGCACTGTCACTCAAACGGCCGCGCCGGCTGCAATCCAGCCGGCGATTCCCAAGGTCAAACCACAAGCGACAACTGCAACCGCGGCCGAGACCGCGACCGAAACGCCGGTGAAAACTCCGGCGAAGGATACCGTCGTCTGGCATGTTGCCTTCACGAACGCACGAGGCCAGTCGGTGATCACCAAGATGTATGCGACGCAGATCCAGCACATGATCAAAACGAAATTCCTTCCCTTAACGGCGAAGGCCATGCGCGGCGAGAAAGGCGAATTCCAACCGCTGGAGACCTATTCGGAATTCAAAACCCTCATGAAGCGACGGATTGCGCAAGAAGGTTCCGTCCAAAAGCAAACCGATCAGATCGATCGGCGTAGCAACTTGCAGGAAGCCTATGCCGAGGCCGAGGCCAAGACTGAGTCTGAGTCGAAACAAAAGAAACGTCCCAGCTTCCTATGGCTTCCCAATAAAGTTGCTGGCGAACGCAGTCCCATCGTCATTCTGGCGCTAATCGGCACCGTGATTTTGGGAATGTATTTCCTGTTCACATTCGCCGCGAAATTCCTGGAAGGCCAATAGGGCTTGTTTCTGTGCCGCCGATCAGACCTTCATTCGTTCGATGAGGACGACGGACGTGTCGTCGTGACGGCCGTAGCCTTGAGTGAACTCGTTGGAGTCGTGAAAGAGTTTCTCCATCGCATCCGAAACGGACAATTCGGTCGATTCTTTGAGCGTGCGAATGATCCCCTTTTCGCCAAATTGATGGATCGCGTCGTCTACCCCTTCGGGAAAGGCTTCCGCGAGTCCGTCAGTGTACAGCAAGATCCGGCAGCGTGGGGGCAGCGACGTGGTGATCGTTTCGTATTCGACATCGGTGACGATGGCAAGCGGCAGACCGCTTGGGTCGCCGTCGACCGCCGGGCGGATTTCGCCTGTGTCGAGGTTTTGCAGCAGCGGTAGCGGATGCCCGGCGGAAGTCCATTGGATTTCATGCTTATCCAGCCGGAGGATCGCGTACAGCATCGTGATAAAGCCCCCCTCCTCACTGACGACCGCCTGTTGCGCAAGCTGATTGTTGATCTCGGCGACAAACGCCGCGGTGTCCTTGTAACTTTGCGTGCGGATCATGCGGACGAGAGTGTGCATGATCATGATCGACATGGCCGCCTTCATGCCGTGGCCGGAGGCATCGCCGACCAGCAGCACAATGTTGTTTTCATCCAGATTAAAGACGTTGTAATAGTCGCCGCCGGCCATCGTGACGGGCTGACCACCGACGACGCGAATCTGCGACGGTTCATAGCGAGCACACATTTGGTAGCCGAGCGGCGCGTCGATGAGCGGTGGGATCATCGACTCCTGCAGCTTGCGGACGGCATCGATTTCTTCGCGCAGACGCTCCAAAACTTTTTGTTCGCGAGCCGCTCGCGCCGCTTCCACCGTGGTCTCCAGCACGTTCAGCAGCATAAAGAGGTAGTCGTTGTTGGTATCGCGGATCATGTAGGCGGACATGCCGTTCGTCATGAACCGGATGATGCGATAGACCTCGAGCGGTTGACAGACCCCGACCACCGGAGTGTCCGGCAGTGACCGGCGAAAATAAGTCAAAACCTCGAAACCCCGGTCCACGTCTGGCAATGCGATCGACATCAGCACGACATCCCATTGCTCAGATTCGTCGAGGGCAAACACCTCATCGGCCGTCGTGACAAAAGTCACTTCATGGTCACCCAGACCCAAGTACACCTGCAGCAGCTCCATTTGATCCGGCTGATCCCACGCCGCCAGAATTCTCATGTCATACCCTCCCCGGTCGCAAATCGACACTCCGACAATTTCTTGGGGCGGGAGTGCAACGCGAAAACGACGAACTGTCAATCAACCAATCAACTTTCGCATTCCCCGAATGCCGGACTCGCCAGAGCGCGATGCCACCCGCGTTTCAGCGAACGCGGCGACGCTCATGAACGCTCAGCCCGTTCGCCTTACAAGTTGCTTTTCCGCGAAGACGGGACGTTGATCGTTCCCAGATGCGGCTGCGGCACGACCGACGGCAACGGGGCAGACTCGGCGGCGGCTTGCTGGCGCTTCACGCCTTTGATGAGGATCGTTCCCAAGGTGCCTCCCAGTAGAGCGGGCAGGAAGATGATGTCGCCCGCGACGGCGACGGCGATGATTGCAGCCATCAGCCAGCCGAAGCGACTGACCAACAGCAACTCGGACGGGTACAGCATTAACATGCCCAGCGCGAGCACGGCGGAGGTTTCCCAAATCGCCGGGCCACTGTGGCCGACAGCCAGCGCGATCGAATCCTCGCGGGACTTGCCGTCGGTAATCCCTTTGCGGAACCACGTCAGCTTGTGCAGCGTGCCGTCCACGCCGATCCCCATGGCGATCGAGGCGGTCATCATCGTGCCAATATCCACTGGGATTCCAAAGTACGAGATCAATCCGAAGATTTGTCCGATCGGATAGACGTTGGGAAGCATCGTCAGGAAGCCGGCGAACAAGTTTCTGACGGCGAAGATCATCACGATGGCGACCGTCAGATATGCGACGCCAAAGCTGCTGACCTGGCTGTCGATCAACGCGGTTTGCGTCTGCAAAAAGACAGGAACCATGCCAGTGACGACGTGGTTTGTGCCCGCATGGCGCCGCAAAACGGATTGCGTCAGTTTATGCACATCCTGCAGGAGTTCGGCGAAATTCGTGTCGGTCATGATGAAACACTGTGCGGTGATGCGCCACAGTTCGTCTTCAATCTGGTTGAGCTTGGCGTCACCCGGATGGCTAAGATCACTCGGTTGTTTAGCGACGGAGTAGAACGACTTGGTACCCGTGACCTCGCCTTCGCGGATGCGGCGTTGCATCTCGGTGGCCGTCTTGTTGTGTCGCATGATGGACAACGCTCCGGCATCGGTTGCCAAAGATTCGGAGACCGGTCGGAAGTCAGGTAGCGCAATGGCTCCGCTGATTTCACTGTGCTCGCGCATGCGGTTTTCGATCGAGCGGACAATTTCCATCCGTTCCAGAAAGTTCATCTTCGTCTGGCTGTCGCGGTCGAAGCGGACGATAACGTCGACCGGCACGATGCCGACCAGATTCTCTTCCAGAAACCAATAGTCCTTGACGATCGGCGCATCCGCCGGGAAGTAGCGGATGACCTTCGTCTCCGTCTTGAACCAATTCAGCCCGATGCAACAGGCGACCGTCACGGCCGAGTAGCTCAAGACAATCCAATGCCGCTTTTGACAGCACCAGCGTCCGAAATTCTCCCACTTGGTCGAATCGACTTCTTGTGGCTTGGGTGGCTGGAATGGCATCAGCTGGATCAGCGTGGGGAGCAGAATCAGCACGGCCCCTAGTCCGATGACCGAGCCAACTGCCGAATACATGCCGAACTCGCGCACCGGCCGCAGTTCGCTGGTCAGCAGCGAGAGCACGCCGATCGCCGTGGTGATCGTCGCGAATGTGCAGGGAGCAGCCGCCATTTGAAAGCACTCGACGATCGCCGTCTGCTTGTTGTGAAATGCGGCGTGCCGCCAGTAGTGAGCGACATGAATCGCTCCGGACATCACAACCACCATCAGAAACGTCGGCATCAGGACCATGACCATGTTCATGCTGCCGCCGGTCATGGGGACAATGGCAGTCGTCAGAAAGACGGTGAAGTACGACACGAACAACACCAGCAATGACAACTTGACGCTGCGGAGCATTGAGAATGCGACCAGCAGTCCCATGAGGCCCGACATCCCGATGACCGAGCGTTCCCAAAAGCGACTGAGTTTGGCGGACTTGTTCCAGACCGCAGCTTTCACTCCTTGGTTCAAGGCGGTGCTGGCAACGGGACGACCGCCCAGATGCAATTGATCGGGCGGGACTCCGACAGCGACGGCCGCTTCACGGATCAGAGCGATGGCATTTGATTTGTCGGCTTCGCCAGCTTCACTGAGTACCACTGACAACGCAATCGGCGAACCGATTGCCTGAAAGCAATCTTCCACCAACGGCTCGCCATCGGGAGCCTTGGTCGTCGGGCTGCCTTTCAAGCTGAGCGCCAAATCGCGCAGCTTTGGATGCGGTTTGCCGAGCAGCATTCCCTTCCAGCGGACTTGAAAATCGTGTTGCGGTATTGGATCAAACTCAACGACGGTCGTTTCCACCGGATCGGGAATCGCAGTCTCACTGGCAGCGGCGTCCGTTTCGGACTCTGCCGGCGGATCGCCCACCAAGGATTCAAATTCCTGAACCGCTGGCAGAACTTGCAGATCGAGCCCTAATTCCGTGTGGGCTCTCGCGAGCAGTTCGCGTTGAAGTTCCCTGCGACGTTGTCGGCCGGCTTCCGTCAGGCGCACTTTGAGTGCTCCCCTACCGACCAGGACACCCTCTAATCGTTGGATGGCGTCATCACGTTCGACACCGTGTTCCACCATGCGTGCGACAACATTATGCGGCGTGGTAACTCGTGCGACTTGCTTCAGGCCGTTGCGCCGGACTCCATGTTCATCGAGCTTGCCGACCAGCCGTTCCGCCAGTTTCTCGACACGCGAATCAGTCAAGCTGCTGTCGTTCCAGGAGACCAGAATGCTGTCGCTGGCATCCAGTTGAAATTGTTCCATCGACCAACGCAGCGTCACCGCATTCGGATTGTCCTCCGGCAGCCAATGCTCAATGTCATTTTCAATGCGTGTGTTTCGCAGGGACCAGACGCACAGCGGGGCGACGAAGAGGCACCCCAACAGAATCCAGAGAGAAAATCCGTTTCCCCACCGGTCGCGCTTTTCAAAAAAATTCGTCATATTTGCGTGAGTTTTCGTGTTGTTCGGTGTGTCAAACCTATCCCTTGTTCGGCACGAACATCGATCCGTGATTTGTCCGCAATCTGGAAAGACTGTGAACGGGGCGGGATTCTAGCCATCTTCTGGCAAATGAGTGAAGAACAGTCCGCTGCGGCAAATTCGGCTGCCGGATTGATCGGACTGGGATCTCTCAACCACGTTGCGGGTGACGGGCACGGGCGCCGGTCCTACACTGGCCGCATCATGGCAGGCAATTCCTTTGGACAAGCGTTGAGAATCACCACGGCGGGAGAGAGTCACGGACCGGGCAACGTCGTCATCATCGACGGCGTGCCGGCGGGAATTGCGTTGACGGAGGCGGACTTGCTGGTTGATTTGCGGCGGCGCCGGCCGGGGCAGAGCAAGATCGTCACGCAGCGACAGGAAGACGACTCGCCGGAAATTCTGTCCGGGGTCTTCGAGGGACGGACGACCGGCACGAGCTTGGCGATTTTGATCCGCAATCAGGATCAGCGGAGCCGCGACTACGAAGACATCAAGGAAAAATATCGCCCCGGTCACGCGGATTTCAGCTTCGATGCGAAATACGGCTTCCGTGACTATCGTGGCGGCGGAAGATCGAGTGCTCGTGAGACGACCGTGCGAGTCGCCGCTGGTGTCGTCGCCAAGAAGATTCTGCGACAGGCATTCGGCGGCGAAGTCGTGGGCTACGTCGTGCAGGTCGGTGACGTGAAAGCCAACATTCCTGATCCCGCCGCAGTCACGTTGTCGCAAGTGGAAACGCTGGCAAGTGGCGAGCCGAACGTTGTCCGTTGCCCGGACGAAGCTGCGGCCGCTCGCATGATTGAGTTGATTGAGGCAGTTCGCAAAGACGGTGATTCGATCGGCGGCGCTGCCGAAATCGTCGCGACCAACATCCCGCCCGGATTAGGCGAACCGGTCTTCGACAAGCTGAAAGCCGACCTCGCAAAAGCGATTTTTAGTTTACCGGCGGTACTGGCCGTCGAATACGGCATCGGTTTCGGCTGCGTGACCATGCGCGGCAGCGAACACAACGATTTGTTTGTGCCGAAGCGAAGCACAGGCGGTTCAACGACGGCTGTCGCTGACCTCGTCACGACGTCGAGCAACCGGCATGGTGGAATGCTTGGCGGAATTTCGACCGGCTTGCCGATCGTGCTGCGAGCGGCGGTGAAGCCGACCAGCAGCCTGCCGATCGAACAAGCGACAGTAACTCGCACTGGCGAGCCAACCACCATCAAGACGAAGGGCCGACACGACCCGTGCCTTCTGCCGCGCTTCATCCCGATGGCCGAAGCGATGGTGGCAATCGTGTTGGCTGACCATTGGCTTCGCTGGCAAGGCCAAGCGCTCTAACCCAGCCTCTCTCGATTATGCCGTGGCTTCAGCGACAACTTCGATTGCCGGAATTCCCGCGAGGTTTTCATCTCGTGACGGATCACGTGGTTGACTCGCTGCCGGAATTGGCTCGCGTCCAGGTGGGTTTGTTGCACGTTTTTATTCAGCACACTTCAGCGTCGATCACGATCAACGAGAACGCCGATTCGGATGTGCCATTGGATTTGGAGTCTTCGTTTGATCACCTCGCGCCCGAGCGATTTCCGTATCGCCACACGGTTGAGGGGCCAGATGACATGCCGGCACACGTCAAAGCGGCAATGCTCGGCAGTTCGGTCTGCGTGCCGATCGCCGACGGCCGACTTTGCTTGGGGACATGGCAGGGCATCTATCTCTGCGAGCATCGCAATCGAGGCGGCGCACGGAAACTGGTGCTCACGTTGCAAGGTGAGTGGTTACCGCCGGCGTAATCAGCAACTGCTGAATCGCCGGGAGCGACGACTTTGTCTGACAGGTTACGGCCAACTGCGATGCGAATCGGCAATGAAACCAGGACCGCAACTCGTTGACACTCTGTGGGGGCTGGCCTAGCATCCAGTTGTGATTCAAGGCCTCATTCCAGGCGGATTTGCTGATGACTTTCCATTGCAATCGAACTGGCGGGCGAAGTTTGTGTCGATCCTTCGAAGCTCGTCCCTGGATGCGCCTTACGGTTGTTGTGCTGGCCGTGTTTCTTGCCGGTCTGTGTCCGTTGCGCGTCTTCAGCGCAGAGAAGCCTCCAGAAGTGCTCGACTCGGTACGTAAAGCGCTCGAGTTCTTTCGGAAGAACGCGTCATCGGTTTCTTCGAATGAGTCTGGGCTGGTGGTCTACACCTGCATTTCCGCGGGGATGTCGCCGGACGATCCGTACGTGACCGAGCTCATCAACAAGATACTGCTGAAATTCAAGCCCGACGAGTACAAACCAGAATTTCACCACGATTACGAAGCCGCTGTCGATGTGATGGCTTTGGTTGCCGCAGACAAGCAGAAATATCGCGACAAGATTCAGATCGTCGCGAACCACCTGCTCAAGAATCAGCGTCCCAACGGGTCGTGGGATTATCCAGGCCAGAATAATGGCGGCGACACGAGTATCACCCAGTACGGCATGTTGGGTTTGTGGGCAGCGTCTCGTGCAGGAGTCGAGATTCCTGTAAAGGCATTGGATCTGGCCGCGGCTTGGCATTTGCAGACTCAACAGCGCAACGGTTCCTTCAGTTATCATCCGCTTGGTACTGACAATGCCATAAAGCACAGCATGACCGTGGCCGGTGTGGGGTCGATGGGGATCGCTCGACTCTTGATGTCGCGCAGCCCGCAGGAGTTGCAGTCTCTCGCCGACGAAGCGGAAGCGAAGACCAAGAAGAACGACAAAGCCTTCGGAGTCTTGGAACGAGTCACTGTGACAGAGACTCCCGACCAGCCGGCTGCGACTGCGGCTGCGGTCGCGCCCGCCGACGCGAATTACAAGCCCCAAGTTTCGCCTCGCGAGCTTGAGGCCAAGATGAAACTCGGACTCGGGTGGCTCGCCACGAATTACACCGTCGATAAGAACGCGACGGGCTGGCACCTTTATTATCTTTATGGACTCGAGCGAGCGGCATCGCTGGCGAACGTGGAAAAGATCGGTGGGCATGACTGGTATACGGAGGGCTATCGAATAATCCTGAAACTACAGGACGCCGACGGCGGATGGGTGGACATCGGCGGCCAAGTCGCTGCGACGTCTTTTGCGGTGCTGTTCCTGGTTCGTGCGACGGAGAAACTGGTGCCCAACGCATCGCCTCCGAAAGCTGCGAAAGCGGCGACGTTTGGAGGCGGATTACTGGCTGGCGGTCGCGGGCTGCCAACGGACTTGGCCAACGTCCAGACCAAGGATGGCAGTATCACCGCCAAAAAGATGGATACGCCGCTCGACAAGCTGCTGGCGGAATTAGAGAACCCAAAGTCTCAGAAGGTGGAATCCGCACAGGCGGCTCTGGTCGAGGCGGTTCAAATTGGCCAGCGGGAACAACTGATTGGGCAGAAGGATTTGCTGCTAAAACTCACGAAAGATCCGCGAGTCGAAGTGCGCCGGACGGCATTTTGGGCGCTCGCTCGCTGCAACGATTTGCGAGTCGCTCCCGTGTTGATTCAAGGCCTGATGGACGCCGACTTCGACGCGGCGGTGGAGGCTCGCAACGCTCTGTGTGTACTGAGTCGCCGGCCGCGCGGGTTCGGTCTGCCGGATGACTTGATTGCCAAGCTGCCAGAAAACGCATCTCAGGCGGAGAAGGACTCGGCCTTTGAGAAGTGGCGGGACGCAGACATCCGTCGCTGGCGCGAGTGGTATCAAAGCGTGCGACCGTACAGCGAACGAGATAAATTGCCCGACTAAGTGTGAGTCACCACCCCAACGCGCCAGCACGAGGTTTCACTTTTGTTGCCTTGAGCCAACGACGTTGAGTTGCCGATTGAAAGAATTCTGATCGTGAGCAGTACCGCAGAAAGTCCCAGTCAAAAACGTGCGCCAGCGATCAGCATGTCGCAGCACGATCAAGTCACTTCGGGGCTGTTTGCGTTTTGCATGCTGCTGGGGACAACCACGTTCTTGCTGATCACGATTTGGATCGCGAACTTGCTGCCCACGCCAAAGCGACCACCGGCAGTGCAGCTCTTGGAGGAAGATCCCGGCGGCGATCCGCACGGATTCGAGGATGGCACACCGGGTGAAACGCTGGCGCTGGGCTCACCCGATGTGGATCCGAATGCACCGGCAATGGCCGAGGCCGAGGAAATTCCAGACACGGCCGAAGTCTCCGCCGAGTCACTGGATGCGGTTGCCGATGTCGCTGATTCGACCCAAATGGAAAGTTCTGATTCCTCCGATTCCCCATTGGTGAATCAAGCCTTTGCGCCAGCGACCGCCGTAATGACCCGGCCCGGTAGCCCGTTCGGCACGAAAGGGGGAACGGGTCGTCCCCCAATTGGATTCGGCACAGGCAAGGGGGGCTTTCCTCGCGAGATGCGATGGTTCGTGAAGTTCGTCGAACGGGGCACGCTCGACGAATATGCTCAGCAATTGGAATTTTTTGGCATCGAATTAGGGGCGCTGATGCCAGATGGCAAGCTGATCCTGGTCAGCAAACTGACCGCGCCACGCCCAACCGTTCGCACGGTGACCAGCGGACAGCAAGAGAAACGGCTGTACTTCACTTGGAAGGGTGGCACTCGCAAGGGAGTCGATGTGCAACTTTTCCAGAAGGCGGGGGTCGACGCGAACAACGCCCTGATCATGCACTTCTATCCGCCGCAGACGGAGAATCAGTTGGCGGTCTTGGAACTGGATTACAAAAAACGTAAAGCCGCTGAAATCAAGAAGACTTATTTCTCGGTCCGCTCGGCCAAGGAAGGCTACGAATTCACGATCACCAGCCAGACGCCAATTAAGTAGCAGGCGTCGCCGAGTCTCCTCACTGCGGCTCTTCTTCCTTGGCGACCGAAAGCATGAATTCTTTGAATTCGAGGTCGTAGCCAAGGTCCTGGATCATCACGAACGTGCCGTTGAAGGCGTCGCCGTGAGCTTTGACGAGTAGCTTCTTGGCATTCAAGGCCAGCGCGCTGCGCAAGCGGCCGCGCAAATCGGCTTCCGTCGGGAACTCGACATCGTCGATGAAGATGCGGTTTTGGCTGTCGACACGGACGACGACGCACTCGCTGTCTTGGTCGAGATCGGCAGCCGTTCGCCGAGAAGCCGTTGCCGCACCTTCTTGCTTGGTCTCCGGCATATTGATGCAGGAAATGATTCCGGACGCGGTCGTGATCATAAAGAAGATCAATAGAAAGAAGACGATGTCCACCATCGCCGTCATATCGACCAGGTCCGCGTACTTTCCGTCGTCGTCATCTCCGGAAAACAGTGGAGCGTCTGCATCGGAATCGTCGGCATCAAAATCGTCGTCGTCGGCATCGGATTCCAACAGTTGATGCGGTGCCGGAATGCGGAGCTTCGAGCGGCAGCCCGTGCAAAGCACAACGTCATCACTGTTATCGTCAGCGACGTATAACTCGATTTTACATTTAGGGCACTGCAACCGCATTTGAGATTCCTGAAGGTCGGACGCTCAGATCGACTCCGATTGTCGGCGACGCTGAGGGGGCAAAACGCTCACCCTAACCTCGGCTAGTTTTCCTTTTCCAGCACCGCCAGTCGCAGCTTGATGCCTTCGGTGGAAGAGGCAGCACTGGCAATGTGAGAGATGTCTCTTAACGGGACCTCCCGCTCGGCCTTAATCAGCAGGGTGTCCTTGGGGCTGGCGTCTTTTGCTCCAGCTTTCACCGCTTCGGTGACTTTCTGCAGGATGACGGCTCGATCGGTCAGCACTTCGCCGTCGCCATCCTCGCCGATGACGACCGAAGAGCCGCGTTCATCTCCCTTTTTCACGATCACCATGACTGAAGTGTCGAGATCGCCAGCCACACAATGCTTGGCGGCGGGCAAGTCCACTTCGTTAGACATCGCCATGACCCACGAAACCAAAAAGTAGATATTCATCAGCGAGACGAGATCGACCATCGCGGTGACGTCGAATTCCGGGTCTTCGACTTCGCGCCGCTTACCCGCCAGTCCGTTGCTGAAACCTGATTCGAGCTTTGCGGCGGATTCACCGTGCATTGGCGGCGACCTTGTTCTTAGCGGGACGGAAGCAACTCAGCACATGCGTCATGCCGGTGCCAACACTTTCGAGTAATTCTCGCGAGCGGATATTGAGGCTGGCCAGGATGTAGCTGAAGGGGATCGCGGTGGCTAATCCCATCGCTGTGCAAATCAGAGCGATACTGATGTCGTGTGCGATCATGTGCGGTGCAACTTTCTCGCCGGTGCCGATGCGACCGAACGCCGCGATCATGCTCAACACCGTTCCGAACAGACCCAGCAGCGGGCCAGTCTTAATTGTCGTCGCGACCCAGCCCATTTTCTGCTCAAGCGGCCCCATCAAGTCGCGCTGGATCAATTCGCCAACTTGCTCGCGCAGGCCGTCATAGCCGAGACGGCGATTCGAAATGACCGTGAGCGCCAGCCTCGGCAACGCTCGCAGAGATTTGGCTTCGCACATTTCCGTCGCCTCGTCGAACGCTCCCGATTTCAATCTCGGCAGCAGCTCGTTGAGAAATTCTTCCTGATCTTGATGGCTGCGAAACTTCAATTGCTTCGTTCGCCGCCATGACAGGATCACGCAGTACAACCCCCAAACGAAGTTGATTCCCAAAAAACCGAAGCAGGCGTCCCCCAACATGTGCGCGATGTCGTTGAAGGTCATGCCGGCAGCGAGCGTGACAAAAACCATCCGGCCGTCGCCGAAAATCAGGGCCAAATCGTGGGCATTCATGGAGCAAAATCTCCGAGCGAGGTGAAACACGGCTTCGCGAAGATCGGCACAGGTTCGCGAAAGTGAGCAAACACGTAACCGCCAGCACGTGCGGAATCAAGGGGGCAAGGTGTAGAGTTGTCCGCAACTGTGGCTCTGGAGGGTTTCCCTTCGGAATTTCGTGGGATAGATTCCTGCTTCCGCTGCGGCGTGTGACTCCCTTCTGGTTTCGTTCTGCTTCGAGAATCTCAGCGATGCCGATCCGTTTTTTGTGCCAGCATTGCCGCAAACGCAACAGTGTCTCACGACGCATGGTGGGCCAAATCGTCAAGTGCCCACGTTGTGGTCAGGATACCATTGTCGTGCCGGAAGCCGACTCTGCGCAGGTTGATCCGCCGCCCGCCGCGAACCCGGGCTCCACCGTTTCGAAGTCGCCGGCCACAGCAAGTTCGTTCGCGAAAGACGCCAACCACGCTGTGCCCACAGCAAAAGAACGCCTCGCGCGCGATGACTCCGACGATCGCGACGGTGAAGCTGCCTCGACCGGCGGTGCTCGCATCGGAAGTTCCCTCGAGTTTCCCGAGGCGAAGCTTCCCGCGTCAATTTACGGTCGGGTGGAAATTCGCGATGCCGAAGGAAACATCGAGATTCGCGAGCTGTCCAAGTCACAGCCCTTTTCGATTGGTCGGCACACAACGAACGATGTGATCGTTGAAGAAGACGGAATCGCGTCGTTGCATGGGCGGATCAGTTGGAATGGCTTGGCATTTGAACTGACGGCGACTGGCAAAGAAGGCATCGATGTCAACGGCACGCTCGTCAAGCAGCGAACGCTTGGGAATCGGGACATGATCCGCATCGGCAGTGTGGACATTGTTTTGACCATTGAAGAACCCTCGGCTCCAGCGAAGAAATCGAAATCGTCGGAGGGGGGAACACCAGCCGGAGGGCTGCCCACGCAACAGAAAAAGGATGGCCGCGAACAACTCGCTCTGGGGAATCTGCACGATGCCCTCGAAAAAAATGAGAACCGCCCGCAAGAAGCGGATGAAGAGAGGCCAGGACTGAAATCGGCCAAGGCGGGCTTCAGTTCGAAACGTCAGTCGGATGACGATTTCGACGGCTCACCGCCAACGTCGGAACTGACGATGGCCGAACTCGTTGATGAGGCCTCCGAAGATTCCGAGCAAGAAGCGGGCGCAGAGGAATTTGATTCGCGGTCGCGGGATGTTGATGCCGGAGCGGACTCCGGTCCGGTCACATCACTTCGGACTTTGTTTGCAAAAAACGAACGGCTCAAAGAGCAGACCGTCATGCGGTCGCCGTTGGTGTTGTTCCTGGGGGGAGGCGGTGGCTTGTTGGCGATCGTCGCGCTGGTTTTTTGGTTCATGATTGATCGCGAACAGGTGCGGCGGAAGTTCGATGAGGCGACCAAGGAGATCAAAGGGGCGCAATTCGCGATCGGCATCCAGAAGCTGGAAGAATTCATCAAGGCTCATCCCAACCACAACCTGACTGACGGTGCCGAAGGTGCCAAGGTGCTGCTGAGCACAGCTCGCGTTGACAAAGAATTGACCGGTTCGCCCGCGTATTCCAATGCGATCAAGGCGCTGCAAGAGTTTGTCACTGAGCATCGCGAAGCGAAGTATTTTTCCGAGTTGCATGATGACGTTGTCGTGTTCGCCAAGAAGATCGCGCTCGACACGCCGAAGGCTGCAGCCGTCAGCAAGCAGCGCGATCTGCTGAAGATTTCGGCCGAAGCCGAAACATTGCTGGAACGCTACAGCCCGCCCGACTCGCCGCCGGTCGAAGCGAAAAAGGAAATCGCGAAGGCCCGCAAGGAGGCCGAGGCAGCCATTCTTAAGTCCGGCGTTTTTGAAGAGGCGCTGGCGTCGATCAATGAATCACTGAAAAAAGAGTTGCCGCTGGCGGCGGTCGTCACACGGCAGAAGTTGGTTGTGCGGTATCCGGATCTGAGCGCCGACCGCAAAATCTCTACAGCTTTGAGTCGCACGCTGGAGTTGGCAAAGAAGCAAGCGGTACGTGAGGAATTCCAACGCGACGCGAAAACCGACGATCCCGCGAAATCGCTCCCCAAGCCGCTGACGCTGGCGGTGCGAACGCGATCGCTCAGCGAGGAGCAATCCGCGAATCGCGTCATTTTCGCCTTGGGACAGGATAGCTGCTTCGCCGTCGACAGCATCACCGGCGATCCGATCTGGCGTCGGACGGTCGGTGTCGGCACGCCGTTCTTTCCCGTGCCGGTCGAAACGTCTCGTTCGGCAGTCCTCGTCTTTGACACAACACAGAATCAACTCGTGTTGCTGGACCGTCGCACTGGTGAATTGATCTGGCGACAGGCGGTCGAACCGGTCTCTGGTCCTCCGCTCGTCGCGCATGGCCAGATTTATTTGCCGACGTTGGAAGGCTACTTTTACCGCATCGATGCTGATTCGGGGCGGATCACGTCACGGCTGAAGTTTCCGCAGCGTCTGTTCGCGCCCCCCATCGCGATGACGGACAACGTGCATCTGTTGGTCTTCGGCGAAGCGGAGTTCGCGTACACGCTTAGCCTCAGCCCACTGGAGTGCAAACTCGTTTCGCAAACCGGCCACCAGCCTGGCACGGTCGAAGCCTCGCCGTTGGCGATGGGCCAATACGTCTTGCTGGCCGAGAACGACCGCACGACGACCTCTCGGCTGCGAGTGTTAAATGCGTCCAAGGCAACTGACCGACTGACTGACGTGGCGGAAGTGCGGGTCGAAGGACACATCCGCGACGAAATGATTTTGCGAGGCAACCAGTTGTTCGTCGCGTCGTCAGGTCCGCGATTGACGGTCTTCAACGTTTCGGACGACAAGAATCAGACAACGCTCGCGCAGACAGCGACACTACAAATTCCGACCAGCCATGCGGGAGCCGCACATCTTGCGGCAGGGACCGACGGCCAAATCTGGCTGTCGGTTGGTGCGCTCCGCAAAGTGGTGCTCAAGACGAATGTGCTGCAACTCGACGAGCAGGCCACCATCGCCGTTGGGCAGAGCGTTCAGCCGCTGCAAATGATTGGCCGAAATCTGTACGTCGGCCGTCAACTGCCGCTGGGCCAAGCCGTGCATCTCACCCAAGCGGACGGTGAGTCGATGGAAAGTAATTGGAAGACCGTCGTCGGCGCCCGTCTGTTGGCGGCAAATCAGGGCACGGACGGACAACTCGTCTGTGTCACCGAAGGAGCCGATACGTTTCTGCTGAGCACGAATGAAGTCACCACCGGCGGATTCCGTGCTCGCAGCGAAAAACAACTGGAACTGCCGAAGAATACACTCGAACCGTTGCAGGCCGCGGCTTTGTCGGAGGGGCGTGTTGCCGTTTGGACGAACGGAGCCGAGGGCAAATTGTGGGTCATTGGTCCCAGTGCGCTTCCGCAGGCTGAGATCGCTTTACCTCAGCCGTTGGAATGCGCGCCGCTGCGTTTTTCCGGCGGAGTGCTGTTGCCGATTCCCGGTCGATTGAAGTTGGCCGGCCGTGCGGGTGGTCCTCCGTGCGACGATTTCCTCGCGCCCGTCAACACCAACAACGAAGGTCCGGTTCGCAAGTGGAAGCATCTCCTGGCGATTGACGACGACACGCTCCTCGTCTTCGACAGTGCCGGCAAGATGCTCAAGCTGCAGTATCGCACGGGAGCCAAGACGTTTTTTCAATCGGTGTCTTCAATCGATTCCCCGCAACCGATTGATGTCGCGCCGACGCTCCACAAGGGGCGGCTGTTGACCGCCGATGCCGCTGGAAAACTACGAGTGCTCGACGTGACCGCGATGGAACATCGAGCGGAGGTTGACTTGGGAGGTCCGGCTTCAAAGCCGATTTGGATCTCCGATTCGCTGATGCTGGCCGAGGTGTCTCGGCAACGATTGATGGCGTTCGACGCGGCCGATCCGAAGCAGTCACTCTGGACCTGCAATCTCGATGGAGTCGGCCTGGTAGGCAACCCATTGCTGGTCGGCAACGTACTGCTTGCCGTTCAACAATCGGGTGACGTGCTTCGCATCGACGCGAAGACTGGCAAGGTGGAACAGAAAATATCGCTCGGTCAAGTGGCGACCCACGGACCGCTTCGCGTGGGAAATCTGCTGGTTGTGCTCACCGCTGATGGAAGTTTGCAGCACATCGAATCACTCGTCCCGGAATTCGTGGCCGCCTTGAAGTCCGAACCTGTGAAGGCTCAACCCACGCCAGTCGAGAAGCCCGCCGAAGTGAAGCCAACCACCGAGGACAAGCCGAAAGACGACAACGATCCGAAGAAGCCAGAGACTCCGCCGAAGAAGGACGCTCCTGCGTCCGAAGACAAGTTAGACTCTCCGAAGACCGAGTGAGTGTCATGGCTGAACTGCCCCCTCCCCCTTTTGCCGTGCCGGATTTGGTCACGGCGACGATGCCGGACGACGATCGTTTGTGGGTGCCTCAAGCTCCTAACATTTGGTTTCGACCGCTGCTTCTCAACACAGTGCAAGGCGAGTGGGTCAACTTATTGCGTGTGCGGCGATCGGGAGTACTCAGCCGACATCGGCATCCCGCGCCAGTGCATGGCTACGTCATCAAGGGGACGTGGCGGTACCTCGAACATGACTGGACCGCGAAGGCGGGGGACTACGTCTTCGAGCCACCTGGCGAAGTCCACACGCTGACAGTCGACTCCGACGACGAGATGATCACGCTATTCCACGTCTGCGGAGCGTTGATCTACTTCGACGACCAGCATCGAGCCTGTGGCTACGACGACGTCCACACCAAGATCGACATGTGCCGCCGGCACTTCGAATCGGTCGGCCTGGGAGCGGACTACGTACGGCAGTTCATTCGGTGATGAAGTCCGGATCGCATGAATCATTCGCGGTGGACTTCGTAATGCAAGTCGGAGCCAATTTGGAAAAATCTGGCCTGCGCGGGCGTTCGACCGGTCAGTCGCGGAAGATGACGGCAACGTTGAACTCGTTGTCGAAGAAGCGGTGATTGCCGTCGCGCAGCGGCGTGACTTAGCCGGCGTGGATGATCGTTGAGTGGGCAAATTTGGTGTGCGAACCGCTAGTCAAGTTGAAGGTATCGAAGCTGCCAGTGTTGGTAACGAAAGTCACCAGTCCGGTGCTGTCCTGAACGATGTCAGCGCGGTTGATTGCCAAACAGCAACACTGCCGGGGAGCCGTAACACCCACGCGGTCAGCAAGCAATTTGCCAACAGACGGACCACCCTGCCGTTCCTCAGAAAGTGACAAGACGGCTCTACTCAGAGTTCGCAAGGTGCTAACAAAAATGTAGACATCACAGTTGGAAGACGACGGCCAGTGAAAACTCGCTGTCAAAAAAACGGTTCCTACTGTCGGTGAGCGGCGTGACGAAGGCGGCTCGGAGCAACGTGTTGCGGGCGATGTTGGCTTGCAGGCCAACGGTCAAATTCAGCACGTCGTAACGGCCGGAGGTCGCACCAAATTCTACGACTGTGAGGTCGACGTTGTCGGCCCGATTCAATGCGGTCGTGTAGTGCAACTCGAGTACGCCCGCCAAACCTTGGAGGAATTCTGCTTCGTCATCTCGGAACAGCCAATAGCCAAATGACGCATCGACGTACATCAGCGTTTGATCGGTCACTGAACCATTGGTGACAATCGCGCCGCCAATCCCACTTCGGGATTGCGCCGAGTTGGCATTGGTCGGCGTGTCGAACTGCAAAAACCCATTGAAGAAAACGTCATCGTTCAGAGCGGCTTGGTACGCGACGAAAGGGATCAGATGCGCGGCATCGTTCTTGAGTGTGAAGCTGTTCACACTATTCACAGTGACGTTCAAGTCGCTTCCGGTGGGAGTGTTGACCGCCAGTCCCAGTGCCACCGCCTGTGATTCGTCGGAGTAGACCAGGCCCTTGAAAGTGACGATCAAATCCCCGGCCGCATGAGTTTGAAAACTTTGGCCGGTGACTCCTGTCGATAGTCCGACCGGATTACTGAGCGGCATCCGGAGTTCGATCGAGGTGTTTCCTTCCAAGAACGTCTTTTCGAAGCCGAGCGTGAAGAGATCGACGTTCGCGGAAGCAGTCTCCAAACGGTACGCGTTCTGAAAGTGGTGATACAGCCCAAAGACTCGGTCGGTCGGCATGGCGCGCGACTGTTCGTTCTTGAAGACTCGAGGGCCGCCGGGTTTTGGCAGTCGAATTTCTGAGCTTTTGATGTCAGGTGACGTCGTATTTGGGTCAGCGAACGTCAACCCGGTGAATGATCCGAACGAATCGCCAAACATGTCCGGAGCCCGTGAGAGCCTAGCCAAGTACGGTTGGTTTGGTTGCGGATTCACAAACGGATTGAACTGTGGCTGCGGCTGTTGTGGTTGCGCGGGAACTGGCACGGGCGGTATCGACGGTCGCGAAGGAGGCGCTGGCGGTGTCTGCGGCCGAGTTGGAGGCTTTGGCGGGTCCTTCGGCTTGGCGGGAGTTTTGTCCTGAAGCGTGATTTCGTCGTCAGCGACGGTCAATTCGGCGTCGTCTCGAAAATCGACGGAAGGACGAACGGACGTCGATTGCCACGCGAAACCGGTTGTGGAAAACAGCATGCCCACAACCGTCACCATGAATGTCAGCAGCAGTCGAAGGGGTAACATCGAACTTTCCCTGTTCGTTGAGCCGCTAGCTGGAGTAACCAACTTCACTCTCGCCTCTATCGGCGATTGACTGGGTCCAAGTTGCATGCGATGAGGAAAGAGGCTGTGTCGAATATAGACAACTCGCAGAATGCCATGGTCGCAACAGTTGGGCAAGTTGAGTTGCAGACTCAAACGGCTTTCGTAGGGTTCACCGTCATTCTCGCAGCGAATTCGGCAACTTTTGCCGGTGTGGGCGACAACTGCCTCACCGGCATAGCTAAGAAATGTCGCGGCGAAATTGGGTTTCTGATTGCCTAAGTGCTTGATGACTGCTTTCAGAGTGGGATATTTTGTGGTCCCGAAGTAACGAGACAGCGAGGTACGTCGGATGGCGCAATTGGTTGCTTGCGGCCCGGAGCCGATGCAGCGGTGGCGACGCCACATTCAGCCGGGTGAGATCATCCGGATTGGGCGTGCGCCTCGCAGCGGATGGGAGGTCCCTTGGGACGCCCTGATCTCTCGCGAGCATGCAGAGGTGCAGATGGTCGACGGACAATTGCGTGTCCGCCGATTAGATTCGGCGCGCAATCCGATCTACTTTCAAGAGGCCGATCAGACAGAGGTGTGGGTAAAGACCGGGGAGCAATTTCGGATAGGCCATACCGTCTTTCAGTTGGTCTCTGCTGATCTGGAAAATGACTCGAAGACACCGGTATCGGAACGGTCATTTCATTCAGACGAGCTTAGCAAAGTCGCGTTTCAGAATGCCGACCAGCGGTTACAAGTGTTGACTAAGTTGCCAAAGGCCATTGCGCAGACTAACACGGATGAAGAGCTCGCGAGCCGCGTGGCCCGCTTAATCTTGGAGGCGATCCCGGCCGCAAAAGCCGCTGCCGTCGTGGCCTTCGACGACTTCAGTGCCGACGCGCAGCCGAAGATGATGCGCTGGGACAATCGCGATGACGGGGTGGGACGGTTCAACCCCAGTCGAAGACTCATGCTCAAGGCATTACAGCTCGGCCAAGGCTTGTTGCATATTTGGGCCGACAGCGAGGAGTCAAACCCAGCGTTCACCATCAGCGGATCGTTGGACTGGGCGTTCTGTATGCCATTTCGGGGTGAAGCCAGCCGCGGCTGGTGCTTGTATGTCTCCGGACAGAAGGACAGCATTTCGGGGAGTTTTTCCGGTGAGGATCAGCTCAAAGGCGACCTGCGATTCACGGAGCTCATCAGCGAGTTCATCGGTTCGATTCGCCATGTTCGGTTGTTGTCGAAACAACAGGCAGTACTCAGCCAGTTTTTTTCGCCGACCGTGCTGGAGACGCTGCGACAGACCGATTTCCAGCAGCTGTTGGAACCGCAAGAGAGCGACATCACGGTTCTTTTTTGCGATGTGCATGGTTTCTCGAAGAAGTCAGAGCAGGCTCAACACGGACTGCGTGAGTTGCTCGATCGGGTCAGCGATGCGTTGGGGGTCATGACCTGCGGGATCATTAAATACGACGGAGTCATCGCTGATTTTCAAGGAGACGCGGCACTCGGATTTTGGGGCTGGCCCGCTCCGCGTGAGGACGACCGGCTATCAGCATGCCGAGCCGCTTTGCACATTCAGCAAGAATTTCAGCACGCGTTCCATGACTCGCGACACTCGCTGGCGGGATTTCAAGTGGGGATCGGAGTCGCTCACGGCCGCGCCATCGCTGGAAAAATCGGAACAAAGGAACAGATTAAAGTCGGCGCATTTGGCCCGACGGTAAACCTTGGCGCGAGACTCGAAGGGCTGACAAAAATGCTTGGCGCTTCCATCTTGCTTGACGAGTCCACCGCCGATTTTGTCCGCGGACAATTGCCGGCTTCCGAGGGACGCTTGCGGCGGATCGGCCGATTTCGGCCTGCCGGGATGAGTACCGAATTGATGCTGAGCCAATTGCTGCCATCAGAGGAAGTGGACTCGTTGCTCACCGATGATGCGATCAAGATCTACGAGTCCGCCTGGGATTTGTTCGCCGCAGGATCTTGGCGTGAAGCACTCGACATGCTCAAACTTTTGCCTGAACAGGACCGGGTCAAGGACTATTTGATGCAGTTCATCGCGCAGCACATCAGCAAGCCACCCCCAAATTGGAATGGGGTAATTGTGATGCAAACCAAATGAAGCAGCCCGGGCGTCCCTGAGTAATCGATTATGAAAGTTCACATCGTCCCGTCGTCCGTCGGTGATTCGAATCGTCATCAGATTCTGGCGACGTACGTCATCAACGACAGCGTGGCGATCGACGCCGGGGTATTGGGGTTGTTGTCGCCGTTGGATGCGCAACGCCGCGTGCGTCACGTTTTTCTGTCGCATTCGCATCTTGACCATGTGGCGACGCTGCCGATTTTCATCGACAACGTCTACATGTATGGTCCCGACTGTCCGTCGGTCTGGGGCAATCCGCAAGTATTGGAGACGCTGCAACGCGATATTTTCAATGACCGGCTCTGGCCCGACATGATCCGGCTGTCCGGCGAGGAATCTCCATTTCTGCAGCTCAACACACTTTCGGCGGAGCAGCCAGTCGAAGTCGAGGGACTGCGAATCACGCCGATTGAATTGAAACACGTCGTGCCCGCGTTCGGATTTCTCGTGGAAGAAATTGCGACCAGCGTGGCCGTGATGTTCGTCTCGGATACCGGTCCATCGGAACGTGTCTGGGAAATCGCCAATCAAATATCTGGCCTGAGGGGGATCTTCTTGGAAGCCAGTTTTCCGAACTCGATGCGATGGCTGGCTGATAAGGCCGCGCACCTCACACCGCAACTTTTTCGTGAGGAATTGACCAAGCTCAAACGGTCCATTCCGGTGCATGTCATCCACATCAAGTTGGCGTTCGAGAATCCAACCCTTAACGAACTGCGGGACTTGCAACTCTCCAACGTCCAGATCGCCGAACCTGGCACGACGTTAGAATTCAACTGAGCAGATCGAACCGACGACCACGTCATCAACGTGGGGTCGCCGCCAACGAACTCCGATCCGACTTACCGAGTGATTCATCGGAACATCGGCAAATCGAAAATTGCCATTTCGCGGCCGTATCTCCAGCGATCCACAGCGTTCGTGGCGAGAACTCGTCCACTCGCAGATCGACAACGGTGAACGCGGTCCCTCGGACCTGCAGCACGTGTTCGCTGGAACCGTCGCAACAAATTTTGGGTTGCAGGCCTGCGGAACCGAGGCGATGCAACACGCTTTGCAAATCCGGTGCAGCGAGTTCTTCGTCGTCTGCGAGTGACAATTGCCAGGCGCGGAACAAATCCTCGAATCGTCGGCCCGTTGCCTGCTCGAGGTTCCTCCGGCCACGATTTTTCGATTGCGCCAATTGCCGGACGAGCTTCGGATCGCTGGCTCCAATGCACCAGCGAGCAAAAAGATAAGTGGCTCCACGGCAGCCGGGATTGCGCCACAGACCGGCTCGGTAATAATCCGAAACGACCAATGGATACTGCGAAGGATCGTCAAGGAATGCCGCGATTCGATGATCCAGATTGCTCCAGCTTGGTTCGGCAAGGTGTGCGAGGGCTTCGCTGAGCCAATCCTCTTCGTCGCGAAACGTGCCAATTCTGCTGGACACACGCTGACTGATGCAGGCTGCATGAGCAACCTCGTGCGAAAGCAAATCGCGCAACGCCGAATCGTTCGGCAAAGACGAGTTCAGAAACAGCATGTCGCAACGATTACCCAACGGCGGTAACGCGCACTGTTGAAAATCACTGCTGCGCACCATGCCGCCAACCGATGTGCGTCCGCCCTGCAACCGCGATAGCCAGGGGGTCAATACGATCGCCAAGCAGCCGTCGCCGTCCACGTCGCACAACGGGCCGAACTGTGATTCCACACGTGGTATGACATCGTCATCCAGCTGGCGCACCAGTGCGTCGATCCGCGATTGCGTAACCTCGCCAGAAGTAAGCTGCTGGTCGACGAAGACTCGCACGCGAGTCCCACAAGCCACATTGACGGCTGTGATTCGCGCGTACTGCTTCGGATCATCGAGATCGCCATCCGTGACGTGCAAATAAAACTCTCGTGGCGAAACGAGCGGCTGAGACGAACCGATGACAGGTGCCAGACAACGGCTGGTCACGGCGCGCGGTTCGGGCCACCGATTGACAATCTGAGCGAGTGGTTCCGCCTTCAGCACTTTTCGGTCGCCGTCACGCGGACAGGATCGCAACGCCGTCAAGTGAACGCTCACGCTGTGGGTTTGAGTTCCTTCGCTCAGGCATCCCAGAACGAGCCGGTAACGATGCCCAGGTTGAAGATCGCAGGTCGTGGATGGTCCATGGCCGTCGAGTTGATACCAGGTTTGCGTTTGCCAGTCCGACACCTGTACCAGTTCCAGAGTTCGTGCTGGCCGAGCGGACTGCACCGCCAGCCAACTGCTTGCGGACAGCAGTATTGTCAGTGCGGCCGTCAAAATCCGACATCGATCGTGCCGCATGATCCGCTCCTTCGGAATACGAAGCACGGACTCCCATGTCCGTTTGATCGGCCGGCGACGTCCGATCTGCTCTCACGGAGTTCATCGGGCTGGCAAGGTCGGAAGAATCAGGCGAATCGTGAGAGTTCGTGGCAGCGAGTCGTCGCGGTTGAGCACGCCGAAACTTTCATGCCTGCGAAACCGGTTGCTCGGGGCTTGCGAGCCGCAAGCTAGCAACTCGAGGCAAATTGGGCTTGGAGGAGAATCTCGGCAAAAAAAGGTTCTATTCTGTCCGAATCACTGAGTAAGATGCGGTCGCCTTCCGCGCTGGAGATCGTCCGTTCGGACGTCGCCGCAGTTCATCGCAATCAGGAGTGGCTCATGTCTCGTTCATCGCAACTCTTCGCTCGTGTCGTGTTGGGATCTTGTTTGAGTGTGCTGCCATTGAATGCCACCTGGGCGGTCGAACGCCCGGTCGCCGTCAAATCGAGCGGCGAGGTGTTGAGGTACACCGAACCGTCGGGCGAGACATTCGTCGCGATCGGTCTACGAGCCAAAGACCTTCCCGAAGCGCAGACCGTCCGTCACCACGTCGTGTTGATGGACACCTCGGCCAGCCAGTTCGGCGAGCATCGCACGCAAGCCTTGGGTGTGTTGCAAGCGTTCCTCCGCGATCTGCCCGGCGACGACCGCGTGAGCCTGTTCGCGATTGACGTGCAAGCGACACGATTGACGGCCGATTTCGTCGCCCCGAACAGTGATGCCATTCGCGATGCGGTTTCCGCACTGAAGCAACGAGCTCCGTTGGGAGCGACCAACCTGCAAGTCGCCCTGGATGCCATCAATGACGTGTTGCCGAAATCAACCAGCTCCACGGTTCTGTACATCGGCGACGGAATGAGCACCGCCAACTTGCTGCCTCATGATTCGTTACGTCGGTCTTTGGAGAATCTGCGATCTCGACAAGTGCCGGTCTCGAGCTATGCCGTGGGACGGCGTCGCGATTTGAAACTGCTGGGAATGCTGGCTCAGCATACTGGTGGTGTCGTGATGATTGATGATGGGGGGGACGCGACATCGGCTGCCAGCGACGCTGGTAAGGTCGGCCAACAACTTGCGAAAGCGGCTACCTCATCCGTTTTCTATCCTGAGCAGTTGGACATCACAGGTTCGGAATTGAAACTCGCGTCCGCGCAGGCTCTGCCATTGCGTGCGGATCGAGAGACATTCGTGTTGGCTCAAGGCCAACTGTCCGACGAGACGTCACTGACGGCTGCAGGACAATTCGCTGGTCAACCGGTGCGGATGCAGTGGTCTGTCGATTCATTGCGAAGTGAGACGGCAGCGCCCTTTGTCGCCGCGGCATTTCGCCAAGCGGGAAAAGACAGTGGCTTGGTGCCGTATGCTGGCCGTGAATTGCTGACGGCGGCCTGGAACGAATTCGATCAGCGGATTGAGTTGCTCACTGCCGAGGGAGTCGCCGCTCAAGGCCGTCGGCAGCAGCGTGAGGTCGAACGAATTGGACACACGATTCAGGAACTTGATCCTGCAAATGCACAGGCCAAGTTGCTGTTGGAACCCCAGCCGACGCTCAAGGTCAAGCCGGTGAGCCGTCAGGTAGCACAAGCGGAAGAGAAGCCCGCCGAAGGCAGCCTGCTCAATCGCGACGAATTTCAACCGAATCCGTCGGATGGACGCAGCCTGATTCAGGACGAGGTCGATCGCCAGCAGGTCATCGGTGAAAAGCTGCGACTCGAGGTTTCGCGAGCGATCCAAGAAGCGCGTCGAAAGGAAGCCACTGAACCAGACAACGCTGTCACAATCTTGAAGCGAGCCTACGGTCAGGTGAAATCCACGATTGATGCACCCATCGATTTGCGTCAACAGTTGGGCAAACAGTTGCAGGGCGTGATCGCAGACGTACGCGCTCAAAAGGAAGTCGCCGATCAAAAGCAAATTCATCTGCAAGAGCGGATCGCGGTTGTGGAATCCGAAAAGCGATTGCAAGAAAAGCTCGGATTGGAAGACGAGAAACTCGAAAGCCTGATCGATCGCGTCCGGGCTTTGATGCATGACGGCGAACGAGGCAATGACGCAGCTTACGTCGAGGCGGAAGCGGCGGCGGAAGCGGCTCAGCAGATGAAACCGAACAACGGTGTGTCAGCTGCCGCACGGTTTAATACCGAGGCCTCGTTCCAGCTCAACATGGCGTTCCGCCTGCGAAACCTGCGAGCCGAGAAGTTCCTCAAGACCTTGGAACAGGTCGAATTGTCGCACGTCCCATTCCCGGACGAACCGCCGGTCTTGTATCCACGTCCGGAGGTGTGGAAGGCTCTGACTGAACGCCGCAAGCAATACGCTTCGGTGGATCTTCACAAGTCGAGCAAAGCCGAAGAAAACATCTCGGCTCAATTGGACAAGCAGACCGAAATCGACTTCCAGGACCAGCCGTTGACCGACGTGATCACGTTCCTGGCGGACTTTCACAACATCCCGATCATCCTCGACAAAGAAGCTTTGCAAGAAGAAGGCATCGCGACAGACACACCAGTCACACAAACGTTGACTGGCGTGAAGCTGCGCAGCGCACTGAAAATCATCCTGCAGCCATTGCAATTGTCCTACATCATCGAAGACGAAGTGATGAAGATTACTACGCTCGCCAAGGAGAAGGAACGACTGCAAACGCGCGTGTATCCCGTCGGTGACTTGGTCGTGATCTTGACTCCCGGCGGCGGCATGGGCGGCGGAATGGGCGGCGGAATGGGCGGCGGCGGAATGGGCGGGATGGGCGGCGGAATGGGCGGAATGGGCGGCGGCGGGTTCGGTGGTGGTGGTCAACAGGGTGGTGGCGGCGGTTTCTTCAATATCCCGGTCAACCTGCCGCCGCGACAGGCCAATGTTCAGGCACCCGCGTTCAACAATCAGAAGGTCAACGAGGCAAAAAAAAAGCCGAGCGCGCGGAAATAGTCCCAATCGGGTTCGTTGAGACTCAAGACTCGAAGAAATCACGCCAGGAGAGTTCGTCGTCGAAGACGAACTCTCCTGCGTCGTTTAAGGCGTTACTTTCGGACAAAGCCGCAGTGCAGAAGGGCCGCGAGTCAGTCAGCGAAGAAGCCAAGAAAGGGAGTGGCGCTCCGCCGAAAACCGCCAGTGTGGGCAAGTCGGTCAAACTTCCGAGACTTGACGAGGGAACGCCGCGCGAAGTCTGGCAGCGATATTTCGTTGAGCAAAAGCCCACGCCAGAAACGATTGCTCAAATCGTTCGACAATTGCATGAGGATCGGCAGTACGAGCACACCATCGCGTGTATCGAAGTCGCGCTCATCGAGCAACCGCCACAACCTTGGATGTATGAAGTTCTCGGCCGATCGATGGAACTCGCGAAGCGTCCGAAGACCGATATCGAACGGGTGATCCTGTCGCGTATCGATTTCACCGCCGCCGTCGTTCCGGAGATGATGATCTCGGCGGCATATCTCAAGCAATTAGGCTTGGATGAGCGAGCATTGGCGATGTACCAGCAAGCCGCTCGAATCGCGCCAACTCGGCCTGAGCCGTACCTTCGTGGCTTGCAGATTGCTCGCGAACTCAACGACACAAAGGGAGTCGAGTGGGGGGTGGCCGGGGTGCTGACAAATGTCTGGTTGCCAGGTTACCCGGCGTACCATCGCGAAGCCGAGAACATAGCTGCGGTCGTTGAGGAAACACTTCGCAAAGCTGGCAAGTCGTCAGAGGCTGACGCTCTTAAGGCGGCCGTCGTGGTGGCTCAACAGCGCGACTTGATGCTGAAGCTCACTTGGACTGGCGATGCGGATTTGGACTTGAGCGTCGAAGAACCAAATGGTGGGATCTGTTCGTCGGAGAATCCGTGGACGACTGCCGGCGGCGCCTGCACGCACGACGGCTACGGTCCAAAAGCCGCGAATTGCTTTGAAGAGTACATCAATGCCAGCGCGCTGGCCGGAGACTATCTGGCTCGCATTCGCTTGATCGACGGCGACGTTGTGGGTCGTCGCGCGACGTTGACGATTCGTCGTTATGTCGGCACTCCTGACGAAACGACCAAGTCGATGAGCATCAACATCGATGGAAAAGACAAAGTTGTTCAACTGTCTTTGAATGACGGACGACGGCAAGCACTGCTGGATCGTGACGCGATTGAAGCGCCTGTTGTCGGAGGTGGCCACGGTGTTGTGCGGAATCCCAATGGGTTCCGCACGTCGCGGCAATTTCCCGGCGGAGGCGGATTTGGCGGCGGCGGGATCGGAGGCGGTGGCGTCGGAGGTGGCACCGGTGGCTCCGGAGCAATCGGCTTCTTCCCGATCATCACCAACGTCCGCGAGGGAGTCGGCTTCTCGGCGATCGCGGTGGTCACTGGGGATCGGCGTTACGTCCGGATGGCAGTGTCGCCGTTCTTTTCAACAATCATCGGAGTCGACAGCTTCACGTTTCCATCGAGCCGCTAGGCGAGGTTGTCGATTCCTCGGCCGCCGGGATTGCTGGCTGCGGAGCCCCGAACTGCACAAGTGCGACCATTGGCAAGATGATCGCCAGCGCGGCGATTTGACGCGCCGTGACTTGCTCGCCATCGAGCCAGCCCCAGATCACGGCGCCCGCCGGAACGAGGTTTGTCACCATCCCGGCAAACAATGGCCCCCGATCGTGGATCAGTTTGTTGAACCAGAACATCGCCAAGCCAGTTCCGACGACTCCCAGGATCAACAGCGAAATCACCGCCGGCCAAAAAGCGTCGGGGTTCATCGGCGTTGCTGCCGGCAACCAGAACGACAGCGTTTGCAAGATCACACCGGCGATCGCCAGCGACACCAGTGACATCATCAACGGTGGAACGTGAGTCAACCCTCGTCGGATCCAGACGTTGACCAGCGCATACCCCAAGGAAACCGACGTGGCCAGCAGCAAATGGGTCGCGGGAATCTGTCTCGAAAACCCTTCGCCCATCAGCAATCCCATGCCGACCAGCGCTCCGAAGACTCCGATCGCTTGCCGAGGATGCGGCACGATTCCCAGCAGTGGCACCGAAGCCAGCATGGTGAACAGCGGCGTAAAGCTGACCGTCATCCCGATAAACGCACTGCCGTGCCGAGCGATCAGCCATGGCTGCACGCAGTACGGCCATGTGTATCCCGCGGCGACGATGAACGCCAAAGACCAGACATCGCGCCACCGCCACCCAACCGGCTGACGTCGAATCAGCCAGAGAATCAGCAAAACAGCCGCTCCGCCAGCGACACGCCAGGCTCCGACGCTGATTGGCGAGAAGACCAGCGACGCCTTTTTCATCATCAAAAAGCTGCCACCCCAAATGACGCAAATCAGCAGAAAGAGCACGTAAGGCATCGCAGCGTTGTAGCGGCTGCGAAGGGGACTCGCGAGTTTCGCTTCCCACGAGTTGGGCCTTCTCCTACCATCCCGCCCCTCTTTTCAGAGTTGAAAACACAGCCTCAAAATCAGACAGGAGCAACGGGAAATGGCCGAACAAAAGGCAACAAACGTGACTTGGCACGACCACTCGGTGACGCGTGAGGAACGGTACAAGCTGATGGGACACAAGGGATGCATCCTGTGGTTCACTGGGCTGAGTGCGTGCGGAAAAAGCACAATCGCCAACGCCGTGGACCGCAAGCTGCACGACTCCGGGGTGCATACTTTTGTGCTGGACGGCGACAACATTCGCATGGGCTTGAACAAAAACCTCGGTTTTTCCGCCGAAGACCGCGCGGAAAACATTCGCCGCATTGGCGAGGTCGCCAAGCTGTTCGCCGACGCGGGCGTGATCACCGCGACCGCGTTCATCTCGCCGTACCTCGCTGACCGTGACAAAGTCCGAGCGTTGATGGGGCAAGGAGGATTCATCGAAGTCTACGTCAACGCTTCGCTGGAGACCTGCGAAGCTCGCGACCCCAAGGGCTTGTACAAGAAGGCTCGCGCCGGCGAGATCAAGAGCTTCACCGGCATCTCCGATCCGTACGAGGCTCCAGTCAATCCGGAACTCGTGCTCGATTCGAACACCAAAGGGATTGAAGAATTGTCCAACGAGGTGATCGCGTACCTCAAGTCGAGCGGTTACATCTCGTAGTTCTTGGTGCGTTAGCAAACCAACCCGAAGCGTGAACGAGTCGTTCGTTTGTGCTTCGGGTTTTCTTTTCAACTCGCCAACAACTGTTGCTCCAACGTTTGCAGCAATTCTCCGGCAGACCATTGCCGAGCGGCGATGGTGAAGGACGTGTCGATCGTCAGCCACTCTTGAACCTGCCGTTCGGCGGAGATGACGGTGCTGTGATTTCGGCCGCCAAAGAACTCGCCGATCTCGCTGTAGGCCGCTTGCGTCAGCTTGCGGGCCAAGAACATCGCCAGCATGCGCGGCTGAGAGACGTGTCGAGCACGGCTGCTGGAACGCAATTCGTCGGGGATCATGCGGAATAAATCACAGACGACTCGTTCGACGTCGGACAGACGCACGATGCGGATGCAGTCACGCTGCAAGTCAGCGAGTATCTGACGAGCACTCTGCCCCGTCACACGTTGCCGATTCATCGCAAAGTGGGCTTCCAAGCAATTCAACGCCCCTTCCAACTCACGCACGTTGTTGCAGAACCATTGCGAGATCAAAGAGACCGCCTCGGGCGCCACTTGCAACTGGCGGCGCATCAGCTTGTGCTGCACGATTCGCGTTCGAGTGTCCAGGTCGGGAGCTTCCAGCCGACAAACCAAGCCGGACACGAACCGACTCGAAAGTTCTTCACTGGTCTGCGACAACAGTCGCGGATGTCGGTCCGCGGTGACGATCAATTGCTTGCCAAGGCTTTCGAGCGTCTTGACGGTGTGCAGGAATTCTTCCTGAATGACTCGCTTGCCGTCGAGGAAGTCAACATCGTCGACGAGTAACACATCAACGCCGCGGAAACGTTGCCGAAAGCTGGGCAGCGTGTGCGAGCGAAGCGCATGAGTGAAGTAATTCGCGAACTGCTCCGACGTCAGGAAGACGATGTTCCAATTTGGGAAGCGTCGTCGCAATTCGCAGTAAATCCCTTCGAGCAGATGCGTCTTTCCCAGCCCGACACCACCGAACAAATACAGAGGGTTGAGCCGCTCGCCTGGGACTTCACAGACTTGGCGAGCCGCTGTGAACGCGAGCTGATTGCATGATCCCGCGACGAAGTCCGTGAGGTCGGCGAACCGCCGAGCTGAGCCAGTCGCTGATTTCGCAGCGTCCTCCGTTCGCGGCATCGTAGACAACTCGGTACCGTTAGGCGCGCGATTCGCGGACGGCGTGGTGCTCCCCAGGAGTTTTGGGCCGGTGGCCTTGGTTTCGTCTTGCGGGAACAAGCCGGCGACTCTGTCGGCGTCGGAATTCGACGAGATTGCCAGCGAGGCATCGATCTCAAACCGCACACGCGCGGCGGGGCCGAGCACGCTCGTGGCAACCGAACTAAGCGGCTCACGAAACTGACGTTGCAACCAAGTCGACAAGAACGGGCTGGCGACTCGCACAATTAATTCGTCGTGGCGGATCGTCAGTACGGTCTTGTCGCGGAACCAAAGCTGATGGCTTTGAGCACCGATAGTCGTTCGCAGCAGCGTTTCGAGCTCTGCATGCTGGTTGGCAAACTGGGGTTCCGTTTCCGTTCGGTCAGCGGTCGGAGCCACCCCTGCTCCAGGCCACACTGCCGCGTTATCGAACGACCTTGCCGGGTCGTTCCACAACGCTGGCGCGACAATCACCAAATCGGTGGGCAGCATCTTGCAACCCCTCTGCACGCACCGTGACCGCAATATGGTCCATCAACACTCCCCAAGCAAAAGTGACAGGCACTCCGTTGCCGTGGCGTGGGATGGGCGGGCGACTTGCGAGCAGTCTGTTCGGAAGAGAGCCAGAATTGAAATAGCCGGCGTTCGCTGTTGGCACCACGACGTTTCGGCCGCACTCACTCAGAGGGGCGGATGCTATCCACGCGAAGCAGAGTGTCAAACGAAAAGGCTGTGTTCGCTCATGGCTCGCAACGCTAATTTCACAAAAGTTGATGAAATTCTCGCGAGTTGTGTCGATCCGCTTTTTTGAATTTTTTTCAACCTCATTCCTCGCTGTGCATAACCTGTCAAAAAAGTGAAAAGTGAAAGCCGAGCACGCCGCGTTTCTTATTCTCCACAATTAGCGATCGAGCCGTCCGCCTCCGTGCGGGAAAAATCCACCCGCGGGTTCACTGATACGGGCGAGGTTGCCAAATCGCATCGATTCGCTGAGCCACGACAACGTCACGGACCCAATTGGGCCATTGCGGTTTTTCGCCACGATGAGATCGGCCTCGCCAGGTCGGTCCTCGGGATCGTAGGCGGCCGGACGGTGCAGAAACATCACCACGTCGGCGTCTTGCTCGATTGCGCCGCTTTCGCGCAAATCGGCCAGCCTCGGCCGTTTGTCTTCTCGCATTTCCACGCCGCGGTTGAGCTGCGCGAGAGCAATCACAGGAACGTTTAGCTCTTTCGAAAGGGCCTTCAACCTCCGGGTGATTTGCGCGATCTGCTGTTCGCGCGGAGCCATTCTGTCTTCGGGTTCAATCAGCTGAAGATAGTCAATAATGATGATGTTCAGGCCGAATCGCCGCTGCACGCGACGCGAAACGGCGCTGATCTGCCCTATCGTTCGGCCAGGCTGGTCGTCCAGAAACATCGGCATGCGGCTGAGTTCCGACGAGGCGTTGATCAGCGCTTCGTAGGCCACGTCATCCAGGGTTCCGGCACGCAGATCGTGGCCGTTCACCTTGGCTCGAATGCACAGCAATCGCTCCGCCAATTCCAGCTTGGACATTTCCAAGCTGAAAATGAGGCAACCCTTGTTTGCGTCGGCAACCGCCTCGGCGATATTGCAGACCAACGCGGTTTTTCCCATGCTCGGCCGGGCCGCGAGAATGATGAGTTCTGATCCCTGAAAACCATTCAGCTGCGCATCGAGATCAATGAACCCAGAAGTCAGCCCAGCGATTCCGCCGCCGAGACCCTTGCGAGCTTCGATCCGCTGAAAGGCGTCGTCGAGGATGTCCTTGATCGTGAGGTGTTCCGCCTTTTCCTGTTGTTCGAGAATGCGGAAGACTTGCTGTTCGGCGGTTTCAAGAATGTCTTCGGTCTCACGTCTTCCCGTGTAACACTCTTCGAGGATCTCGGTACAGGCGTAGGCGAGGCTGCGCTGAATCCAGCGATCGCGGACGATCTTCGCGTAGTATTTGGCGTGTGCGGCATTCGGAACCGCTTCAAGAATCTTGCTGAGGTACTCGACGCCACCGATTTCATCCAGTTGATTGCGGCGGTCGAGCTCTTCAGCCAGCGTGACCGCATCGATACCACGTTTTCCATTTTCGTACAGGCCGAGAACCGCGCCGAAAATCTTTTGGTGGCGGTCGGCATAAAAGTGGTCAGGGCGCAGCACATCACCGACCTCATCGATGGCTTCGTGCATCAACAGGATACTGCCCAGCACGCCCATCTCGGCTTCGAGATTCTGCGGCGGAAGTTTCCCCTGAAAGCCACGAGCGTCATTCCCGGCAGCCATCGCAGCCCTCCTCTCCGGAGACCATCCGGGGGGACAAAACACAACAGCGGAGAGCATCGCCCTCCGCTGTGTTTCAATTCTGAATCCTCATCCGCTGTGGCGGATCAAATCGTCATCAGGCCTTCGCAGCCGCTGCGGCGGCGGACGGCACGACCCAAACTTTGACCTCCGTCTCGATTTCGGGAGCGAAATGCAGCTTGACCGTGTACATCCCCAGTTCCTTCAGCGGACCATCCAGACGAACGTTGTCCGTTTCGACGGCGTAGCTGGCGGCCTTGAGCGCCTTGCTGATGTCACTGGCCACAATCGAGCCGTACAAATGACCTTCTGCCGTGGCGTTGGCTTCGAGCGTCACGCTGTACTTGTTCACAGCATTGGCCAACTCTTGCAACGACTTGATCTTCTCAGCTCGAACTGTCGCCTGGGCAGCCCGATGTTTCTCAACGCGCCGCTTGTTTGCATCCGTGGCAACCGTGGCGAGTCCGTACGGCAGCAGATAATTACGGGCGTAACCTGGACGAACGCGAACGATCTCCCCCTGCTTGCCCAGCGAGGGAACTTCCTCGGCCAGCAGCAACTCGATCACCGCACGATGACCAGTGTGAATTTCCGCGTGTTGATGTCGTTTGTTTGGCATTCTTCTCTGGCTCTCTGAAATCTCTCGCGAACTCGAAATAAAACTCAAACGCTAAAACGGAACATCACCACCGGAAGCCGCCGAGGGCTCGAAGTCTCCCGGGGGCTCACTGAACTCCTGGTTGTAAAAACCTCCGCCAGAATCTCCCTCTGCCGATTGTGATGTGGAAGCACCGTGACTGCGCCCGCCACCACTACCCTCCTGACGGCTACCAAGCATCGTCATGTTTTCAGCAACGACACAGAGTTTGCTCCTTTTTTGCCCCGTCTGTTTGTCATCCCACTGATCAAGCTTCAGGCGACCCTCAATCAAAACTTGCCGGCCTTTGGCGAGATATTCGCCGGCGATTTCCGCAGTCCGCCCCCAAAGAGTGACGTCCACAAAAGTCGCTTCTTCTTTGCGCTGATTCGTCTGTTTGTCGAACCAACTGTGATTAACGGCCAGTCCGACGTCAGCCACTGCCATTCCACTGGGCGTGTAACGCACCTGAGGATCGCGGGTCAGATTTCCGACCAGAATGACTTTATTGAAACTGGCCATAACCGGCCCTCCCCACACCAACTCGGAAAGTAGCACAAAACCCGTCGAACCGACGGGAAATTACTCTTACTCGTCAACTTCTTCCAAAGCGTCGATGGCTTCTGGAGGAATGTCCTCGTCGCGGCCACGGCGTACAGGTCGTGGAGCTTCATCCACGTTTTCGACATGCCTGAAGGTTCCTTCCTTGCCACTCAGAGCGTTGACCATCGCGTCGAAGAGAACCTTCGGGTGCTTAAGAACCATGTGCCGCAGGATGCTCTCGCTGAGGTGCACTTGCCGAGTGACTTCGGTCAAACCACTGGCGGGCATCGTAAAGTAAGCCAGCAGATGCAGGCCCTTCTTGTGTCCCTTCACGGGATATGCCAGTTTGCCGTCCGCCCACGGACGATGAGCAACAATTGCCGCCCCTGACTTTTGCAGGATTTCCAGCACATGATTGGTCGTGCTCTCTGGGCTGGCGGCGTACTTGCCGCTATCCAAGAGAAACATGCCTTCGTAAAGGTTCTGAGCCAAGTCGAAACTCCCATGCTCTTCGGCAGAAACGAGGTCCGGCAAAACAGGTTTGAAAGGGGTGAGTTTTTAACGTCTCCGCCGGGATTTGCAACGCACGGAATCGGTGAGTTTGCACGCCTGACTCGTTGCCCCAGCCCATTTTCGCCAGAGACACGCAGCCGCAAGATTCAGCGATTGGTAGGAAACCAAGATGGTCCGTAACTTTCGCGCGTTTTCGCACGCGACTACGATGGTCGTAGTTTCATTCGCACAATCTCAAATCCGGCCAAGGATGACTTGCCATGATGACTTCCACACAAAATGTCGCCAATCGATCCTACGCTTTGCCACCGCTGGGAAAGAATCCATCTTCCCAGGCACAAGGGACTTCACCCGGTAGTTTTTCGTTGCTGCCGAAGATCGCGGGGGGACGAGCGGGACGCTGGACTTTCGCGTCACCCGATACGCCGGGGATGCCGGCTCCGTCGGAGAAGACCGCTTGGGATTTCATGCCGCTCGACTGGGAATTGAAGGCCGGGTTTGAAAACGACTACGAACGAGCCGACGCATGGTTGCCGCCGAGCGGCTTCAAGCCGGTCACGCAGTTGGAATCGGCGCGGTGCGGAATCGTCACGGCGGAGATGAAACGTGTTGCTGACCGTGAGCCGCATCTCACAGCGGAACAAGTTCGCGATGAGGTCGCCGCCGGGCGGATGATCATTCCGGCGAACAAGGTGCATTTGGGTTACAAGCTCGACCCAATGTGCATTGGCCGAGCGGGGAAGACGAAGGTCAACGCCAACATGGGAGCCTCGCCAATCTCGTCGGGGACCGAGGAGGAAGTGGACAAGCTCCAGTGGGCCGAGAAGTGGGGGGCCGACACGGTCATGGACCTCTCGACCGGCGGGAACATCGACGAGTGCCGCAAGGCGATCATTCAGAACAGCACCGTGCCGATCGGGACCGTGCCGATTTATTCGATGATCATCGCGCGGCGACTGGAAGACCTCGACGATGCGTCGATCCTGCAAATGCTGCGGCATCAGGCGAAGCAAGGGGTCGATTACTTCACGATCCACGCGGGCGTGCTGATGGAGCATCTGCAATTCGTGAAGGACCGGCTGATCGGCATCGTCAGCCGAGGCGGTTCGCTGCTGGCCAAGTGGATGATCCACAACAAAAAGCAGAACCCGATGTACGTCCTGTGGGAGCAAATCTGCGACATCATGCGCGAGTACGACGTCAGCTTCTCGATCGGCGACGGCTTGCGGCCGGGCGGGCTGGCCGACGCGAGCGACAAGGCTCAGCTTGCCGAACTCTGCACTCTCGGCGAACTGACCGAACGAGCGTGGCGGAAGGGGGTGCAAGTCATGATCGAAGGGCCGGGGCATGTGCCGTTCGATCAGATTGAGTTCAACATGAAGCTGCAGCGGACGCTGTGTCACGGTGCTCCGTTTTATGTGCTTGGCCCGCTGGTGACGGACATCTTCCCCGGCTACGACCACATCACAAGCTGCATCGGGGCCACCGCCGCCGGCTATCACGGCGCGAGCATGTTGTGCTACGTCACGCCGAAGGAGCATCTCGGCCTGCCGAAGAAAGACGACGTGAAGCAAGGCTGCATCGCCTACAAGATCGCCGCTCACGCCGCCGACGTGGCGTTGGGCATCCCCGGCACTCGCGACCGCGACGACGAATTGACCAAAGCCCGCGCCGCGCTCAACTGGGAGAAACACTTCGAGCTCTCCTTCGATCCCGAATTCGCCCGCGCCTTGCACGACGAAGACCTCGACGTCGACACCGACTTCTGCGCCATGTGCGGCCACGACTGGTGCAGCGTCCGCATCTCCAAAGAGATCGTCGAATTTGCCTCCGGCAAGTCCGAGGAGTTCGCCTGGGAGAAGGCCCAGAAAACCGCCGCCCTCTCCGCCGAACAACTCGCCGTCCTTGAAAAGCGCGGAGTCCTCAGCCCCGACGAAATCCACAAGCTCGCCAACAAAACCAAGAAAGCCGTCGGAGCCGAAGCCTCAACCAAAGCTAGTTGCCACAGCGACTACGTGGACGACGAACAAGCCAAACAGATTCAGGAAGAGCGGCTGGAGTTGGTCGAGTTGTCCTGAGTCGTGTTCGTCGGAAACGAGCCGCACTCGGCCTGACTCAAAATGGGATCCGACTCGGCGGGTGATCGAAAGCAAGACGCTCATCCGCAACGTTGGCACGCTTAGTCGGTATTTGGCGGCGACACGAGGTAAATGACTTCGATGCTTATCGAGTGAGGACGGCTTTTACGCGATCTATGAGAAAAAAGATCACGGCTTTCGGCGATCGGCTCAGGGCCATCAGCCGGGCCGATTAGAAGGTGCTGTTTCATGTCTTTTGATTTCTCGAAGCAGCGAGTGCTCATCACCGGCGGGACTAGCGGGATTGGTTTCGCGGTCGCTCAGGCGTTTGCGGACGCGGGGGCAAACGTGACTGCGACGGGGCTGACGGACAAGGAAGTTGCTGCCGCGGCCGTGCGCGACGAACGAATTCTGTTTCAGCAGCTCGATGTGCGCGATTCGGCGGCTGTGAGCCAATTGGTCGGCCAATTCGATTCGCTAAACGTGCTCGTCAACTGCGCGGGGTTGCTGCAACGCGGGGGAGCGGAATTTGAGGAAGCCACGTTTCTTGCAGTGCTCGACGCAAATCTGTCGGGCACGATGCGGCTGTGCGTCGCCTGTCGGCCGTTGCTGGCGAAGTCGCACGGGTGCATCGTGAACACGGCGTCGATGCTCAGCTTCTTTGGCAGCGGTTTCGTGCCGGCCTATTCGGCGAGCAAAGGCGGTGTCTCGCAGTTGACGAAGTCGCTGGCCATCGCTTGGGCGGGGGAAGGAATTCGCGTGAACGCGGTCGCTCCGGGTTGGATCGAAACGCCGATGACTCAGCCGCTCGTTGACGACGCGGCGCGCAGTCAGCCGATCTTGGATCGCACGCCAATGCGTCGCTGGGGTCGTCCGGAGGAAATCGCGGGGCCGGTGTTGTTTCTGTGCTCACCGGCCGCGGGGTTCATGACCGGAGTCGTGATGCCAGTCGATGGCGGATACTCGATTGCTTGAGCGTCACGGTGTGGCCGCTCGGAGCGAATCGAACTCACGAATGTTGGCCAGGACTTCGCCGAGTTCGGAGTCCGATGCGACCTCTTTCGCGCGAGTGAAGTCGGATTCGGCACCCGCGATATCGCCGAGGGCGAAACGGGCAGCGGCTCGGTGGGACAAGAGCAAGGCGGCCGTGTTGCCGAGTTCGATGGCGCGATCGAATGACGCGCACGCGTTGGAGAACTGGCCAAGACGAAATTGAGCGACGCCTCGATTGTGGTGGGTCGAAGCCGATTGAGAGTTCAACGCGACCGCTTGATCAAAACAGGAGAGCGCGTCCCCGAAACGGCGATCGGCCAACAGTTCACGTCCGCGTCGATCCCATTCCACGGCACGACGAGCGGCAGCAACCGAGATTGGCCCGTTGACCGCCGAGCGGTCCATCGGAGCCAACATAAGCGAGTTGCTCTCGAAGCGAATCGCGAGTGCTCCGATCAGCAGACCGGCAACAGCGGCGACGGTCGCTGTCGGATGCCGGCGAATCCATTTCGTCGCGCGTTCTCGCAGGCTGGGATCCGGTGCGAATCGGAGCGGGAGATCAGTCAGGAAGCGGTCGAGGTCGTCGGCCAATTCACTGGCGGACTGGTAGCGATCTGCGGGATGTGGTGCCAGACATTTCTCGACGATCGACCGCAAGCCGGGTGAAAGTCGTGGAGCGTTCGTTGGAAATCGGACCGTTGCGGCCAAGCGAATTGCCTGAAGCTGTGCGGCCGCCGACAGTGGATCTGTGTTGGCGTCGGATTCTGCGAATGGCCACGCCCCTGTCAGCAGTTCAAAGAGCACCAAGCCCAGCGAGTAAAGATCGGCTCGTTGATCGACCGCTGCCGGTGCGCCGCGGCCGGTCAGAAGTGCCAGATGTTCCGGAGCCATGTATGCCACCGTGCCACCGACGGGCTGGCTGGAAGCATGCACCGTGTCGCGTCGCACGGCGACGTTGAAATCGGTCAGCATTGCGCGGCCGTCAGGTGTAAACAGGATGTTGGCTGGCTTGATGTCGCAGTGCAGGATGCCGAGCTGATGTGCATGCGTCAGCGCTTGTGCCAGATCTCGAATGGTGCGGCAGGCGAAAGAGACGCGAGGTTCGCGTTGCTCCGCCAGAAACGTTGCCAGCGTGGGGCCAGCGACATAGCCCATCGCCAAGAGTCGGAACGCTCCAACGGTCTGTTCCGAAAACACCGGAACGATGTGCTCGTGAACGACGGCCGCCATGGTGCGGCCTTCGTCGCTGTTGTGAGTGTCCGTTTCGCGTACCAGCGTGACTTTCAGCGCGACGGTGCGATCGAGCGACCTCTGCCGTGCTCGGTACACATGCGACAAGCCGCCCCGCCCCAGCAGCGACTCGATCTGAAAATCACCGATGAGCGTTCCGGCAGCGAATTCCTGATCGAGCGGCGGAGAGTTCGCAGCGCACGCACCGTCACGCGGCGTGACGTGCATGTCTCGCAGAGCGGTCCAAGTTTGCAAGAGCGATGCGGAGGTCATCGGAAGCCGTCCCACTTTACGAACGAGCAGCCTGCGGCAAAGACGATTGTGGGACAACCGTTGTCCCGGTGTAGCGCACGATAGGCCGCGCGGTCCGTTTGCCGGTCGAATCTCGCCGCTGGGACAAAGCGTTTCCAGCGGCGAAGGTTCCACCAATGGCCGCGCCCGCGATGGCGACCTTTATCGACGGCGACCACTGAGAATCTTCTTCCGAAGAATGATCGTCAGGTTGCAGTGGCGACATCACGAAGGCGTCCGATTCGACCGAGTTCATCAGCGACATCACGAAGGCGTCGCTGATGTCCGGTTGAGTTAGCGGCGAATCCGAAACAGGGAACTGTGATGGCACCGAAGTTCCACTGGCACGGCGCGGCGAACTTCGACCGGATCGTGAACCGGTTTCCAAGCGACGGCGATCGCGCCACCAACGGCGGCCAATCGATTCGAATCGCTCGTCGGCCATCGGCCGAAAGAGTTTGTTGGCATCCTCGGTTCCTTTGCGGGCCACGGAGGCGAACGTGAAGGCTCCGGCCAATGCGAAGAACGGCATCTGAGCCTGATGAGCCGCATCGTTTAAGAAGGAAGTCGACTCGTCGTCGTGCAGCCACGTGGCCAACGACATCACGAGTCTGTCGAACCATCCGTCATGTTGGATCACCTCAATTGTTGGCGGGGCCGTCACGACGGCGTCCACGGTTTTTTCCGTCTCGCCAACTGTGAATTTCGCGGCGTCCAGCGTCTGACCTGAGGTGTGTGTGGCGATCTCAAGAAAGTCGATGTTGTCTTTCGGCAGGGACACCAGGGAGGCCAAGTCGTATGACTCAACTTCGACCTCGGGGCGCGGGATGCCGAAGTTGGATGCCGCTTCTTCGTTCGTGACATCCTCGTCGATGTCATCAGCAACCTCGTCACGACGAAGCACGATCACGCGAGGTTTCGTGGGTAAGTCAGATGCCGGCAATCGTCGAGTCGGCTGTTTGGCAAAGTCCGCATCGGCGGTGTCGCCAGTTGCGTCGCTGGTTGATGTGTCGCGATCGGTCGCCGTTGCGTCGATCTGTGTGGCAGAGGTTTTGAATGTCGTCGTCGGCCTGGAATCGGTCGTCGTTCGCTGGCTGGTCGTCTCGTCGTCACTGCTGGAATTCACGGCGACGGTGGCAGTGCCGGCAGGCGAAGTCGATTCATCCGTGCGCGACGACTCAGACGAATCACTTGTCGAAGAATCGTTGGATTCGTCGGGAGCCTGATCGCTGGAAGGGGCGTCGCTCAACCTGACCGGGACACCTCGTAATCCGACGACCGACAACACCAAACGAGGTTCAAGCTGTTCCGCCAACACTAATCGTCGCCGCATGTTTGGGACTCCGAGTTCGCAGGCATGTCCAGTTGCCGTCACAGAACGCGAGGGCAGAAACCGGACTTTGTATTGCTAACGATAGTTTCGGAGAGACTGGCTGTGACTGGGGCTTCGGATGACTGGACGAAAAGTCGCGGGAAGCCGCAGCCAAAACGGCGAGCGGCCGGGCGACGATGCGCAACCCGACCGCTCGCCAAAACGCCACAAGCTCAGCACAACACCAACTTATCGAGGAACGCGTCGATGTGGACCGTCTCGCCCATTTCGACACAGAGGATGTCGGCATAGCCGTCCTGAGCGAAGAACTCATCGATGCCGGCGCCGCCGTTGAGATAGTCCTCGCCGTCGCCACCGGTCAAGACGTCGTTGCCATCGTTGCCGTACATCTTGTCGTTGCCGGCTCCGCCATCGAGCACGTCGTTGCCGGCTCCGCCAGAGATCGCATCGTCGCCCGTGCCACCGTCAACCGAGTCGTTACCGGTTCCGCCATCGACGAAGTCATCGCCCCGTCCGGCGCGAACCAGATCATTGCCATGACCGGCGAAGACGTCGTCATTGCCAGCTCCGGCGAAGATCGTGTCGTTGCCACGATTGATCGCCGAGACGCGGAACAAGTACGCGCGAATCTGAGTCGGGTCGTCCGGCAACGCCGGCGTCTCGGCCAGTGAATTCGGGCCGTCGCCGAGTACCAGATCGTGATCGGCTCCGGAGTGAATCGCGTCGTTGCCAGCTCCACCAACGACGATGTCGTTGCCGTCATAGGTCACGATGCGATCGTTGCCCGAGCCTCCGAAGACCAGATCGTTGTCCTCGGTTTCAGGAGGCAGCGGCAGTGGATTAATTTCCGCGTCCACGACCGTCACAACTACCGAATCGGTCGCGTTCACGACCACCGGATCGAGCGGTTCTGGATCCAGGTCATCCACCGCGGCGGGGCGCAGACCAGCGATGATCACATCGTTGCCATTGCCGCCGGTGATGTAGTCGTTGCCCGAACCGCCGAAGATCGTGTCGTGACCAAAGCCAAGCGTAGAAACTTCCGAGATCGCCCACGTCGCGGCGCCCTCGTGATTCAAAGCCAGAACTAGATCTCTTCCATCCTCGAGGTACCCGTCGCCGAACAACCAATCGTGACCACGACCGCCGTGCAGCACGTCATTGCCGTCGGCTCCGGCCATCGAATCGTCGCCGACTCCACCCAGCAGCATGTCGTCGCCCGCTCCGCCGTAAACGGCATCGTTGCCCTCTTGAGCCATAACGAGATCGTTCCCCGCTCCGGCATCGACGCCATCGTTGCCGGCACCGGCGAGCACCAGGTCATCACCCGCGCCGCTCCAGATCAAGTCGTTGCCGCTGTTGATGTGGCTGAATCGCAGAATGTAAGCACGCAACTCTTCGGGAGTCGGCAGCACTTCGGGAAGCGAGTTGGTTCCGTCGCCGAAGACCCAATCGTTGCCGTCGCCCGTGTTGAGCATATCGTGGCCATCCCCGCCAACAACGATGTCGTTGCCGCCGTTGCTGCGGACTTTGTCGTTTCCCGCTCCACCAAAGATCAGATCATCTGCCGCGCCGCCGATGATCGTGTCGGAGCCACCATCACCTTGCAGATAGTTAAAGGCTGACCCACCCTGAAGGAAATCGTTGCCTGCACCACCGCTGATGTCCGAGGCTCCGCTGCCGTCATGGATCACCGAGTCGTCGCCATGTCCCGCATAAACCGTCAAGCATTCGGTGACTCCGGCGGCGACGGTGATCGAGTCGTTGCCGCAGTAGCTGTCGATCACGATCGAGTCGATCGTCCCTTCGGAGACCGCGAAAACATCGTCACCAATCTGAAACACGACGAAGCCATAGAACGAAAACACGTTGATGTTGTCAGCCTCATCGGTGCCGGTCAGCGTGGCGACGCCATCTTCCACCGTGAAGGTCGGTTCGTCGGGGTGATCGCAGTTCGGCAGCGGTTCGGCGACCGCTTCGGCAGCGACCGTGCTCATCGTTGCCGCGAGCAATGCTCGCAACTCAAACGTCTCCGCCAACTGCGGCGCGGCGGACCGCTGGCGACGCTCCTGTGACCTGATTCGACGACACACATTGCGGAATGGGTTGCGAAATAGCATGGCCAGTCTCCTCAAAGAAATGTTGGGCGAGGGGGCAGCGGCCTCACCGGAGGCCACCAGTTCGCCGGATGGGCGACAGGTCTAGGCACGCTCTGTGCCAGTCGCGCTGGCGAAGCGAGAAGATCAAAGCAACTCATTGCTTGCCAAAGGGATTGGATCGCACCCAGACCGCCGCTCTGCTAGGCTGTCGTAAACGGAGCGCCTTGAATCAGTGCGCCTCATCAGTCACAAGCGCCCTGAAACAGAATATTTGATAAGGGCACTCCTGCCCGTCTCAGTGACTCTCCCATGACCTTCTCACTCGTTCACATCAACGGCACGGTTCCCGGATTCAGCGTCAAGCTGGACCCGGACGCTCCCCCCGTGACCATCGGCCGCGATCCGAATTGCAAGGTGCCGGTGGACGACCATCAGTGCTCGCGGCTGCATTGCAAGGTCTGGTTCGACGGCACCGACTGGCGAGTTGAAGACTGTCACAGCCGCAACGGTACGTTCGTCAATTCGCGCCGAATTGAGTCCGCGACGCTTCGTCCCGGCGATGCGATTCACATCGGCGAACGATTACTGGTCTTCATTCGGCAGGGTGAGCCAGTCAGCGGCGTGGGTTGGCAACCAGCGATGCTCGAATCCACCACGTTCGTCGCGCTCGTCCCAAGCTCGGAGCAAAAAGAAGCCGTCGTCGGACAGCTCAAGGGGAACGGCAATCCCGATTCCGTGCGTAACGCAGCGATCCTCTGCCGTCTGGCCGGCGAGCTGCATGAGCAAGACAGTGCCGAGTCGATCATGTCGATGGTGTCACAAGCGCTTGTCGCCGGCACGCGGGCGGATGCGATTGTGATCTGGTTGACCGGCCCGGATGGACGGCTGCGACGCTATGGAAGTGACTCGGACAACGGCCAGCCTTCGCCGTTAGCCTCGCTGGTGCTGCATCAGCATGAAGCGTTGCTGGTCGAGCAAACCCATCCCAGCCACAAATCCGGAGCGTCCACCGAGTCGACTTTCATAGGGGAGCAACCCACCTCGGCCATCTGCGTTCCGATCCCGCAGCGGGCGGGGTGTCGCGGCGCGATCGAGTGCTTACGCAGCAGCCCGACCGATCCGCTGAACTCCTCGAATCTCGAACTCTGCATCGCGATTGCTCGGCAAGCCGGCCTGGCGCTGGAGAACCTCGACTACCGCGAGCGGCTCGAACGAGCCAACGTGCAACTCCGCAACGAAGTCGCCGGCCGACATCGCCTGATCGGAGAGAGCGCGCCAATCCGGCATCTGCTGGGAATGGTCTCGCGCGTCGCGGCAACGGAATCCACCGTACTGCTCATCGGAGAAAGCGGGACGGGCAAAGAGCTGGTCGCGCGAATGATTCACGACTCCAGCCGGCGTGCGAGCGGTCCATACGTCGCCGTCAATTGCGCCGCGTTTCAGGAATCGCTACTGGAGAGCGAATTGTTCGGTCACGAAAAAGGAGCCTTCACCGGTGCCGCTCGACAGCATCTGGGTCAGTTTGAGCGCGCACATCGCGGCACGATTTTCCTCGATGAGGCGGGAGAGCTCAGCCTGAATTGCCAAGCCAAACTCCTGCGCGTTCTGGAAGGGCATCCCTTCGAGCGAGTCGGCGGCAATCAGCGTGTCGAAGTCGACGTGCGAGTCATCGCCGCGACGCACCGACACCTGCCGGACCTGATCCGCGACGGCCGATTTCGCGAAGACCTGTTCTTTCGCCTGCGAGTGATCGAACTCGCCATCCCTCCGCTGCGCGAACGTGGCGAGGATGTCCTCGTGCTGGCAACCCACTTCCTCGACCACTACCGCCGGAAGCTCGGCACCGGCCCGGTGCGAATCTCTCCTGCCGCCGGCGAGACTCTGCGCTCACACACCTGGCCCGGCAACATCCGCGAACTGAAGAACGCGATCGAACGCGCCGTCGTGCTCGGCACGCGAGACGAAATTCACCCCGACGACCTCGACCTCCCCGAACGATCGGCCTCCTCCAGCTCTCCGCGGAAGTCCGATTCTGCGAAGCCGTCCCCCTCCCCAAAGCTCGCAGATGCCGAACTGCGGCACATTCAATCCGTGTTGCAACAAACTCACGGCAACAAAACAGAAGCCTGCCGCCTGCTCGGGATCGGCCGCGGTACGCTCTACAAAAAACTCCAGGAGATCGAAGAATACTTCGGGGACAACTCCGCGAAGGTGGATGAGTAATCGGCGGCCAGCCGTCGTGAGATCACACGACGGCGACTTTCACACAGTGGATGCCGAGTAACGAATCGAACAGGCAGTCCCAAACCTCGCCACCATGACGGCCGATCCAGAGTGGGCCGGTGGTTGTGCCAAAGTAAAGCGCCGGGGACTTGAGTTCGTCGATGTTCAAGCCGTTGTGCTGCACCATGAACACATTTTTCTTCTTCGGCAGACCTTAAGCGAGTGTTCGCCATGAGTCGCCACCATTCTCGCTGCGCCAAACAGCGGACGAGCCGCCGGGACAAGTTCACGTCGTCGACTCCATCGGCATGACATAGACAAATTCGAGATCGTGCGGATGCAGGACGATTGGGAATCCGAAATCCGTCGACAGTCCTTTGGCGATCGATCGCCATGTGTGTTCATGGTCATCGCTGCGCAACAAACCGATATCCGGCCGCGATCCGCTGGGGCCGGTCCATTCGGACCAGCCGCTATGGTTCTGCATAAAGAGCCGGCCCGGAGCATCTTTGTGTCCCTCAATCTTGTGGACACACTGGCCAAACTCGGGATACAGATCGGGGATGAATCCCGCGCGGAACATGAGTCGTGATGGCCACGGAGGTGATCACCCTCCGATCGTCAATTTCGTCAGCGCGATCTGGCCGGCAAAGCAGACATCGACGTCGTGACCACCGGTACGGGGGCGATCGCGATAGATGCCTCGGTAGTGCCAGCGGTTGTCGAGCGATTCGAACCGCACGTCGTGGCGATTGAGATCCAAGCGGCACTCGACGATCGGCGGATGCGGATCTGACGGCTCCCAGATCGGGAAGTTGACGTTCCAGAAGCTTTCGATCGGCGGCGGTGCCTGAAGTAATTGCGTCAGCACCGTTCGTAGCAGGTTCGCTCGCGAGGGCCAATCGACGGAGTCCTTTCGGCCGACGTACTGCGACAGTGCGATTCCCGGCGTACCGAGCAACATGGCTTCGCGCACGGCGGCGACAGTTCCCGACATGTAGACATCGATGCCAAGATTGCCGCCATCGTTGACTCCAGACAGCACCCAATCCACATCGGACGCGACCTGTTTCAGACCGAGCCGAGTGCAGTCGGCGGGAGTCCCATCGCAGGCGAACTCACCGGGCCGCACATTGTTCAATGCGAGCGGCCGATCGTTCGTCACTTGGTGTCCGCAACCGGAGCGAACGCCGTCGGGAGCGACAACGACCACTTCGCCAAACTCGCGAGCGATCTGCGTCAGCAGCCGCAGGCCGGGAGCCTCGATGCCATCATCATTGGTCAGCAGGAATTTCATGGTCGGTCGATTCGTCGTCGCGTTTCGCCAGAACGCGGTAGTTTCCGGCACGAATCCGCATTCTGGCGAAACACGGCTACGGAGGAATCGTCTAGGAGCGTTTGCAGATTTCGGCCTATTCTTCCGGCCGAACCGCAGGGAGGCGGATTCTGGCGAACCTCTCGTTGGCAGGCAAACACAGACATGAAGTCACCTCTGCCCATCATGTGGCGACAATGGATAATCGCCGCAGTGCTTTTGGTCGCCATTTCGGGTTGCGCGTTGTCGCGCCGATATGGATCACTGGAACTTCCGACAGCGGCCCGACTGGTTGAGATCGGCGGCTCGGCGGAAGTCGCGCCACGCGTACAGCAGGAAGCCAACGAAATCCGGCTGGTCTCCGGTTCCGCTCGTGAGCCCAGCAATGTGCTCGTGCTCTCTGGTGGCGGGTCGAACGGAGCATACACCGCAGGCGTTATCAACGGATGGACCAAGGCGGGGAATCGGCCAGCGTTCGACGTCGTCACCGGCATCAGTACCGGAGCCTTGATCGCACCGTTCGCATTCCTCGGCTCAGAATACGATGACCTCTTGAAACGCAACTACACCGAGAGCCGCGATCGCGACATCTTCACGAAGCGTTGGCTTCCTGCCTTGATCTACGCGGATTCATTGGCAGACTCCGCGCCGCTGCGTAAACGGATCGCGGAACAAATCACACCCGACATCTTGAAGAAAGTTGCTGCAGCTCATCGTGAAGGCCGCCGACTGTATGTCGGCACGACGGATCTCGACACGAAGCGACTTGTCGTTTGGGATCTGGGGGCAATTGCCGATGGCAATGACCCAAACAAATTGGACCTCTTTCGCGATGTGCTGCTGGCGTCGGCATCGGTCCCCGGTTTGTTTCCACCAGTCGAGATCGACATTGATGTCGAGGGGCAACGTCACGCTGAACTGCACGTCGATGGCGGTGTGGCGGCATCCCTGTTTTTGCAACCGGCGATGCTCGGGATGTCCGCCAATGATCCCGATGAAGCCAAAGTCCGCGACGACCTGAATGTGTACGTTATCGTCGCCGGACAACTCCGCATGCCGCGTCGCAAGGTGCAACGCAAACTCTCGGCCGTCATCGAAGAGTCCGTCGGCGGAGTGCTACAAGCTCAGATGGATGGCGACTTGCTCAAGACCTATCTGCTCAGCCGCTGGGCTGGCGCGAACTTCTCGCTGACCGCCGTGCCGCGCGATATGGTGGAAGAAGCCTCGCCGCTGATGTTCGAGCCACGCACCATGCAACGGCTGTTCGACATTGGCTATCAACACGCCGCGACGAAAGCCGGCTGGCAGAACGCGCCGCTGGCACTTTCGCCGGAAGAGCAAATTCCTCCGCGCGGCAGCGTGCAATTCAAGGTTGAAGAGCCACGCACTGGACGGCTCATGGCCACGGAATAATTCGTTCAGGCAGTCTTGTAATTCGCCAACTCCAGCATCCCTCTGCCGCCTCTGGATTGATCCCCCGGAATGCAAATTCGCGCTATGTCGCGCGACCCAAAAATTACGGCACGGCAAAAAAACAGAACGGAATCCATTCTCCGACCTGGATTGCCGAAGTATCCTGTATAGATGTGGTAAGACTGCCCGCCTCGAAAGGTCTCCGACAATGCTTGACCTGATTGGCTCTGGAACTCGCTCCTGCGACGGCGTTTCGCGCCGCAATTTCCTCCGCGTCGGTGGCCTTGCCACTGGCGGACTGACACTCGCGAATACTCTGCGAGCCGAATCGGATTTGGCAACAAAGCCCGCGCGACGCAAGGCGGTCATTCAGATCTGGCAATCCGGCGGTCCTAGCCACATTGACATGTATGATTTGAAACCCGGTGCTCCTTCCGAGTTCCGTGGCGAATTTAAGCCGATCCCGACCAACGTTCCCGGCATCGAGATTGGCGAGCATTGCCCACTGCAAGCGCAGGTGATGGACAAGCTGGCGATCGTCCGTTCGGCCACGCACACGAACGCGGGCCACGGCATGGGCTCACAGTGGATGCTGACCGGCTATCAGCCGACCATCGAAGTCAACAACAACATTTACCCGGCGTGCGGATCGGTCGTGGCTCGCATGCGCGGGGCGAATGCCGAGAGCCTGCCCGCTTACGTCAACCTCCCGAACTCACTCGGTCTCGGCAAGGCGGCGTATCTCGGAGCGTCGTTCAATCCGTTCGCACCCGACAGCGATCCGAATCAAGACGGCTTCAACGTCCGCAACTTGAAACTTCCCGGCCGAGTGCCGCTGGCTCGGCTCGAACGCCGACAAGGCTTGATGAGCAAGCTCGACACGATCCGCCGCGACATCGACACGCAAGGGGACATTGCAGGACTCGACACGTTCTACCGCGATGCGATGGAGATGATCACAAACGACCGCGCCGTGCGAGCTTTCAACATCCAAAAAGAAGACCCGAAGCTGCGCGATCAATACGGCCGCAATGATCTCGGACAAAGTTGCCTGCTGGCTCGACGCTTGGTCGAGGCGGGGGTGACCTACGTCACCATCCAAGCTGGCGGCGGCTGGGACACTCACGGCGACAACTTCGCGCAGCTCAAGAACAACCTGCTGCCGAAGTTCGATCGGGCGGTCGCTGCGCTCGTCACCGACCTGCATCAACGTGGCCTTTTCGACGACGTGCTGGTCATGTGCTTCGGAGAATTCGGCCGCACGCCACACATCAACGGTGGAGCCGGCCGCGACCATTGGCCCGGTGCGATGAGCATCGTCTTCGGTGGTGGTGGCCTCACGATGGGGCAAGCGATCGGCACGACGGATTCGCGGGCCGAATACCCGACCTCGAAGCCTTACACCCCCGGCTGCGTGCTCTCGACGATGTACAAGGTTCTCGACATCGACTACCACCACGTCTTCTTCGACCAAGCCAAACGCCCACTGCCAATCCTCAACGAAGGTCAGCCGATTCCGGAATTGGTGTGAACCAATCTGCGTCTTGGAGTGCGGCATACGAAATTGGCCCGGCGTCATTTCTAGTCGTGTTGCTCGACGACCTGCAGCAGTTCAATCAAAAGCGCCGATCCAAAGAATCGACGATCGCCAAAGCCCTCGTTCTGGCGGGCGTGAGGTGTCCAGGCGTCGTCAACTTCGATGACCGCCGCATGGTCGAGCACCTGACGGCGATGGACGAGCGGATCAAGGCGGCCTGCGTGGTCGGATTCATGTCGTCGATGCCGCCGATGCTGAAGTCGCACATCGACACGCACTCGTGGATTCGATTCCTGCCGGGCCTGCATCGACTGATGGATTTTCCAGAATTCGTGTCACTCATCGCGCCGCGAGCGCTCTTCGCACAACAGTGCTCGCAAGACTGCCTCCTCCCCCTTGGACGGAATGCAGTCCACCGTGCAACGCATCGCCGAACTCAATCGAAACGCCGGCAACTCCGATCAATTCCTCGGCCGCCTCTACGACGAACCGCACCGCCGGACGATCGCCATGCAGGACGAAGCTTTTGATTGGCTCGACAAGAAGCTGAATCATCGGCACGCGAGTTCGCTGTACCTTAAGTGAGCCAGCACCGTCATCTGGCACATCATCTGAACCAATCTGTTCGCTTGTCGCAGCGGCAAGGTCATCGCAGCAGCAAGTTGTCGCGCAGTTCGGAGGGATCGCCAGCAGCTTCGAGGAGTTTTGCCGTCGCGCCGCCGAGGAGGTTGCCGGTGATGAGGTTGTCGCGGCATTGGCCTACGAAGCGGATAGCGTGCTTCATCGTTCGTTGGGAGCGGCGATCGACGATCGTGTTATTGGTGACTCGGCAGCGCTGGCAGTCTTCGAGTTCGACGCCGCAATGTAGCGGGTCGAGGATTTGCGAATCGGACAGGCTGCTGTCGGTACAGCGGAGGAACGTGATCGCGGCACCGGCCTCGGCAGAGCCAGCACAAAACCGCTGCGTGGCCAAACCGCTGAGCACGATGTTGTCGCAGTCTTCGAACCTCAGGCCATCTTTGCGAGGTTCACCGTCGAGGCAACGCCAGCCGAAGGTGTTACCGTTGGCGGTGATGCCAGAGCATTGCTTCGCGAAAATCGACAGGTCGTTCGAGTCGTAGATCGTGTTGCCGGTGATCGTGACTCGCGAGACGTTGCGAAGCTCGACCGCTCGCCACTGGCTGCCGAGCACATTGCCAGTGATGTTGATGAGGTGCGTGGTGTCGGGCTTCTGCGTCGTGCCGCCATCGGCGATTTGCGGGCGAGTGACCTCGGCCCCGATCACGCGAATGTTCGCACCGCCGGTTTGCACGGTGGCTTGAATCGTGTTGCCGCTGATCGTCACCTCGCTGATGACCCCTTCCGTCGCATCGAATAGAATCTCCGAGCCACCCGCGTGGCCGACAAGCTCGTCGCTGGCTTTCGACTGCCCGCCGGCGGTCGCGTTGTTGTATTCGATGTCGTTGCCGACAATCTGCACGTTGTGAACGTCGCCCCAGAGAGCTTTGATCCCGGCGTGTTTGTTCCAACTGATGTGGCAGCCATGCACGATCACTTGGTGCAGGTTGCAGCGATCGAAAAACAGGCCGACCTCGTGATTGTCGTACAAGTGCGAGTCCGCCAGGATGAAGTCCCGATTTCGCTCGACCAGATGCACGCCGATCCGACAGCGCCGGACCAGCACCTGCGAGATCACGCACTTCATCGTCTTCCGCAATTCGATGCCGACCGCTTCAGGATGCTCGCCGACGATCTCGATGCCGTTGATTGTCGGAAAGCGTTCTTTGTCCCATGTGTGAGCCTGCACGCTGCTCGGCCACGCGGTCCCTTGATGATCGCCAATCACTCGGATCGCCGGCCCCGCTCCCGCCATGACGATCCGCGATGTTCCGCTCTCACCGCGAACGGCCCCGAATCCGTGTTTCGTGAGATCAACCACCAGCGGCCGAGTGATCCGATACGTCCCCTTGTTGAACCGCAGGACGCCGTCCCCTGAATCGAGCGTGTGCTGCAACGCGACCGTGTCGTCCGCGATGCCGTCTCCCTTTGCTCCAAAACCCAACACGTTTGACATCTCGGCTCCTCGATGGCATTGCACGGCTTAGCCGCTGGTTCGAGCACCCCGACCGACCTGTGTCTCCGCCGATGGAATCGCGCGGCTCATGCTGGCGAATTGTCGTCCATCAACTTCCAGACGCACCGACTAGAAAGATGTTGCCAGTTCCTTGATCTCGTTCTCCGACAAGGTGCGATCAAATACCAACGTGCGGCCGATGAGACCACGATAATAGGCGTCGTGGAAGTAAAAAATTTCTGATCCGAGGATCAGAGACGGAACGATCACCGAATCGGACGGGAACTTTTTTGTTTGGCCGTCTCCGGCTGTCTGACCGTTGATGAATAATCGGATGCGCCATTGGCCGTCGGCCGGCTGGGTGGTCATCGCGACATGATGCCATCGATCCGCATCAATCTTTGTTGGCGATTCGATGACGTCGTTGACGTTGATCCGCGCGGCGAGTTGATACGGTGCCTTCTGGCCGTGCAGGCCGAGAACGAAGCGGCGGGCACCGAAGCCGATCACATCCCCCTTGTTGCCGTGACCACCTTTTCCCATTTCGGCAGCGGGCTTGATCCAAGCGGCCAGCGTACCCCCTTTCATCGGAGCACCGCCGCCGTGATGGCCCGTCAGCGCGAGCGGCAGTGTGTTCTTGCCGGCATACGCGGGATGTTCGAAGTAGTGGCGGGCGAGTCCACTGTCGCGGCGATAGTCTTTGCGGTTCGTTGTGTTATCGGCGAAGCGGAGTGCGGGCCTGCCGGAATCGACCACCCAATCGAGGTTCGCGAGATCGAGGTGTCCCAACTGCAACGGATTGGACGATGCTGGCGATTCAGAATTATTTGCATAGTTGAAGACAAAATTTCCTTTTCCTTCGAGCATCCGAAAGTCAGCAAGCGCACCGGCTGGAGCGGAACCGAAGTTCGGCGGCTGATCGTTCGGCTTCGACGCAATGCCGGCTGGCGGCGCTTCTCCATCGGCGAGTCGTTTGAAGGCAACATCGGTGACGAGCATCTCGCCCGTCCCCGAATTGCCGAACGCGATCGCGAGGACACCGGCATCTTCGGGGACATCGAACACGAACCCAGTCGGCTTCCAATCGAACGAACCGTTACCCACAAAATGCTTCGCGGTTGCGAGAACTTTGTTCGTCTTCGCTTGAGTCGCTTCGAGTTCAATTCGTCCGCCAGGGCCATGTGTATTGATCGACTTCACGAGTGCCGTGACGAGCCAGCGGCCCTTTTCGAGGCCGACGGATTTTGGGTCTTGGTCGTCAGGCTGAAAGCCTGACCTGCGGATCGGCAAATTCCCCTTCCCGAACGATGCCGGGCCAAGCTTCATGGCGAAGCCACTTCCCGCGCCGCAATTCTTTTCCAATTCATACGTCGGCCGCGTATTGTGAGCGGTCATAAACGGAGTACGACCGTAAATCCAAGTTTCGCTCAGCGGCACAAACTTGGAGAAGGTCAGCTTCGGCCACTCATCCGCAAAAATGTAGTGATGATTCGGATCGAGCGTCGGCGAGTCGTAAATCTTGGATTGCTTGAAGAGCGATTCCGCTTCGGCGGCCGGGACGCCGGTATAGCGGTACTTCACGCGGAGCTTCGTGCCGGGCGCAGCGGTCTCTGGTTCAAAGCTGACCCCTGTGTCGTAGAACGCCGCGCAGACCGCCGTGTTCAACTTGCGGGGGAGCAGCTTCGCGACATCCTTCGGGTCGCGATGCCAGTCCGCCTTGATGTCGTATTCAACGGCGGGGACGACCGGGACCGTCTCCCCATGACGCCCGTACCAGACGCGCGATCCGCGATATATTTCCAGGTCATTCTGCGGGCCGGGATCGATCGGATACACCGGCCGGTGATACAGCTCGCCGTTCTTCCGCCGAGCAATCAAATACTGCCAGCGAAACGGATCGAGCGGCGTGTGATGTTCGAAATCGAACCCGTAGCGAAAATGAAACGGCTCGCCGGGGAGGACTTCCAATTCGCTGTCGATGTCGTAGCTGTAAGTCCCGCGCTGCGAGTCGAAGCCGACGACCAGCGTGCTCTTCGTGAGGAATCGATCCTTCACGTTGCGGGACGACCACAAGGCCGACACCGTCTCACCGCCGCCACTCACGACCGGCTCAGTCCACTTACTCGCGGCGTCTGGGAACGCGCCCTGATTCTCCAAGCCCCAGTGCGAATCGAATGTCAGCCGCGGTTTGTCTCCCGGCATCAGCTTCGCGAAACAGCTTGGATCTCGCTCGTTGTGCAATTGCAGGATCGGCTCATCGCTGTCGAACACCCATTGCCGATCACCGAGCCACTTTCGAACCGACAACTGCGTGACGCGAGCAGACGCCGTCAACAGCGGTGGACGCCCCTCAGACGAAGTAACGGAGACTTTGTCGAACTCCACCTTCGCCTGGCTGCTTGTCCCAATGGCAACGCGGCCCGACTTCAGCGGCAGCGGTACATCACCAAAGGTTATCTTCTGCTGTCCATCGACCTTCACCCCGATCGCATGACCCTGCGTCACAACCGA
>Ga0194132_10000977_pt1 | contig 58363 bp, 53 predicted proteins | sample TA2KigOf80mmetaG_FD_148612 | JGI IMG/M metagenome (GOLD analysis project Ga0194132, IMG submission 148612) | Freshwater microbial communities from Lake Tanganyika, Tanzania - TA2015054 Kigoma Offshore 80m | ecosystem: Environmental > Aquatic > Freshwater > Lake | place: Tanzania: Lake... | reverse complement strand
CCCTTCATGCGCGAGGCTCGCGGCCAGCGCGAAGGTCGAGACGGTGAATGACAAGCCCAGCGCCTGGACAAGATCGTCCTTCTCCAGGCCGAGCGCCTGGAGATAGGGGACTGCCGGAATGACGAAGACGCCGGTCGCTGCGGTCACCAGCCCGGTCGCTGCGCCGACGATGGGGGCTAGCCAGGGCTCCGAGCCGGCGGGCACCGAGAAGCGCGGCGTCGTCAGGCCAAGTAACGCGTAGAGGATCAGCGCGACGCCGAGCGCGGTCGAGGCGATCGCGGTGCTGGCGCCCGTGAGCAGGCCACTACCCGCCCAGGTACCGAGGCAGATGCCGAGCACCATCGGCCAGAAGCGGCGGATCAGCGCGGTGACGCCGGGGCCGGCGACGAGCTGCCAGAGATTGGTGACGGTCGAGGGAACGATGAGGATGGCGGCGGCTTCCGCCGGCGTCATCGCGAGGCTGAGGAGGCCGACGGCGATCGTGGGCAGGCCGAGGCCGATGACGCCTTTGACAAAGCCGGCCAGCAGGAAGGTGAGGAAGACTGCCGTCAGAACGAGGTCGGGCATCGGCCCAACCTGACAGCGCCTCGGCTTATTCGCAAATCCGCCCGTCAGGCGGCTGCGTCGGTTTTCATCTTCTCGAGGAAGTTGTCGACGAGGAACTCTAGCGCGTCGATGACCTCGAGCGCGAGCCCGCGAGGGTTGCCCTTCACGTCGAAGCGGATCATGGCGCGGATCGACTCGACCTCGACCTTGACGATCTCAAGGAAGCGCTGGTCGCGCTGGGCTTCGCAGTCGATGACTCGACAGATCAGGTCTGCGCAGCGGGATACCGCGGGGTAGCCGAAGCTGGCGCCCTCACCTTTGAGGTCGTGGCAGAGCTCGTAGATCTGCTTTCCCGTCGTCCCCTGGGACTCGGGCTCGGCGAGGAACTGCCGCATCAGGTGGTTGAGCTTGTCGAGCGACGCGCCGGCGATTGCCTTGTAGTCGACCTTGCCCTGGTGCTGCTTGACCGCTTCGTCCGCCTTTTTGATCAGGCGATCACCGGCGCCGGGCGTGCCGCGGCCGGTCTTGTCGGCGAGCGCTCGGGGCGGTTTGACGAATTCGGCCATCTCGGCCCTTTATCGCAGATTTGTGAGGCTACCAACTAAATCCGCGTTCGTAACGCGGATTTGACCACCTTTCCATAGTTGTTCTTCGGGAGTTCGGGGACAAAACGATAAACCTTGGGTCGTTTAAATCTCGCGATCTGGTCGAGACAAAGTCGATCGAGCATTGCTTCTTCAACGCTTGTTCCGGCGCGCGTGACGACGAACGCAACGACTTCCTCGCCCCAGTCGGGGTGGGGCCTGCCGACTACCGCGGCCTCGGCGACGTCAGGATGGCGCAGCAGAACTTCTTCGACTTCGCGCGGATAGATGTTGGAGCCGCCGGAGATGATCAGGTCCTTCGAACGGTCCTTGAGGGTGAGGAAACCGTCCTCGTCGAAGGCGCCGACATCGCCGGTGTGCAGCCAGCCGCCGCGTAGCGCCTCGGCATTTGCCTCGGGGCGGTTCCAGTATCCCGACATCACCTGCGGGCCGCGCACCAGGATCTCGCCGATTTCGCCTGTCGGCAGCGGCCGGTCCTCGGCATCCGCGATCCGGACCTCGGCCGTCGACTGCCTGATGCCGGCCGATCCGGCGCGCGCTTCCCAGCGCGGGTGGGCGCGGTCGCCGATCATCGCCTTGGTCATCGAGGTGATGCACATCGGGCTCTCGCCCTGGCCGTAGATCTGCGCCAGCCTGGGACCGAGCACGTCGAGCGCGCGCTTGAGATCGGCGACGTACATCGGCCCGCCGCCATAGACGATCGTCTTGAGCCCGGGCACGCCGGATGAGGCCACGGCCGGGTGCGTCACCAGGCGAGAAACCATGGTGGGGGCCGCGAACATGGCGACGCCGCGATGACGGGTGAGCAGCTGCGCGATCTCCGCCCCATCGAAGCCGCCGGATTCCGGGATCACCTGCTTCGCCGCAGCCGCGACATTGGGCAGCGCATAGAGGCCTGAACCATGTGAGAGCGGGGCTGCGTGCAGCATCGCATCGCCGGGCGCGGTGATGTCGACATCGGCGAAGTAGCAGAGCGTCATCGCCAGCAGGTTGGTGTGGCTCAGCATCGCGCCCTTGGGGCGGCCGGTGGTGCCTGAGGTGTAGAAGATCCAGGCGAGGTCGGAGGCGGCCTGCTCCACGGGTGAACCGGGTGCCTCGCTTGCGAGACGCTCGTAGTCGGACGACTCGACCAGCAGCTCGATCGGCCTTGTGCCGGCCTCGGCGGCGGCCGCGGCGACCGTCTCGGCCATGTCGTCGGTGGCGACGGCGAGCTTCGCGCCCGAGTCCGCGAGGATGTAGGCGATCTCCTTGGCATGCAGCTTGGCGTTGACCGGGACGGCGGCGAGCCCGGCCCACCAGCAGCCATAGAGGAGGGGGAGGTAGTCGAGGTGATTGCGCATCACGAGCGCCACCTTGTCGCCAGGGGCGAGGCGGAAGCGGCGCTTCAACCCCTCCCCCAGGGCTCCTGCCCGCCGGGCGAAGCCCGCATAGTCCAGCCGGTCCTCGGTCCCGACGGCCAGCCCCGGCAGGTCGCCATAGGCCCGGGCGGACCTGACGAGGCTCTCGGCGAGATTCATAGGGGTTCCCGGCAACGTGAAGGTGGAAGCCCGCAAATCATGCTTGATCCAGCGCGGATTTTTTGCGACTGATTATCAATACTACTCGCAGGAATGGACCCTCATGCGCAAGCTCATCCCCTCCCTCGCACTCGCTGCCGGCCTCATGGCGGCCCCGGCCATGGCGCAGGAGGTCAACATCTACTCCTACCGCCAGGAAGGCCTGATCAAGCCGCTGCTCGAGGCGTTCACCAAGCAGACCGGCATCAAGGTCAACATCGTCTCCGGCGGCGAAGATGCGCTGATGGAGCGCCTGAAGACCGAAGGCGCGGCCAGCCCCGCCGATCTCCTCATCACGGTCGATGCCGGCCGCCTCGTGCGCGGCAAGGATCTCGGCCTGTTCCAGCCGGTCAAGTCGCCGGTGATCGACGAGATCGTTCCGCCCGCCTATCGCGATCCGGACGGGACCTGGACGGCGCTGTCGATCCGCGGCCGGCCGATCATGTATTCGGTGGACCGGGTAAAGCCCGCCGACCTCTCGACCTACGAGGACCTCGCCAACGCGAAGTGGAAGGGCAAGATCTGCGTCCGCTCCTCGGGCCACATCTACAACCAGTCGATGCTCGCGGTAATGATCGAGGCGATCGGGCCTGAGAAGGCGGAAGCCTGGGCCAAGGGCGTCGGTGCCAACCTCGCGCGCCAGCCGCAGGGCGGCGACCGGGACCAGCTGAAGGCGATCGCCGCGGGCGAGTGCGACCTGGCGCTGGCGAACACGTACTATCTCGCCGGCATGGCGATCTCGAAGGATCCGGCCGAGGTCGAAGTGGCGAGGAAGGTGAGGATCTTTTGGCCGAACCAGAACGATCGCGGCGCCCACGTCAACGTCTCGGGCATCGGCGTCACCAAGAGCTCGAAGAACGTCGCCAATGCGGTGAAGTTCATCGAGTTCATGCTCTCCGACGAGGCACAGCGGATCCACGCCGAGGTCGTCGGCGAGTTCCCGATCAAGGCCGGCATCAAGCGCTCGGACGTCGTCGCTTCCTTCGGCGACTTCAAGGCGGACCGGGTGCCGCTTGCCGTGCTCGCCAAGAACAACGTCGAAGCCGTCAAGATCTACGATCGCAGCGGCTGGCGCTGAGCCGATCGATGTAGAGCCCGCATAGCCGTTCCTCCGGTCGGGCCCTGCATCCCCGCCCTCCCGTTCCCCCGGACGGGAGGGCATTCTATTTTTGGAGACATGATCGTCGTCTTCGACCTCGAGCTCACGGCATGGCCGGGATCGGCCGAGCGCAACTGGAGCGCGCCCGGCGAGCATCCGGAAATCATCCAGATCGGCGCGGTGAGGCTGGACGAGAACCTCGATGAGGTCGCCGCAGTCGACCTCGCGGTGAAGCCCAGGCTCAACCCGATCCTCAGCGACTACATCAAGGATCTGACCGGGATCACGCAGGAGCGGATCGATGGCGAAGGCATCGATCTCGGCGATGCCCTGGCGCGCCTTGCCGCGTTGGCGGACGGGGCGCACGCGCTTTGCTGCAACGGCGGCGACGCTCAGTGGATCGATCGCAACGTCACGCTCGCCGGAATCGCGAACCCGCTCGCCGGCGCGCTCTTCGTCAATGTAAGCCCGCACTTTCGTCGCGCCACGGGCCGCGGCACGCATGTCGTCTCCTCGAGCCTTCCCGAGGTTTTCGGCTTCTCGGATACCGGCCGCGCTCATGACGGGCTTGCGGATGCCCGCGCCATAGCCGAGGCGCTGAGGCGGACACTTCCCCGCAAAAGTCCGTCCACGCTGATCGCGATCTTGGAATCCCCTTAACTAAACGCGAGTGAGGCTTTGGTGCCGGCCGCAGCCTCGCTATGGTTGAGCGGGGATGCTCGAGGGATGCGCATGAATATTGCGATCATCGGCGCCGGCAGTGTCGGCACCGCGCTGGGGAAGGCCTGGTCGAGATCCGGTCATGAAATCGTCTTCGGCGTTCGCAGGCCGAACTCCGCAGACGTCAAGGCCGCGGCGGAAGGGGTGAGCGCGCGTGCGGTCGCCGTCGCCGAGGCCGCGGCAGACGCCGAGGTCGTGGTCCTGGCGACGCCGTGGGAAGCGACCCGATCGGCGATCGTCGCGGCCGGCGGGCTGGCCGGGAAGATCGTCATCGACTGCACCAATCCGCTCGCCTACCGCGACGGAGAGCTGGGGCTCGCGGTCGGGTTCGACGGCTCAGGTGGCGAGCAGGTGGCCGAGTGGGCCGCCGGGGCGCATGTCTTCAAGGCGCTCAACCAGGTGAGCTACCTCGCGATGGAGGATGCCAAGTTCCCCGATGGCTTTCCGGCGATGTTCGTCGCCGGCGACGACGAGGAGCGGAAGCCGGTCGTCCTCAAGCTGATGACCGACCTCGGCTTCGAGGCGGTCGACGCCGGCGCGCTCAAGATCGCGCGTCTGCTCGAGCCTTACGCCATGCTGTGGATCCACCTGGCCTACAACCGGGGCCTGGGGCGCGATTTCGCGTTTTCGCTGCTGCGCCGGTAGTTGCGTCGCCGCCGCGACCTTTGCGACTCCGGCCCGCCTTGAGTATAGAGTGCGGCCCCGATGCGCATGCTCTATCACCTCTGGCTGTCGGCCGGCTCGCGCAAGGTCCGGATCGCGCTCGCCGAAAAGAACCTGCCCTTCGAGATGAAGGTCGAGAAGACCTGGGAACGACGGCCGGAGTTCCTCGACATGAACCCGGCCGGCGAGGTCCCGGTCCTGGTCGAGGAGTCCGGCGCCAGGATCGTCCATGCCGGCCCGATCTGCGAGTATCTCGACGAGGTGTATCCCGAACGGGCGCTGATCCTCGGCGATGCCGCCGAGCGCGCCGAGGTCCGCCGGCTGGTCTCCTGGTTCGACGACAAGTTCGACCGCGAGGTCTCCCGCGCGCTCATCGAAGAGAAGATGATGAAGCGCTTCCTCGGCCTCGGCACGCCCAACAGCCAGGCTATCCGCGAAGGCATGAAGGCGCTGCACGTCCATCTCGACTACATCGCCTTCCTCGCCGAGCGGCGCTCATGGCTCGCCGGCGATCGCCTGACCCTCGCCGACGTTGCCGCGGCGGCGCACCTCTCCGCTCTCGACTACACCGGAGACGTGCCGTGGGAGGATCACCCGGAAGCGATGGAATGGTACGCGCGCATGAAGTCGCGGCCTTCGTTCCGCGCCATCCTCGCCGACCATATCCCGGGCGCGCCGCCGCCGAAGCACTACGCCGACCTCGATTTCTAGGGCGGCTGGCCGCTAGAGGCTGAGATACTGGTTCAGAAGCGCGATATCCGCTTCGTAGAGCTGGCGCTGAAGCCGCAGCCTTTCGGCGGCGAAGTTGATCTGGCGTACCATCAGCAGGAGGTCGGGCCTGTTCAGGATGCCGAACTCCTGGTGGATGAGCTGCCACTCCTCGGCCGACAGCGAGCGCTGCTCCGCAGATTCCAGCGCGACGAAGTTGGCCAGATAGCGAATGAGAGCGACGGCCGTGGAGCGAACCGTCTCGACACGCGGGTCTACGGACACCAGCTCCGGCTCCTGGACATCGGTCAGGAAGGTCGATGGCACGATGCCGCGTTCCCGTAGCCGGCGGACGCCGTTCAGCGTGCCGATGGTGTGAAGATAGAGATGGTTGCGGCCATGCGTGTCGCGCCATTGCTTGCGCCAGCGCGCCTCGTCGATGCTCTGATACACGATGGGCTCGGCGAGCAATGCGCACTCCTGTCCGGCGAATGCGGCAAGGAGCATGTAGACGTGGCCGAACCAGGTCTCGTCGCTGAGAAACGCCTCGTGATCGACGGCAAGAAAACGCTCGCGCTCGAAGATCGCGATCGAGACGAGAGTCAGGGCATCGTAGAGGCCGACACGCGCCGCAAGCCCCAGGATCGAGGAGAACCGGACATCCTTATCGAGCGACAGCGTCCGGTCGATGATGACGGCCCCGGTGCTCGCGGAGTATCGGCTGAAGTTGCCGAGCCAGAACTTGGCCGGATCCTGCAGCGCGCGATCCCGCATGCGGCCGACCATGCCGTCGGCCGGGATATCGTCGTCGCTGAAGGGCCAGACAAATCGACCGCGGGCGAGCTTCACCGCCTGCAGGTAGTTTCGCAGTGCGCCGACATTCGAGCTCTGCCGAAAGTATTGAAAGCTCGGGAGGCGGCCGGCGAAGGACCTGGCCACGGCTTCGGTGTCGTCGGTCGAGGCGTTGTCGCTGACGACGACTTCCACATCGGTGGTCCCCAGCTGGGCGATCTGGGCCTGGAAGGCGCGGAGTGCCTTGGCCAGGAGCGCCGACCGGTTGTAGGTGAAGAGCGCTATCGTCAGCGCGGTCTCGGATCGCCCCGTCGAAGGAGATGGAAGCGGTGAGGGGCCGGGGATCATGAGGCCGATCTATAGCGCAATCGGGTACCGTCTCCCAGGCGCTCCGCGACGACACAGGCACATGATCCGGATAGGCGCAGGCATGCAGGTCGGGCAGCATCCTCCTATGGCCAATTCACCGCTTCGACGCCTCGTATCGGAACTGCCATGGACCGACGTCGCCGGCGAGCTCTCCGCCCGGGGGCACGCCACGACGGGACCGCTGCTCTCGCCGTCCGTCTGCCGGGAAATCTCGTCCTGGTACGAGGGCGAGGCGCACTTTCGCAGCCGCGTGGTGATGGAGCGGCACGCCTTCGGCCAGGGCGAGTACAAGTATTTCGGCTATCCGCTGCCTGAAGCGATCGAGGCTCTCCGCCAGAGCCTGTATGTCTGCCTTGCGCCCGTCGCCAACGCCTGGGCCAAGGCGCTGGGCAGCACGGTCTCCTATCCCGATTCGCTCTCCGCCTATCTCGATCGCTGCCATGACGCCGGGCAGACTCGGCCGACCCCGCTGCTGCTTCGCTACGAGGCCGACGGGTACAATTGCCTGCATCAGGATCTTTACGGCGAACTCACCTTTCCCCTGCAGGCGACCATCCTGCTGAGCGAGCCGGGTCGCGATTTCGAGGGCGGCGAGTTCGTTCTGGTCGAGCAGCGTCCCCGCATGCAGTCGCGGGCCGAGGTTGTGCACCTGGCGCAAGGGGAAGCGGTGATCTTCGCCGTTCGCGATCGCCCGCGGCGGGGCACCAGAGGCATCCACCGCGCGGTCCTGCGGCATGGCGTGAGCCGGATTCGCCGTGGACGACGATTCGCTCTCGGCATCATCTTCCACGATGCGCGGTAGAGACGGCGTCATGCATTGATGCGGCAATACCTCTGATGCAGTATGGCCGGCGCTGCGAAAGCGCGGTCGCAAGAGGGTCGATGCAGGCAGGCGGAAAAACCCGGGTTGTCATTCTCTGCGGTGGACAGGGGACCCGCCTGCGCGAGCACACCGAGTACGTGCCGAAGCCGCTCGTGCAGATCGGCGATCAGCCGATCCTCTGGCACATCATGAAGCACTTCCAGAAGCACGCCTTCACCAGCTTTGTCCTGTGCCTCGGCTACAAGGGGGACAAGATCAAGAGCTACATCCTCGACTACGGCGCCATGTCTCGCGACTTCACGGTGTCGTTGGGCAGGCCGGAGAGCGCGGTCTTCCACAGCCCGATCGCCGAGGAAGATCTCGAGGTGACCCTGGCGGAGACCGGCAGCGATGCCATGACCGGGTCGCGCGTGAAGCGGGTCGCGCGCTATCTGTCCGATGGGCCGTTCATGGTTACCTACGGCGATGGCGTGTCCGATGTCGACGTTACGGCGCTTCTCGCGTTCCACCGCTCGCACGGGAAGCTCGCGACGGTCACCGCCGTCATGCCGGAGTCCCGGTTCGGCGTGATAGAGACAGACGAGGGCGGCCGCGCCGTCCGCTTCCGCGAGAAGCCGCAGACGGACGGGCTGGTCAATGCCGGCTTCTTCGTTTTCGAGCCCGCTGTGCTCGACTACCTTTCCGTCGATCCGTCCTGCATTCTCGAGAGGGAACCGCTGGAGCGACTCGCGCGCGACGGCCAGCTGATGGTCTTCAGGCACGACGGATTCTTCCACACGCTCGACACCTATCGCGACTATCTCGCGCTCAATGCGCTGTGGGCGGAAGGCCGAGCGCCGTGGAGGTCATGGTGAGCGGCTTCTGGCGCGACCGTCCGGTACTGGTCACCGGCGCGACCGGCCTCCTCGGCGGCTGGCTCACTCAGCGTCTTCTGACGGAGGGCGCACGCCCGACCTGCCTCGTGCGCGACGGCGTGCCGACCGAGCGCACCCATCTGGACGGCACCCTCAAGCGCGTCGCCGTCGTTCGCGGCGACGTCCGCGATGGTGCGCTGATGCGGCGCATCGTGAGCGAATACGAGGTCGAGGTCGTCATGCACCTCGCGGCGCAGACCGTCGTCGGCGTCGCCGCCGTCAATCCGGCCGAGACCTTCGACGTCAACGTCGCCGGCACCTGGACATTGCTGGATGCCTGCCGTCAATCCGACCGGATCCGCGCCGTGATCTTCGCATCGTCGGACAAGGCCTATGGCATTCAACCGGCGCTTCCCTATACGGAGGAGATGCCGCTGCTGGGATGTCACCCCTATGACGCCAGCAAGGTCGCGGCCGAGGCCGTCGTGCAGAGCTTCGTATCTTCCTTCGGCACGCCGGCCGTGATCACGCGTTGCGCCAATCTGTATGGCGGCGGCGATCTGAACTGGAACCGTCTGGTGCCGGGAACCATTCGCTCGCTGCTGCGAGGCGACCGCCCGGTCATTCGCTCGGACGGGACGCTGACGCGCGACTATCTTTACGTCGAGGACGCGGCCGACGCCTATGTGCGCCTTGCGGAGTGGGTAGCCGGCGCGCGGGATCGTGCGGGCTCCGTCTTCAACATTTCGACGGAGCAGACGAGCACCGTGCTCGAGATCGTCGCGTCGGTCAGCAAGGCCATGGCCATCGATCTCGCACCCGACATCCGCGGCGAGGCACGGCTCGAGATTCTGCATCAGCATCTTTCCGCCAAGCTTCTGATGGCGAAGCTCGGCTGGGCACCGCGGCACGACCTCGCCGATGGCATGAAGCAGACCGTCGCCTGGTATCGGGCCTATCTGTCGTGAGCACCGGCCGCGCCGCCGAGCTTCGCGCGCGTATCCTGTCCCTGGTCGAGGAATACGTCGCCGAGGCTTTTCCTGAACGGAACTTCCTCCCCGGCAAGACGGCCGTGCCGGTCGCCGGGCGCGTCTTCGACGCAGCCGAGGTCAAGCGTTTGGTCGAGGCCTCGCTCGAGTTCTGGCTGACGCATGGCCATTTCGCCGCGGATTTCGAGACCGAGCTCGGAAAGCATTTCGGCGGACGGCGCTGCAGCCTCTGCAATTCGGGTTCGTCGGCCAACCTGCTGGCCTTGAGCGCGCTCACCTCGCCGCTCGTCGGCGACCGCCGCCTCAAGCCCGGGGACGAGGTCATCACCGTTGCCGCCGGCTTCCCGACGACGGTCAACCCGATCCTTCAGAACGGGCTCGTGCCGGTGTTCGTTGATGTCACGCTGCCCACGCATTGCGTCGACGTCGAACAGCTCGAGCAGGCGATCGGACCGCGTACCCGAGCGATCATGATCGCCCATCCGCTCGGCAACCCGTTCGCGGTCGGGGAGGTCGCGGCGATCGCCGGGAAGCACGGCCTCTGGCTGGTCGAGGATTGCTGCGACGCGCTGGGGGCGACCTATGACGGCCGGCCCGTCGGCACCTTTGGCGACGTTGCGACGGTCAGCTTCTATCCGGCGCATCACATCACGATGGGCGAGGGCGGCGCGGTGCTGACCGCCAATACGCGCGTCATGCGCGCCATCGAGTCGTTCCGGGACTGGGGGCGGGACTGCTATTGCCTGCCGGGCAAGGCCGACACCTGCGGCAAGAGGTTCGGCTGGCAACTCGGCAGCCTGCCTCACGGCTACGATCACAAATATATCTACTCCCATATAGGATACAACCTTAAGGCAACGGACCTCCAGGCGGCGATCGGGCTGGCGCAGCTTGAGAAGCTGGGGGCCTTCATCGCGGCGCGGCGGCGGAACTTCGACCGGCTGCTGCAGGGGTTGAGCGGCCTCACACACCTGTTCGTCATGCCGGAGGCGACGCCGCGCAGCGAACCGAGCTGGTTCGGATTCCCGCTCCTCCTTCGGCCGGAAGCGCCGTTTTCGCGGGAGGACCTTCTGCGTTGGCTGAACACCCAGAACATCGACACTAGGCTCCTGTTTGGTGGGAACCTGCTCCGGCAGCCGGCCTATGCCGACGTCCCGCGCCGGGTTGTCGGCAATCTCGCCAATACCGATATTGTCGCTGAACGGCTATTCTGGCTGGGCGTCTATCCTGGTCTGACGCCGGCCATGATCGACTACATGGTTGATCGCCTGAGCGAGTTCTGCCGCGTATCGGCATAGAACTTGCTCAAGTTCAGGTGGTTAACGCACGCTGGCGCGGATGACGGGGCCGGCAACGAAGCTGAGCCGATTAACGATGGATCTTATTTATCTTTGTGACCTGACCCATACCGCGCAAGGGGTCAATGCGGAGCTGGTTCCGTATCCGGTTGGCTGCATCAAGAGCTACTTCCACGCCAATTCGCGGCGGCCCGCCGAGATCGAGATCTTCAAGTATCCGCAGGCTCTGGATACGGCGTTCCAGGCGCGTCGGCCGACCCTGGTCGGGTTCTCCAACTACATGTGGAATCTCGACCTCACCTACACGATCGCCGAAGCGATCAAGCGCCACTCTCCTGAGACCCTGATCGTCTTCGGCGGCCCCAACTACCCCCTCGAATCGCCGCGTCAGGAAGCTTGGCTTCGCGCCCACCCGGCGGTCGATCTCTACCTGGTCGGCGAAGGCGAGCAGCCCTTCCTGGAAGTCGCCGAGGCATGGCTGGAGAGCCGCTCGCTCGACGCGGTGAAGTGCGCCGGGATCAACGGCGTCCATGCCCTGGTCGATGGGAAGCTGGCGAAGGTCAACGGCACCCGTCGCGACGGCTTCGACGACTCGCCTCGCGTCGCCAATCTCGACGCGACGCCGTCGCCCTACCTGAAGGGTTACCTCGACAGCTTCCTCGCCGATCCCTCGCTCGTCCCGCTGATGGAGAGCAATCGCGGTTGCCCGTTCACCTGCGCCTTCTGCGTCGACGGCATCGGCGCGCGCAGCAAGGTCAACAAGGCGAGCGTCGGGCGGCTTCAGTCGGAGCTCACCTATATCGCCGAGCGCTACACCGGGAAGTACCTGACGCTCGCCGACACCAACTTCGGCATGTTCAAGGACGATGTCGAGTTCTGCAAAGTCATCGCCGAGACCAAGATCAAGTACGACTACCCGCATCACCTCCAGGTCTCGACCGGCAAGAACCAGCAGGCGCGCATCATCGCCTGCGCCGACCTCCTGGAAGGATCGCTCCGCTTTTCCGCTTCCGTGCAGTCGCTCGACGACGAGGTCCTGAAGAACATCAAGCGCAGCAATATCTCCTACGAGCAGATCATCGCCGTCTCGAGCCGCCTCAGCCCGACGGATGCGAACACCTACTCTGAGGTGATCCTGGCGCTGCCCGGCGACTCGCGGGTCAAGCATTTCGACACCGTGTGCCGGCTGATCGACGCGGACTTCAACCAGATCCGCCTGTTCACGCTGATGATCCTGGACGGCTCCGAGCTCGCCACCCAGCGCGAGCGCGAGCGCTTCGGGATGAAGACCCGCTATCGCGTGGTGCCGCGATCCTTCGGCTTCTATCCGTTCATGGGCGAGACGCTCGCCTGCGCCGAGATCGAGGAAGTGTGTGTCGAGAATGCGACGCTTCCCTTCGCCGACTACCTGGAGTGCCGGGCCTTCGCGCTCACCGTTGCGCTCTTCTACAACGACAACATCTTCATCGAGCTCACGCGCCTCATTCGAGATCTCGGGCTCAAGGTGTCGGACTGGCTGCTCTACATCCATGCGCGCCGAAGCGAGTTTCCCGCCGATCTTCGCGCCCGATACGCGGCATTCCTGGCCGAGACCGAGAGCGAGCTCGCGCCGACCTACGAAGCCCTGGCCGACGGCCTCAAGGGCGACCGGGCGGTGATGGAGAGCTATCTCTCCGGCGAGCGCGGCAACAACGTGCTGTTCAACAACCAGGCGCAGGCCTACCTCACCTGCATGGAGTCGCTGCACGACGTGGCCTTCGGGCTGTTCCAGGGCTTCGTCGCCGAGCGCTCCGGCAAGCCGGACGTCCTTGATGCCGAGTACTTCGCCGGCCTCAAGCGCTATTCGACCCTGAAGAAGCGCTCCTTCATCGATCTGCAGAGCGAGACGATCGCGGATTTCGACTACGACTTCGTCCAGCTCGAGGAGAGCGGGTTTGACGAGGTTCCGACCGGGAAGACGCCGACGCGGCTGCGCTTCTTCCATCTGCCGTGGCAGAAGCAGTTCTTCGAGGACCAGCTCAGCCGCCACGGCCGAAGCCCGCAGGCGCTTGGCAAGGTGTTTTCGCGAATCCCGATCAAGAAGACTCACCGCACCGTTGCCTATGCGTCGGACGCGGCGGACCCGGCGCAGGCGCTGGCCGCCGGCAAGGCGAGCCCGTCCGAGCTGTTCGGTCCTGTCGTCGTCTAGCGCGCTTCGGCGAGCAGCGAGGCGATCCCCGAGTCGAGGTCATGGCGTGGCTGCCAGGACGGCAGCGGCGGCAGGCGGACGGGCGTGAAGATCTGCCCCTCGGGATAGGGGCGAGTACCCCAGCGCGCGGCGATGCGTTTGCCGGAGACCCGCTCGACCCGCGCGGCCAGGTCGCGCAGGCTGAGGCGTATCCCGCCATTGACGCTCACGACCGCAGGAATGTCCTCGCCGCGGATGAAGAGCTCGGCCGCATGGATGAAGGCATCGGCGGCATCCTCGACATGGATAGGTTCCATCTCCTGACGGCCGTCGGTCAGGTCGAGGGAAGTGCCGTCGCGCGCCGCTGCGACGAGGAGCGAGAGCAGGCGGTTGCGCCAGTCGGCCGGGCCGTAGATATCGGTTAGCACCAGCTTCGTCCGGCGCAGGCCGCGCATCGCCGCGTAGTAGGCGAGGATCGGGTCGAGCGCGCTTTTGGTCGCGGCGTAGAGGCTGTTCGCAACCCCCTTGCCACCATCTCCGAACTCCCAATAGCTGCCGGCGATGACCATCGGCGTGTCTGTCGTCGCCGCAGCCTCGGCGAGCGCGGCACCGAGCGCGATATTGGCGTCGATCAGGGACGGCAGGTCTTCCGGTTCGTGGCTGATGCGGCCGGCCGCCGCCACATGCAGGATCGCCGTGGGACGCAGCCGGGAGACGAGCGGCCCGATCGCTCGCGAGTCCGTGCCGATCGCATGGATTCGCTCCGCCGGCGGAACCTCGCCGCGCCATGCCGAAGCGCCGGCGGCGCGGACGAGAGCATGCGCCTCCCAGCCCTTGACGGCGAGGCGACGCAGCAAGGTCGTTCCGAGATAACCGTTAGCACCGGTCACGACGGCGCATCGGCGAGCGTCGCGATCGGCAGCCGTCGACATCAGCGGTGAGCGCGATCGTGCCGTCGATTCATGGACCGAGAATAGCCGGTCCGCGCGCCGTTTCCAGCGCCACTAGGTTCTAGGCGTGGCCGTTGGCCGGGCGGTCGAGGGCATAGCCGGCGGAGCGCACGGTACGGATGAGATCGGCTTCGCCTTCGCCGTTGACCGCCAGGCGCAGGCGGCGGATGTGGACGTCGACCGTCCGCGGCTCGACATAGACCTCGCTGCCCCAGACGGCGTTCAGCAGCTGCTCGCGCGAGAAGACGCGGCCGGGATGCTCGATCAGATGGCGGAGCAGCCGGAACTCGGTCGGACCGAGATGAATGTCGCGACCGCCGCGGCGGACGCGATGCGCGGCGAGATCCATTACCAGGTCGGCGAACTCCATGCGTTCCGCCGCCATGGCCGGGCGCGAGCGGCGCAACAAGGCGCGCACCCGGCTAACCAGCTCGGTCGGGCTGAACGGCTTGGTCACGTAGTCGTCGGCGCCGCCGTCGAGGCCCCGGATCTTATCGCCCTCCTCGGCACGCGCCGTCAGCATGATGATCGGCGTGCCGCGCGTGTCCGGCCGCCGGCGGAGCCGCCGGCAGACCTCGAGGCCGGAGACATGCGGGATCATCCAGTCGAGCAGGATCAGGTCCGGCTTGAGCTCGGCCGCCTGCAGCAAAGCTTCCTCGCCATCGCGCGCCTCGGCGACACGGAACCCTTCACGCTCGAGGTTGTAGCGAAGCAGCGTGACGAGGGCGCCTTCATCCTCCACCACGAGGACCAGCGGGCTCATGGCGTCAGCTCCGGCGGCCATCGGGCGCCACCACGGCGAAGCTGGTCTCGTCACCCTTCGGCCGGGCTTCGGCGATCGTCCGGCCGACGACCTGGAAGTGGATGGTCTCGGCGACGTTCGTCGCGTGGTCCCCGATGCGTTCGAGATTCTTCGCGATGAACAGAAGGTGGGTGCAGGGGGTGATGTTGCGCGGGTCTTCCATCATGTAGGTCAGGAGTTCACGAAAGAGGCTGGTGTACATGGCGTCCACCTCCTCGTCGCGCTGCCAGACCTGGATGGCGCGGGCGGTGTCGGAGGAGGCGAAGGCATCGAGCACGTCCTTGACCACGAGCCGGACGAGCTGGCCGAGGCGGACGACGCCGCCGACGCTGGGCACCGGCGGGAACTGGACCAGCGCCTGCACGCGCTTGCCGACATTGGCGGCGTAATCGCCGATGCGCTCGAGGTCGGCCGCGATCTTGAGGGCGGAAAGGATGGTGCGGAGGTCGCTTGCCATCGGCTGGCGCAGCGCAAGCATCTTGACGACGGATTCGTCGATCTGGCGCTCCAGCGCGTCCACCCGGACGTCGGAGGCGACGCAGCGCTGGCCGAGCTCGCCGTCGCGCGAGCCGACGGCCTGGATCGCTTGGCCGAGCTGGACCTCGACGAGGCCCCCCATCTCGCTGATCTCGGCCTTGAGCCGCTTCAGCTGGTCGTCGTAAGCGCGGACGATGTGCTCGGAAGCCATGACGCTCCTCAGGTTCGAGCCAGTGTTAGACCCGTCACGCTAGGGTCATATGACTATAAAATGACAGTTTGATGAATTCAGGGCGCTTGCGCCAAGCCCGGCGGACGGCGCTCCAGGAGGCCCGAAAGCCCAGGGATTCCAGGCAAATGCGGGCGCTTCAGGTAGAGGTAGAGACGACGGGCCAAGGGGTAGCGCCCCGATGAGAGGTCCGGCCCGGCCGGCGCGATGCCCTCGATCGGATCGCCGGTGCCGTCGAGCGGCCTGAGGACGATCGGTGCGGGACCGTCCGGCAGGTCGCTCCTGATGACACGGCAGAGACGCGCCCGGTCGAGCTTGGCATAGCCGCTCGCGCCGAGGCAGCCGATGGCCAGGACCAGCTCCTCCACCAGAGGCGCCGGCACCGAGACCCTCAGCGCGATCGGACGATCGGGAAAGCTCGGATCGATCTCGCGCCAGCTGCGGGTCTGGTTAGGGACGAGCTCGCCATCCTTGGATACCTCGTTGGCGAAAGCGCGCCAGAGATGGCGCCGGGTGAGCGGGCCTGGCGCCCCGTCGAGGGCAAGCCCGATGATGCCGAGAACACGCTCCGGCTCCGGTGAGATGGCCTCGTTCTCGCAGCTCCGGCGCTCGCGATCGAGCAGGCGGCGATGGAGAAGCAGTGCATCGGGCGCTTGCGCGCCGAGACCGGCGCAGTATGAGGTGACTGCGGCTTCGTCATCCGAGTTCGACTCGACCTGAGCGGCCGGTCCGGCGAAGTCGGCGGCGGTGCCGGCGAGGGCTGCCGGCGCGACGATCCATGGTGCGTCGCGCGCCTCCGCCGGCGCGGCGAGCGCGAGGACGGCCAGCAACGCCAGATACCTTCGGATCACGTCGCCACCGGCAGGTAGACAGTGAAGGTGCTGCCGCGCCCGACCTCGGAGTCGATGACGATCGCGCCGCGATGATGGCTGACGATGTGCTTGACGATGGCAAGACCGAGACCGGTGCCGCCGAGATCGCGCGAGCGCCCGATATCGACCCGGTAGAAGCGCTCGGTCAGTCGGCTGAGATGCTCGCGCGCGACGCCCTCGCCGGTATCGGTGACCGAGACGGCGACGGCGCGGCGGCGCGGATCGGGGAAGGAGGGCGGGAGCTGCGCCGCCTCGCCGGCGGCCACCCGGACCTCGGTTCCCGGCTTGCCATACTTGAGCGCATTGTCGATCAGGTTCTGGAACACCTGGGTCAGCTCGTCGCCATCGCCGACGACCTTGGGAAGCGTTGTCGCGACGTCGAGGACGATCGGCATCCGCCGCGCCTCGGCCTGGCGGTCGAGCGTGGTCTTGAGCGCGGCCAAGGTCATGGCGATGTCGACCGACCCGGTCGGCGGCGTGTGCTCCCTGAGCTCGATCCGCGACAGCGAGAGGAGGTCGTCCACCAGACGTGCCATGCGGCGCGCCTGGTCCTGCATGATTTCGAGGAATTTGGCGCGGGCTTCCGCATCGTCGCGCGCCGGTCCGCGCAGCGTCTCGATGAAGCCCACCAGCGAGGCGAGGGGCGTTCGTATTTCATGGCTGGCATTGGCGACGAAGTCGGCGCGCATGCGCTCGAGCTTGGCGAGCTGGGTCGTATCGTGAAGCAGGAGCAGGGCGCCGGCCTGGGCCAGGGGCTCGATGCGCACGGCGAAGTGACGCTCGGCCGAGCCGGCGAACTCGATCTGTACCTCGCGGCCCGGCTCGCCTGCCAGTATCGCCTCGGTCGCCGCCAGCACATCCGGCTGGCGCATGACATGGGCGAGATCGCGATCCTCCAGGGAGGCGCCGAACAGGGCGCGGGCGGCCCGGTTGGCGGCGAGCACGGTCCGCTCCGGTCCGACATGCAGCAGGGGATCGGGAATATTGTCGAAGAGCCGGAGCTGGCCCTCGGTCAGGCGATCCGAGGCGCCAAGCGGGTGCTGAACCGCGTTCTCGGCCGCGCGCGCCGAAGCTTGGCGGTTCCGGCGCAAGACGATGCCGGCCGCAGCCGCGCCCCCGAAAGCCGCGGCGAGCGAAGCGACCGCGGCGGTGCCGTGCGCGTTCGCTGCGAGCGCGGCGCTCGCGACCAGCGCTGGTACGACGGTCAGCGCGACAACGGCGACCGCACTCTTGTTCATGGCCGTGGTCCGGGCTCGCCCGCGGGAGTCTCCATTCCCCGTGCTACAGGGCCCGGCGGCCGACGTCCACCTCGCACCGGCCGGCGAGCGGAGAGGGGCTCAGGCGCGGACGGCTTGCTGCGTATCTGACAGCGGCTGCTCGAGCTTCGCCAGCATTTCCTTCGGCACCACCTGCCAGAACTTGGCGCGCTCGAGGCGCCAGTCGACGAGCAGGCGCTCGGCGAATTTCGACTGGGTTTCGCGCTGGTGTTCGGCGATCAGCTCCTTGAGCACGCCTTCCCAGTGGCCGGAGGCAAGGCGCTGATAGACCAACGTGTCCGGGTTGACCGCATGTGCGAAGCTGTCGTCGGAGTCGTAGACGAAAGCCATGCCGCCGGTCATGCCGGCACCGAAATTGTCGCCGACGGGACCCAGGATCGCGACCATGCCGCCGGTCATGTACTCGCAGGCGTTCGAGCCGGCGCCCTCGACCACGGCGACCGCGCCTGAGTTGCGGACGGCGAAGCGCTGGCCGGCCTGGCCGGAGGCGAATAGCCGCCCGGCGGTGGCGCCGTAGAGCACCGTGTTGCCGATGATCGTGTTGTGGTTGGTGACCAGCGGGCTTGCCGTCGTCGTGCGCACGACGATGGTGCCGCCAGAGAGGCCTTTGCCGACATAGTCGTTGGCATCGCCGAAGACCTCGAGCTTGAGGCCCTGGACGGCGAAGGCGCCGAGCGACTGGCCGGCGGAGCCGCGCAGCCGCACGGTGATCTGACCCGGCTGCAGTCCGGTCATGCCGAAGCGTCGCACGAGCCGGCTCGAGAATTTGGTGCCGATGGCGCGGTGCGTGTTCCGGATGTTGTAGGCGAGCTGCATCTTCTCGCCTTCCTCGAGCGCTGCCTTGGCGTCGCGGATCATCTGCGCGTCCAGCGTCTCCGGTACCTCGATGCGGCCCTCGACCGTGCAGTGGCGGGCCTGCCCGCCGGCATCGGCCTGGATCAGCAGCGAGTTGAGATCGAGGTCGTCGAGGTCGCGGCCGCCGCGGTCGATCTGCGAGAGGAGATCGGTCCGGCCGATCACCTCCAGCATCGAGCGGACGCCGAGCGAGGCCAGGATGTCGCGTGTCTCCTCGGCGATGAAGGTGAAGAGGTTCACCACCTTCTCAGGCGTGCCCTCGAACTTGGCGCGGAGCTTCTCGTCCTGGGTGCAGACGCCGACCGGGCAGGTGTTGGAGTGGCACTGCCGGACCATGATGCAGCCCATGGCCACCAGCGACGCCGTGCCGATGCCGAACTCTTCGGCGCCGAGGATCGCCGCCATGACGACGTCGCGGCCGGTCTTGATGCCGCCATCGACTCGGAGCCGCACATTCTGGCGGAGCCGGTTGAGGGTGAGTACCTGGTGGACCTCGGAAAGGCCCATCTCCCAGGGGATGCCTGCATACTTGATCGAGCTTTGCGGCGAGGCGCCGGTGCCGCCCGAATGGCCGGAGATCAGGATCGTGTCGGCCTTGGCCTTGGCGACGCCGGCGGCGATCGTGCCGATGCCCGAGCGCGCCACCAGCTTCACGCAGACCCGCGCATCCGGGTTGATCTGCTTCAGGTCGTAAATGAGCTGCGCCAGGTCCTCGATCGAGTAGATGTCGTGGTGAGGCGGCGGCGAGATCAGGCTGACGCCGGGCATCGAGTGCCGCAGACGCGCGATCAGTCCTGAGACCTTGATGCCGGGAAGCTGGCCGCCCTCGCCGGGCTTGGCGCCCTGGGCAACCTTGATCTCGATCTCGCGGCAGTTGTTGAGATACTCGGCGGTGACGCCGAAGCGTCCCGAGGCGATCTGCTTGATCGCCGATGACGGGTTGTCGCCGTTGGAACGCGGCGTATAGCGCGCCGGATCCTCGCCGCCTTCGCCGGAATCCGACTTGGCGCCGATGCGGTTCATCGCGATCGAGAGCGTCTCATGCGCCTCGGGGCTGAGCGCGCCGAGCGAGATGCCGGGAGCGACCAGGCGCTTCCGGATCTCGGTGATCGACTCGACCTCGTCGACCGAGATCGCCTGGGTGGTGGCGGTGAAGTCGAGCAGGTCGCGAAGATGGATCGGCGGCAGCTTCCGCGTCGCCTCGGAGTACTTCCTGTAGGTGTGGTAGCTGTCGGTCGCGACCGCGGTCTGCAGCGTGTGGATCAAATTGCCTTCGAAGGCATGCGCCTCGCCCGAGCGGCGGAAGCGGTAGAGGCCGCCGACCGGCAGCGCCACCGGATCCTCCGAGAAGGCACGCTGGTGCAGCTCGATCACCTTCCGCTGTACGCCCGAGAGGCCGATGCCGGAGATGCGGCTGGTCATGCCAGGAAAGAAGTCGGCGACGAGCGAGCGCGAGAGGCCGATGGCTTCGAAATTGTAGCCGCCGCGGTAGGAGGAGATCACCGAGATCCCCATCTTGCTCATGATCTTGAGCAGCCCGTCGTCGATCGCCTTCTTGAAGCGGCGGATGCAGTCGTCGAGCGTGAGCTGGCCGAAGAGGCCGCGCGCATGACGCTCGGCGATCGCCTCCTGGGCGAGATAGGCATTCACCGTGGTGGCGCCGACGCCGACCAGCACGGCAGCATAGTGCACGTCCATGCACTCGCCGGAGCGCACGTTGAGCGAGGTGAAGGTGCGCAGGTTCTGGCGCACCAGATGCGAATGCACGCCTCCGGCGGCGAGGATCATCGGGATCGGTGCGCGATCCGCGCCGATGCTCTTGTCGGACAGGATCACATGGGTGCAACCGGCGCGGACGCCGTTCTCGGCCTCGCGCTGGACGCGCTGGATCGCTTCCTTGAGGCTGAGATCGCCGCCGCGCGGATCGAAGCTGCAATCGACCTCGACCGCGGTGTCGCCCATGTAGTCGCGCATCGCCTCGAACTCGGCGTTCGAGAGGATCGGCGATTCGAGCTGCAGCAGATGGCACTGGCTCTCATCCTCGTCGAGGATGTTGCCGAGATTGCCGAGCCGCGTGCGCACGGTCATCACCCGCGCCTCGCGGAGCGAGTCGATCGGCGGGTTGGTGACCTGGCTGAAGTTCTGGCGGAAGAAATGATGCAGCCCGCGATACTGGCGCGAGAGCACGGCGAGCGGCGTGTCGTCGCCCATCGAGCCGACGGCTTCCTTCGCCTCCTCGACCATCGGGTGCAGGATCAGCTCGACATCCTCGAGGCTCCAGCCGACGGCGATCATGCGCCGGCGCAGTTCCTCGCGGTCGAGCTCGCGGCGGTCGCGGTGGTTGGCGCGCACGATGTCGTCGATTCGCGTGATGTGCTGGACCCAGTTGCCGAAGGGGCGCGAGGCGGCAAGCGCGTCCTTGAGCTCGCGGTCGCGATAGAGCTTCCCGTTCTTGAGGTCGATGCCGATCATCTGGCCGGGATCGAGCCGGCCTTTGCGCACCACCGCGGTCTCGTCGATGCGCACCATGCCGGTCTCGGAGCCGGCGATGACGAGACCGTCCTGGGTGACGGTGTAGCGCATCGGGCGGAGGCCGTTGCGGTCCATGCCGCCGATCACCCAGTCGCCGGCATAGGCGGCGATCGCCGCCGGCCCGTCCCAGGGCTCCATCACCGAATTGGCGTAGGAGTACATCTGCTTCAGCACTGTCGGCATCGGCGCGTCGGGCGCCCAGGCCTCCGGGATCATCATCGTCTTGACCATCGGCAGCGAGCGGCCGCCCTGGCAGAGCAGCTCGAAGACATTGTCGAGCGCCGCCGAGTCCGAGCCGCCCGGCTGGATGATCGGCTTCAGGTCGTTGAGCGTGTCGCCGAACACCGGTGAGGCCAGCCGTGCCTCGTGGCTCTTCATCCAGTTGACGTTGCCCTTGAGCGTGTTGATCTCGCCGTTATGCGCGAGCACGCGGAAAGGCTGGGCCAGCCGCCAGGTCGGGAAGGTGTTGGTCGAGTAGCGCTGGTGATAGATCGCGAATGAGGAGACGAAGCGCGGGTCGAGCAGGTCGGGGTAGAAGGCCGAAAGCTGCTCGGCCAGGAACATGCCCTTGTAGATCAGCGAGCGCGACGACAGCGAGCAGATGTAGAAGTCGGTGATGTTGGCGGCGACCGTCGCCTTCTCGATCCGCCGGCGGATCAGGTAGAGCTCGCGCTCGAGCTCGTCGACAGACACGCGGCGGTCGTTGCCGATGATGATCTGTTCGATCTCAGGCCGCGTCGCGTTCGCCTTCTCGCCGATTATGGCGACGTTCACCGGTACCTGGCGCCAGCCATAGATCGTATAGCCGAGGCGGAGGACCTCCTCCTCGACGATGCAGCGGCAGCGCTCCTGGCCGTCGAGATCGGTGCGCGGCAGGAAGATCTGGCCGACCGCGAGATCGCCGTCGTCGGGCTCGTATCCCAGATGCGCGATATGCGCCTTGAAGAAATCCTGCGGCACCTGGATGTGGATGCCGGCGCCGTCGCCGGTCTTGCCGTCGGCATCGACGGCGCCGCGATGCCAGACGGCCTTCAGCGCATTGATCGCGGCATCGACGACCGTGCGGCGCGGCTTGCCGTCGATCGCGGCGACGAAGCCGACCCCGCAGGCGTCGTGCTCGTCCTCAGGCCGGTAGAGGCCGTGGACTTCGAGATGAGCGGCGTTCTTCCGCCAGGAGTCGACGAATTCCTGCGTCATGCTACGGCCTCCGACAGGACGCGTGGCTGCGTGCGGGCGGCTTGGGGCTGGCTCAAGGAGCGATGGATCGAGGCGGCGGCGTCGCGGCCGTCGCGGATCGCCCAGACGACGAGCGAGGCGCCGCGGACGATGTCGCCGGCGGCATAGACGCCGGGGATGCTCGTCTCCATCGTGCGATGGTTGATCTTGATCGTACCCCACTTCGTGAGCTCGAGCTGCGGCTCGGCGAACATCACGGGCAGGTCTTCCGGATCGAAGCCCAGCGCCTTGATCGCGAGGTCGGCCTCCACGGTGAAGTGGGAGTCGCCGATCACCTGCGGCATCTGCCGGCCGGTCGCATCCGGCATGCCGAGATGGACGCGCTGGGCGCGCACGCCGCGGACATGGCCGTCGCCGATGAAGGCTTCGGGCTGCGCCAGCCAGACGAACTCGACGCCTTCCTCCTCGGCGTGGAAGACCTCGCGCTGCGAGCCCGGCATGTTCTGGCGATCGCGCCGATAGAGGCATTTGACCGACTTGGCGCCCTGGCGCACGGCGGTGCGCACGCAATCCATCGCAGTGTCACCGCCTCCGATGACGACGACATGCTTGCCGGTGGCGTTCAGCGTGCCGTTCTCATAGGCCTCGACGCGATCGCCCAAGCCGGTGCGATTCGAGGCGATCAGGTAGTCGAGAGCCGGCACGATGCCCTTGAGGCCGACGCCCGGCGCCTGGATGTCGCGCGCCTTGTAGACGCCGGTCGCAATCAGGATCGCGTCGTGGCGCTTGTGCAGCTCGGCGAGGGAGATGTCGCGGCCGATCTCGATGTTGAGCGTGAACTCGACGCCGCCCTCGATCAGCCATTGCGTGCGGCGCTCGACCACGGGCTTCTCGAGCTTGAAGTTGGGAATGCCGTAGATCATCAGGCCGCCGACTCGGTCGTGGCGGTCATAGACATGGACGCGATAGCCCTTGCGGCGGAGCTGCTCGGCGGCGGCGAGCCCGCCGGGGCCGGCACCGATGATGCCGATCGACTTGCCGTTCTCGCGCGGCGGGCGGATCGGCTTGATCCAGCCGTTCTGAAAGGCCTGGTCGGTGACGTATTTCTCGACCGTGCCGATGGTGACCGACTCGAAGCCCTTCTCGATGACGCAATTGCCTTCGCAGAGCCGGTCCTGGGGGCAGATGCGCCCGCAGATCTCGGGGAAGGTGTTGGTCGCCGAGGCGACCTCGTAGGCCTCCTCCAGCCGCCCCTGGGCGGTCAGCATCAGCCAGTCGGGGATGTTATTGTGGAGCGGGCAATGCACCTGACAGAAGGGCACGCCGCACTGGGAGCAGCGGCCCGCCTGCTCGGCCGCGCGACTCGCCTCGAACTCGGCGTAAATCTCCTGGAAATCGGATATGCGAGCCGCCGCCTGCCGCTTCTCGGGCATGTGCTTCTCGACCGAGACGAAACGAAGCATGCGCTGGCTGGTCGCCATCGATAATTTCCGAAAAGAGAAGGCGGGCGAAGGAAGGTCAGCATGGCGGACCAATATGCCCTTCGCTACCGCAAAATGACTTTTAGGGCAGAGTTACTGCTCTAATTAACGGCGACTGACTGATCGGGCGGTGGCGGCCACAATGAAATCATGGGACGGCCGGCCGTTTAGTACCGTTTCGGGTCTATAATGAGTAAGTATCTGAAATAGAAATGAAAAGGGCGCGACCGAGGCCGCGCCCTGTGTTCGTCGGCGTCGGGCGGGTTCAGCAACCGTCGCGGGTGCTGATGCCGAGGGACATTGGGTCCTTGGCCGAGAACTTGCTGAGCTCGTTGCCGCCCTTGAGCGCCAGCACCTGCTCGAATACGGGCTGCATGTCCTGGCAGAAGCCGGGCCGGTGGCCGCGCTGGCCGGCATCGTTGGCGATGCGGGTCATGTAGCGGTCGAGCTGGGTCTGGTTCTTGAAATGGTTCTTCAGAACATTGGCGTTCTGCGTCAGCGGCGCGCCGAACTGCATGATGAAGTTGTTGTACTTCACCGAGAAGTCGTTGCCCGGCACGTTGCGACACTGCAGGGCCGCGACCATCAGCTCGGTCTGCAGCAGGCGCATATGCATCGCCTCGACGACCGGGCTCGGGCAGTTCGACGCGGGCTTGCTGCCCTGGGCGAGAGCGGGTTGCGCGCACCACACGACGAGAGCCGCGGCGGCGACCGCGCGCTTAATCCGAACGCCAATCATGGGTATTCCCCCCGGATCCGCACTGTGACCCCCTCAAGTGCGACTAGTGATACGCAGAGGTCCAGAGGCGGTCAACGCAATCCTCGGTCAGCGGCGCGCTAAACGTCACTTCATCCGGGCGAGCGGCGGCTTCTCGCGGGTCAGATTGAGCGCGTCCCAGGTCTCGACGAGCGCCGCGACGAGCGAGGAAATCAGCGCGTCGTCGTGAAAAGGCGAAGGTGTGATGCGCAAGCGCTCACTACCTCTTGCGACCGTCGGATAGTTAATCGGCTGGATGTAGATACGGTGGTAATCCAGTAAGCGATCGCTCGCCGCCTTGCACAGGGCGGCGTCGCGCACCATCAGCGGCACGATATGGCTGTTGGCATTGAGCACGGGGAGGCCCGCCTCGCGCAGCGCGCGCTTGCAGGCAAGGACCCGCTCCTGATGCCGGTCGCGCTCGGCCTGGCTCGCCATCAAATGGCGAATCGATGCGGTCGCGCCCGCGGCGACGGCGGGAGGGAGCGCGGTGGTGAAGATGAAGCCGCCGGCATGACCGCGGATCGCATCGACCAGCGGCGCCGATCCGGCGATGTAGCCACCCATCACGCCGAAGGCCTTGCCGAGCGTGCCCGAGATGACGTCGACGCGTGACATGACGCCGTCGCGTTCGGCGACGCCGGCGCCGCGCTCGCCATAGAGGCCGACGGCATGCACCTCGTCCAAGAAGGTGAGCGCGCCGTAGCGCTCGGCGAGATCGCAGATCTCGGCGATCGGCGCGATGTCGCCATCCATCGAGTAGACGGATTCGAAAGCGATGATCTTGAGCCGGTTCGCCGGCTCCGCCTTCAAGAGCGCTTCGAGATGCTCGACGTCGTTGTGGCGGAAGATCTTCTTTTCGGCGCCGGAGTGGCGGATGCCGGCGATCATCGAGGCGTGGTTGTCGGCATCCGACAGGATCACGCAGCCTTTGAGCAGCCGGCCGATGGTGGCGAGCGCCGCGTCGTTGGCGACGAAACCCGACGTGAAGGCGAGCGCCGCGTCCTTGCCGTGCAGCTCGGCCAGCGTGCGCTCGAGGATCGCGATCGGATGGCTGTTGCCGGAGATGTTGCGTGTGCCGCCGGCACCGGCGCCGTAGCGCATCAGGGCTTCCTGCATCGCGCCCAGCACAACCGGGTGCTGGCCCATGCCGAGATAGTCGTTGGAGCACCAGACGGTTATCTCGGGCGCGTCGTCCTTCGAGTGGTTGAGCGCGCGTGGGAACCGGCCGGCTCGTCGCTCGAGCTCGGTGAAGACGCGATAGCGCCGCTCGGATTTGAGCTGGTCGATCGCCTGCTGGAACAGGGCGTCGTAGGTCACGCTCCCCCGGCCTTTCGTCTGTTGTGCCAACCCTTGACCGCCCCCGCGGTCACCAGCCACCGTGCCGCTGCCATGCCAAGGGGACCTTGAGCTAAGTCAACGGAGCGGAAGCTTGAATATTCCACTGGTAGCGCCGCCGGCGCCGGCCTGCAATGCGGCGGATTGCCGGGGCTCCGGCCGATGAGCGCCTGGCCCAAGGCCGATACGGTGCTCACCGGCGGACGGGTCTGGCGCGGCCTCGGACTCGCCGAAACCGCCGCGATCGGACTGTGGAAGGGCCGCGTGCTGGCCGCCGGCGGAGATTCCGACCTCGCCGGCCTGGTCGGGCCGGAGACACGGCGAATCGACCTGCGCGGCCGGCTGGCGGTCCCCGGCTTCTGCGATGCCCACGAGCATTTGATCCCGATCGGCCTCGGCCTGGTCGAGCTCGACTTCAAGCCGCCCAAGGCGACGACCATCGCCCAGATTGTCGAGGCGGTGAAAGCCGAAGCCAAACGCGTCGGCCCCGGCCAGTGGATCGTCGGGCGCGGCTACGACCACTTTCATCTCGATGTGAAGCGCCACCCCCTGCGCGAGGAGCTCGATCGCGCCGCGCCGGAGAACCCCGTCTACATCAGGCGCACCTGCGGCCATATGGGGGTCGCGAATTCGGCGACGCTCAAGGCTGCGAACATTCCCGAGGGCGTCAACGATCCGCCCGGCGGCGCTTTCGAGCGCAAGGAAGGCAAGCTCACCGGCCTCGTGCAGGAGCGCGCGCAGGAGATCGTCTATCGCGCCATGCCGAAGCCGAACCGCGCTCATCTGATCGACGCGATCGAGCGCGCGAGCAACCACTGCCTCTCCCAGGGTATCACCAGCGTCGTCGATGCCGGTGTCGGGCTCCGCGCCAAGTTCCAAGAGTGGTTCGCCTATCAGGAGGCGAAGCGCACCGGCCGGCTCCGCGTGCGCTCCTATCTCAGCTTCACCGGCGGCCCCGACGGCGCGCTCGCGGATGCGAAGGAGGCAGGCCTTGTCACGGGCGTCGGCGACGAATGGATGCGCATCGGGCCGGTCAAGTTCTGGGCCGACGGCTCCGCCGGCGGCCGCACCGCGGCGATGAGCGAGCCCTATCGCTGCTGCGGTAACGAGAAGGGCATGCTTTGCTTCGAGGATCGCGAGATGGAGGCGATGGTTGCCGAGGTCCATGAGGCGGGCTACCAGATCGCCATCCACGCCATCGGCGATGCCGCGATCGAGCAGGCCATCGTCGCCGTCGACAAGGCGCTGAAGAAGCATCCGAAGGAGGACGCGCGCCCGCGCATCGAGCATTGCGGCTTCGTCACCGACCGCCAGATCGGCGAGATGAAGCGGCTCGGCATGATCCCCTCGCCGCAGCCGGTCTTCATCCACGAATTCGGCGACCTCTATGTCGACGTGCTCGGCGAGGAGCGCTCGGCCGCGTCATATCCGATGCGCCGCTGGCACGATCGCGGCCTCAGGCCCGCCGCCGGCTCGGACGCGCCGGTCTCTTCCGACAATCCGCTGATCGGCCTGCACGTGCTGGTGACGCGCAAGACCGACCGCAACCGCGTGCTCGGCGCGTCCGAGACGCTGCCCTTGGCCGAGGCGCTGCACACCTACACGGCCAACGGCGCCTACTCCGCCTTCGCCGAGAAGGAGCGCGGCACGCTCGAGCCCGGCATGCTCGCCGACATCGCGGTGCTCGACCGCGACGTGCTCGAGGCGGAACCGGCGGCGCTGCTGGAGGCGAAGATTGACCTGACTCTGGTAGGCGGCGAGGTGCGGTACGACCGTATGGCCGAGTTCTAAGTCATGCCGCGGCGGCCCGCTTCGCGTTGACAGCGCGGGCCGGCGTTCCTAGCTTTTTCGCATGATCAAGCCCTTCACCGACTCGACCGCCGTCATGCGGGATGGCAAGGCGCTCGCGGCGAATCTCGACCGCGACGGCTACATCTTCGTCCGCGGGCTGCTCCCGCGCGACGAGATCATGTCGATCCGTCAGGAGCTCCTGGCGCTCGCCGACAAGGGCGGCTGGCTCAAGAGCGGCGAGCCGCTGGAGAAGGGCGTCGCCAATCTCGACAAGGCCTGCAAGGACCCGGAGCCGCGCTACCTCGAATTCTTCCGCCCGATGTGGAAGCTCGAGTCGCTGCACCGGATGAAGCAGCACCCGAACATCATCGCCCTCTTCGAGCGCATCTTCGGCGAGCCGGCGCTGGCGCATCCGATGTTCGTGCTGCGCAACATCTTCCCGCAGACCCAGTCCTTCGACTTCACCACCGGCTCGCATCAGGACAAGATCCATATCGGCGGCGGCCAGAGCTACGCCTGCTGGATGCCGCTCGGCGACTGCCCGACCTCGAAGGGCGGCCTGATCATGGCCGAGGGCTCGCACAAGCAGGGCGTGCTCGACTTCGAGCTGGCACCAGGCGCCGGCGGCCTCGAGGTCTCCGAGAAGTTCGAGGGCCGCTGGGTCGGCGGCGACTTCTCTGCCGGCGATGTCGTGATCTTCTCCGATACCACCGTGCACAAGGCGCTGCCGAACAAGAGCAGCGAGCTGCGCCAATCCTTCGATGCGCGCTACCAGCGCCTCTCCGATCCGGCCGCCGAGGTCGCGGTACAGCCCTATGCCGGCATCTTCAAATGGGACGAGGTCTATGCCGACTGGAAGTCGGAGGATCTGAAGTACTACTGGCAGCGCCAGGGCGCGAAGGTCGTGCCTTTCGACACCAGCTACTACGAGAAGCGCGACGTGATCGCTTTCGAGCGCGCCGAGGCCGGAGACGTGCTGGCGCGCGACACGCTGCTCCGCATCGTCCAGCGCGACACCAACCCGGCCAAGCGCGAGCGCGCGCAGAAGCTGCTCGACTCGCTCGACCGTCAGAACGCCGCTTAGGGCTCACGATCAATCTCGCGGCCCCGGAAGCGATTCCGGGGCCGTTTCGCTTGAGCTAAGCTCGGCTGAGGCTGGCGTGGCGGACGGTCATCACCACGGCGATCATCGCGAGGTAGCTCGCGGCGATGATCGGTGCGATCCAGGTCGATGTGCCGTGGTCGAGGATCGAGGCCAGCACCAGCGGCACCACCGCCGATCCCAGATCGTAGCCGGAGTAGACGAAACCGAAGATGCGTCCGCGCGTCTCCGGCGTCGCGATGGCACGGACGATCATGTCGCGCGACGGGCCGGTGAGGCCCGAGGCAAAGCCCGCGAGCCCGAAGGCGGTCGGCAGCACCACGGCAGGCACCGGGAACGAGGTGACGGCGTAGATCAGGGCGCCGGCGACGATGAGGCCGACGATCACGACCTGGTCGTGGCGCCCGGCGCGGTCGGCAAGCCAGCCGCCGAGCAGAAGCCCCGCGGCGCCGCCCGCCTGCTGCGCGCCGATCGCCGCGGCGGTGATCGCGAGCGGCGTGCCGAATTGCTGCAGCAGCGCCGAGGGCAGGAAGGCGGTGACGCCTATGCCCGGCAGCGCGCCGAGGCCGAAGAAGACGAAGGCGGCGATCACCGAGGTGTGCATCAGCACGCTTAGTCCCTTGCTCTGGCCCGGCATCGCCGACTTGCCGCCTGAGGTCGGCGTCGCGAAGTCGCTGCGGCGGACAAGGATGTAGACGCCGGTCAGCGCGGCGAGCAGCACCGGCGCCAGGATCGCGACGTTCCACGGCACGAAGGCGGCAAGCGCCAGCATGGTGAGCGGTGCCGCCGCGTATCCCGCCGTGCCGGCGAGTCCGTGTAGAGAGAAGGCCCGGCCGACCCGACCCGGCTCGATGCGCGCCGACATGATCGAGTAGTCGCAGGGATGGAAGATGCTGTTGCCGAGCCCGGCCAGCGCCATCAGCGGCAGGAGCCAGGAATAGCTCGGCGCCATCGCGACGCCGGCGAAGCTGGCGGCGAGAAGGAACAGGCCGCCGGCAAGGACCTTGGCCGCGCCGTAGCGGTCGACCACGACGCCGACCACCGCCTGGCTGCAGCCCGAGAAGCCGTAGAAGATCGCGACCAGCAATCCCAGCTCGGTGAAGCTGGCGCCGTAATGCGCCTTAATCAGCGGGAACAGCGGCGGCAGGATGAACTGGAAGAAATGGCTGCAGAAATGCGCGACGCTGATCGGAGCCAGCACGCGGGCGAAGCCGAGGGTCGGAAGCGCAACGGAAGGCGATGCGGCAACGGTGGTCATAGAGAACCTTGTCGTTCGATGATGGTTATTCGGCCGGCTGGGTCGCGGGCTTGGGTGCGACCTCGTCCGGGCGATGCGGCATGAAGCAGGCGCCGATGAAGACGAAAGCGCCGAGGATGGCGAGCGCCTGGAACACCGCGCCGAAGCCGCCATCGGCTCCGGTACCATGCAGCACGGCGACGAGCGGCACCGCGAGCGCGCTGGCGCCGAAGGAGACGAAATAGCGCACGGAGTAGGCCCGGGAACGCCACGTGTCGTCGGTGTATTTGGCGACGATGGCGTCGTTGATCGTGACCTGGCCGAAAACGGCGAACATCATGCCGATGCCGAGCACGACCATCGCCCAGTCCCAGGCATAGATCGCGAGGAAGAGGCAGGGCGCCTGCAACGCCGAGAGCGGCAGGAAGACATTGCGGAGGCTGTGGCGGTCGACGAGGCGGCCGACGATGAGCTGCGAGGTCGCGCCGATCGTGTAGACGGCAAAGGCGAAGGCGCCGACGCCGAAGGGCGAGGAGACAAGTCCCGTCAGCCGCTCGTCGAAGACCTTGGGGAGCGTTACCGTCGTCGCGTTGAAGACGATGCCGCCGGTCACGGTCACCAGCGCCAGCACGGCGAAGGCGCGGATGACGATGTTGCGCGGCAGCTCGGCTGCTTTCTTGCCCGCGCGCTTCGGCACTGGGATGTCGGGGACCATCGCCAGGAACGCGATGCCGATGCCGATCGAGATCAGGCCGGGCACGATGAAGGCCGCCTGCCAGCCGACATACTGCGTGAGCCCGCCGGCGACGAGCGCGGCGAAGGCGACGCCGAGATTGCCCCAGACGCCGTTGACGCCGATCTCCCAGCCCAGCTTCTCGGTCTCGGCATGCGCGGTCAGCATGGCGGTGCCGACCGGGTGGTAGATCGAGGCGAAGAGGCCGACGACCGTCAGCGCCGCGGCGATCATGAAGGGCGTCTTGGCGAGCGCGACCAGAACCGTCGCCGCGCCGATGCCGATGAAGAAGATCGCCATCATGTTGCGGCGGCTCCACTTGTCGCCGAGCCAGCCGGAGGGGAGCGAGCCGGCGCCGAAGGCGATGAAGCCGCCGAGCGAGAGCGTCAGCATCTCGCCATAGCTCATGCCGAAGGTGCCGATCATCCCGATCAGCGCCGTCGGAAAGATCAGCAAATGCATGTGGTCGATGACATGCGCGGCGTTGATGAAGCCGATGACGCGGCGCGCGTGGCGGCGGTCCATGACGATCCCCTGCGGAAAGACGCTGCCTTAATCTTAGCTTGTCCGGTACAATGCGTCCTGACATAGATCGTCGAGATAAAGACATGGCCCGCCGCAGCACCGATGCCGCCGACTACCAGGAGGTTCCGAGCCCCGTCGCGGCCATGCCGAAGGAGTTCGTCGACGGCCACTACATCGTGCCTCACCGGCACCGGCGGGCGCAGGTCGTGCATGCGATCACCGGGACCATGCGGCTTTCGACCGAGACCGGCGCCTGGGTCGTGCCGCCGCGGCGGGCGGTCTGGGTCCCCGGCGGCATCGAGCACGAGATCCGTATGGTCGGGCCGGTGTCGATGCGCACGCTCTATATCGAGCCGGACGCCGCGCCCTTCATGCCCGAGGCGCGATGCGTCGTCGTCGAGGTCTCGCCGCTGCTGCGCGAACTGATCCTGGCGATGGGCGAGCAGCCGCTCGACGGCGCGCCCGACCGACGTGCCGAGGCGATGATCGGCCTGATCCTGGACGAGCTTCGCCGCGCCACCGCGCTGCCGGTCAGCATTCCCTTGCCGTCTGATCTACGGCTTCTCGCGCTCTGTCGGGAGATGCTCGACGACCTCGCCGCCGAGGACACGCTCGAGGCCTGGGCCGAGCGGCTCTCGGTCAGCGGCCGCACCCTGGCGCGGCTGTTCCGGCGCGAGACCGGGCTCTCCTTCGGCGCCTGGCGCCAGCAGGCGAGAGTCGCCGAGGCGATCGGCGCGCTCTCCCGCGGGCGTTCGATCGCCGAGGTCGCCGACAGCCTCGGCTATGACAGCCCGAGCGCCTTCACCGCCATGTTCCGCCGCGTCCTCGGCGAGGCCCCGAGCCGGTATGTCCGGCGCGAGGGACTGCCTTTGCCGGCCCCCTCTGTGGTAGCGTCACGGCAACCTGACGAAGCCCCGGTAAAGGGGCCAAGCGGGAGGCAAAAATCGGGGCCGGCAGCGATGCCGCGCTCCTTCTCGTCTTAGGGACCGCGTATGACCACGACCGTCGTCAAGAACGCCGCCTGGGTCGTCGCCTGGGACCGCGGGCAGAAGCGCCATGTCTATCTGAAGGACGCCGACGTGGCGTTCTCAGGCTCCTCGATCACGCATGTCGGCAAGAAACACACGGGACCTGCCGACAAGACCATCGACGGCCGCGACCTCATGGTCATGCCGGGCCTCGTCGACATCCATTCGCATCCGACCTCCGAGCCCGGCAACAAGGGCCTGCTCGAGGAACTCGGCAGCCCGCGCCTCGGCATGAGCTCGCTCTACGAATTCATGCCGATCTTCCGCCTGCCACCGGAGGCCGCGACCGCGGCGACGCAGGTCGCGATCTCGGAGATGCTGAAGAGCGGCGTCACGACTTATGTCGACATCTCGGCGGCGCGCCCGAACTGGGCCGACGAGGTCGCGGCAACCGGCATCCGCGCCGTGCTCGCGCCGGCCTTCCGCTCGGCCTCCTGGTCGACGCCCAACGGCAAGACCGTCGTCTATCACTGGGACGAGCCGGCCGGGAAGAAGGGTCTCGATGCCGCGGTCGACCTGGTCAAGCGCGCGAAGCAGCATCCGAGCGGCCGTGTCTCGGCGATGCTGTCGCCCTCGCAGATCGACACCTGCACGCCCGAGCTGATGCGGGATGCGCGCGACGCCGCGGGCGATCTCGGTGTGCCTTACCAGATCCACGCGGCGCAGAGCGTTGTCGAGTTTCAGGAGATCACTCGCCGTCACGGCCTGACGCCGATCGAGTTCCTCGACTCCATCGGCGTGCTCGGCCCCGACCTCATCATCGGCCACGGCATCTTCCTCAACGACCATCCCTGGCTCCACTGGCCGGGCTCGAACGATCTCGCGCTCATGGGCGAGAAGAACGTCACCATCGCGCATTGCCCGAACGTCTTCGTCCGCCGCGGCATCGTGCTCAACTATGTCGACCGGTATCTCAAGGCCGGCGTCAATATCGGCATGGGCACCGATACCTTTCCGCACAACATGATCGACGAGATGCGCTGGGCGGCGACCCTGGCGCGCGTGATGGCACGCGACTTCCGCGGCGGCTCGACCGAGCAGATCTTCACCGCCGCCACCTATGGCGGCGCCAAGGCGCTGAAGCGCGACGATATCGGCCGCATCGATGTCGGCGCCAAGGCCGACATCGTGCTGGTCGACCTGACGCATCCCTATATGCGCCCGGTGCGCGAGCCGCTGCGCAGCCTGATCTACTCGACATCCGACCGCGCCATCCGCGATGTCTTCGTCGATGGCGACCAGGTGCTGAAGGACGGCGAGCCGACCATGATCGACGTCGAAGCGGCGCATGCGGTGCTGGCCGAAGCGCAGGCCCGCGGACTTGCCGGCGCGCGCGATCGCGACTATGCCAAGCGCACGGTCGACGAGATGTCGCCGATGGTCCTGCCGGTGGCGGGTTAGTCGAAGGTGAGCACGCAATTGAACCAGACGAGCGACGCGCTTCTCAAGGTCGAGGAGCTGCATACCTATTTCGGCAAAGGCGAGCGCGAGTTTCGCGCCGTCGATGGTGTCTCCTTCGAGATCAAGCGCGGCGAGACGCTGGGCATCGTCGGCGAGTCCGGCTGCGGCAAGAGCGTGACCTCGCTCTCGATCATGCAGCTGATCCCGAACCCGCCCGGCCGCATCGCCGGCGGCCATATCTGGTTCGACGGCGAGGACCTGACCAAGAAGTCCCAGGAGGAGATGCGCGAGATCCGCGGCAACAAGATCTCGATGATCTTCCAGGAGCCGATGACCTCGCTGAATCCGGTCTACACGGTCGGCGACCAGATCGTCGAAGGCATCCGCCTGCACCGCGACATCTCCGCCGCCGATGCACGCGCGCGGGCCATCGAGATGCTGCGCCTGGTGCGCATCCCGAGCCCCGAAAAGCGCATCGACGACTATCCGCACCAGCTCTCCGGCGGCATGCGCCAACGCGTCATGATCGCGATGGCACTCGCCTGCGAGCCGCGTCTCCTGATCGCCGATGAGCCGACGACCGCGCTCGACGTCACCATCCAGGCGCAGATCCTGGATCTGATGCGGAAGATCCGCGACGAGACCGGCACGGCGATCATGCTGATCACGCATTCGCTCGGCGTCGTCGCCGAGATGGCCGACAATGTCGTCGTCATGTATGCGGGCCGCATCGTCGAGAAGGCGGATGTGAAGACGATCTTCCGCGACCCGCAGCACCCCTACACGCTGGGCCTCCTGGGATCGATCCCGAAGCTCGCGGTCGAGGAAGACAGGCTCGCGACCATTCCGGGCACCGTGCCGAACCCGCAGGCGATGCCGACAGGCTGCCTGTTCAATCCGCGCTGCCCGATCGCGATCGACAAGTGCAAGGCCGAGGTGCCGCCCTTGATCGAGATCACGCCCGGCCACCTGACCGCCTGCTGGCGGGCGCCCTTGCCGTCGGGAGATGCGTGAGATGGCGCTCCTCGAGGTCAAGAACCTGGTCAAGTATTTCCCGGTCACCCGCGGGCTCTTCCTCGGGCAGAACCTGGGACATGTGCGCGCCGTCGACGGCGTCTCCTTCGAGGTCAATGCCGGCGAGACGCTGTCGCTGGTCGGCGAATCCGGCTGCGGCAAGTCGACGACCGGCCGCGTGCTGCTTCGCCTGATCGAGCCGACCGCCGGCGCCGTGCGCTTCGACGGCGAGGACGTGTTCAACCTGCCGAAGTCGGAGCTTCGCCGCCTCCGCCGCGAGATGCAGATCATCTTCCAGGATCCCTATGCCTCGCTGAATCCGCGCATGACGGTCGGTGAGATCATCGGCGAGCCCTTGAAGATCCACCGTCTCGCCGAGGGCGAGGCGAAGCGTGCGCGCGTGAAGGAACTGCTCGAGCAGGTCGGCCTTTCCGCCTGGCACGAGCGCCGCTATCCGCATGAATTCTCCGGCGGCCAGCGCCAGCGCATCGGCATCGCGCGCGCGCTCGCGGTCGAGCCCAAGCTGATCGTCTGCGACGAGCCGGTCTCGGCGCTCGACGTCTCGGTGCAGGCGCAGGTGGTGAACCTGCTGGAGGATCTGCAGAAGCGTCTCGGGCTTTCCTATCTCTTCATCGCGCATGACCTCTCGGTCGTGAAGCATGTCAGCGACCGCATCGCCGTCATGTATCTCGGCAAGATCGTCGAGCTGGCCCCGACCAAGACGCTGTTCGCGACGCCGCGCCACCCCTACACACAGGCGCTGCTATCGGCGATCCCGGTGCCCGATCCGACGGCGCCGCGCGAACGCATGCTGCTCGAAGGCGACGTGCCGAGCCCGATCAACCCGCCCTCCGGCTGTCGCTTCCATACGCGCTGCCCGCATGCGCGCGAGCGCTGCAAGGTCGAGGATCCTGTCTACGAGACGCTCGAGGACGGCAGTCACGTCGCCTGTCACTTCCATCGCGAGATCCCGCCGGTGACGCCGCCGGCGGCACGCGCGACGGCCTCAGCCAGCGCCTATCTCGGCCGGCTCAAGGCGGTCTACAAGCGCGACGCGAGCGCTCCGGCGTGAGCTTCGAGCTGGTGATCCGGGGCGGCACGGTTGCCACCGCCGCCGATACCTTCGCGGCCGACATCGCGATATCCGACGGACGCGTCGTCGCCATCGGGGAGAATCTGAAAGGCACGCGCGAGATCGACGCGCGCGGGCTCCTGGTTCTGCCGGGCGGCATCGACAGCCATGTCCATATCGAGCAGCGTTCCGGCTCGGGCATCATGACCGCCGACGATTTCTATACCGGCACGCGCTCGGCCGCGGCCGGTGGCACCACTACGGTCATTCCCTTCGCCGCGCAGCATCGCGGCATGAGCGTGCGCCAGGTCGTCGAGGACTATCACAAGGCGGCGACGCCGAAGGCCGTGGTCGACTACGCCTTCCACATGATCGTCTCCGACCCGACGCCGCAGGTGATGGGCCAGGAGCTGCCGGCGCTGATCGAACGCGGATACACCTCGTTCAAGGTCTACATGACCTATGACGCGCTCAAGCTCGACGACCGGCAGATGCTTGATGTGCTGGCGCTAGCTCGCGCGCATGGTGCCATGACCATGGTCCATGCCGAGAACCATGACGTGATCGCCTGGCTCTCCGACCGGCTGCTCGCGGCCGGGCACACGGCCCCGAAATTCCATGCGGTCGCGCACGCGGCGGCCGCCGAGCGCGAGGCGACGCATCGCGTCATCACGCTTTCCGAGATCGTCGACGTGCCGATGCTGCTGGTCCATGTCTCCGGCCGCGAGGCGATCGAGCAGATCCGCTGGGCCCAGGGGCGCGGCCTCAAGGTCTATGCCGAGACCTGCCCGCAATACCTTTACCTCTCGGCCGAGGATCTCGACGTTCCGGGCTTCGAGGGCGCCAAATGCATGTGCTCCCCGCCACCGCGCAGCCGCGACAACCAGCGCTATGTCTGGGATGGCATCCAGAACGGCGTCTTCCAGGTGGTCTCCTCCGACCACGCGCCCTATCGCTTCGACGGCCCGGACGGCAAGAGGAAGCACGGGCCCAATCCGTCCTTCAAGATGGTGGCCAACGGCGTGCCCGGCATTGCCGCGCGGCTGCCGCTGCTCTTCTCGGGCGGCGTCAGCGAGGGACGCGTCACGCTGAACCAGTTCGTCGCGATCTCCGCGACCAACCACGCCAAGCTGTACGGCCTTTATCCGAGAAAGGGCACGATCGCGGTCGGTTCGGATGCCGACGTCGCGCTCTGGGACCCGAACAAGGAAGTCACGATCACGACCAGCCTCCTGCACGACGCGATGGACTACACGCCTTACGAGGGTCGCGTCGTGAAGGGCTGGCCGGTCAAGGTGCTCTCGCGCGGCGAGATCGTCGCCGAGGACGGCAAGGTCACCGAGAAGGCCGGTCGCGGTCGCTTCCTTCCCTGTGAAAAGCCCAGTGCCGCGGTGCCGCTCGGCCGCCGCGTGCACGGCTTCGAGCCCTCCTCCGGCAAGTTCCAGGCGGAGCGCGTCTCGTGACCCGCATGACGACCATCGGCGCGGCGCAGCTCGGGCCGATCGCCCGCACCGAGCCGCGGGCGCAGGTGGTCAGGCGCATGATCGCGCTGCTCGACCGCGCCAAGGATCGGGCCTGCAAGCTCGTGGTTTTCCCGGAGCTGGCGCTTACCACCTTTTTCCCGCGCTGGTTCATGACCGACCAGGCCGAGGTCGACGCTTTCTTCGAGCGCGAGATGCCCTCGGCCGAGACGCGTCCGCTCTTCGAGGCGGCGGCGCGCCACGGCATCGGCTTCTATCTGGGCTATGCCGAGCTGACTCCGGACGGCCGGCGCTTCAATACCTCGATCCTGGTCGACGACCGCGGTACCATCGTCGGCAAGTACCGGAAGGTGCATCTGCCGGGCCATGCCGAGCATGAGCCGGAGCGCCCCTGGCAGCATCTGGAGAAGCGCTACTTCGAGGTCGGCGACCTCGGCTTTCCCGTATGGCGGACCATGGGCGCGGTCATGGGTATGTGCATCTGCAACGACCGGCGCTGGCCGGAGACGTTCCGTGTCATGGGACTTCAGGGCGTCGAGCTCGTCCTGCTTGGATACAATACGCCCGACCGCAATACCGCCGGCTTCGAGCCTAACCACCTCCGCATGTTCCACAACGACCTCGTCCTCCAGGCCGGCGCCTACCAGAACTCCACCTGGGTGGTCGCTGTCGCGAAGGCCGGCGTCGAGGAAGGGGTCGGCATGATCGGCGGCAGCTGCATCGTGCAGCCTTCGGGCGAGATCGTGGCGCGGGTGTCGACGGTCGGCGACGAGCTGGTCGCCTTCGATTGCGATCTGGATCTGGCGCGCCTGGGTAAGGAGACGATCTTCAACTTCGCGCGCCATCGCCGGATCGAGCATTATGGGGCGATCACCGCCCAGACCGGCGCCACGCCGCCGCCGGAGTGAAGCCATCGAACCGTCACTGTTCCCGCCTACCACTCGGGAACGGGACGCAAGGGAGTCGGAATCGTGAGGATCGCCTGTTCCGCGTTGCTGCTATTGGCCATGACGGTCGGGGCGGCGGGTGCGCGGGCGCAGGCTCCGATCGCCGATCCGGGCGCCTTCCGGCCGCTGACCGTCGGTTCCGACCTGACCTTCCCGCCCTTCGCCTTCCGCCAGCCCGATGGCAAGATCGCGGGCTTCTCCGTCGACTTTACCTGGGAGATAGCCAAGCGTCTCGGCCGCCCGGGCGTCGACGTGATCGAGACGCCGGTCGCCAGCCTCTTCCCCGGTCTGAACGCCAAGCGCTACGAGTTCATCGCCGCGCCGATCGTGGTTACGGCCGAGCGCGCGCAGCAGCTGCTGTTCACTGAGCCCTACATGTCGACCGGCCTCGGCGTGCTGCTTCCCGCGGACGACGCCGACCTCAAGGCGCCGGAGGAACTCAAGGGCAAGACCGTCGCGATCCTCAAAGGCGGCGCTGCGGATGCCTGGGCGACCGAGAATGCGAGCCGGCTCGGCTTCGAGGTGCAGCGCCTGGATCGCGTGGCGGACATCCCGCCGGCCGTCATGGAGAGGAAGGCCCAGGCAGGGATCCTCGACCTGCCGATCGCGCTCCAGGCGGCCAAGCAGCATCGCCAGATCAAGAACGGTTTCACCATCCTGACCGGCCGCGTGATCGCTTTTGCCTTCCGCCAGGACGACGCCGCCTTCCGCAACCGCGTCGAGCTGATTGTCGAGGAGATGAAGAAGGACGGTTCGCTCGCCGGTCTCTACCAGGCCTGGTTCGGCGCAAGGCCGCCGGTAGGCTCGGTGACGCTGACGGCCGACGAGGCGAATTTCGGCACTGTCGGCTTCCCGGGCCACGGAGCGAAGTAGCGAGCCACGGCGGTGCCGTTCCCGCCGCTGCTGAAATCGTCAAGGCCCGAGAGTCGCCCGATGCGTGGCGACGACGATCTCGGCCGTGTCGATGCCGAGTGTCTCGGCCCAGTCAGGGAAGGTGCGGCGGACGACGAATCTCGCCTCGATCCGCACCGGCCCGGATCCGTGCAGCCGGAAGCGATGGGTCGAGCGATCGCCGTCGCCGGCGGGAATCCGTGTATCCGTGACCGTGTTGGCCTCCGCCCATGGCAGCGAGGGGCGGGACGCGTCGCCGAGGATCTTTGCGTAGGCGCGGCCCGGCTTTCCGGCGAGCCCGCTGCCGGCCCATGACGGCAAGGTCGATCCATCGATCGGCGTGAGCGGCGTGCCGCCGGATTCGGCCTCGATGCTGAGCAGCATGTGGCGCATCGGCGAGCCGGCGGGCAGGTGGTGACCGCCGCCGCGATTGGCGATGTCGACCGAGACGATCAGCACCCCGCCGTCGCGATGCGCCGTCATCGACGTCTCCACGGCATTCGCGAGGAAGTCGGGCGAGCGGCTGTCGTGAAAGCGATGGCTCGACAGCGTGGCCGGGTCGCGCACGATACGGCCGGGGCCGAGCTCGGTCATCGTCGTCGCCTTGCCGTCGCCGCGCATGTGGCAGGACTGGCAGGTGGTGCCGGCGGCGGGGTATCGGCTCGCCTGCCACTCCTCGAACTCGGAATAGATGGCGACAGCACCACTCCGTGCCTGATGGCAGGCGGCACAGTATCGGCTCTCGGCGAAGACCGGGGCGAAGGCATCGCGTCCGCGTGGCACGTCGTCGAATGGACCGAAGATGGTCTGCCGGCCGAAAGGCGGACGCCTGAGCGCGACGGCACGGATGCCGGTGGCGCTTCCGTCACCGGCTTTCGCCTCGGCGATCTTGTGGCAGATGTCGCAGCCGACGCCTTCGCCGGCGACACCCGTGAACTTTTGCGGATCGCCGGTCGGATCCATCGGGACATGGCAGGTGCCGCAGGCTTCGACGGTCACCTTGCCGGCGCCGAGGCGCTGTCCACCTTCGAAGAAGGAGAGGAAGCGCGGATTGGTCGCGGATCGTGAATGCGCCGACTCCCGCCATTCGGCCAGCGCCCGGCGATGGCAGGCACCGCAGGGTTCGCGGCCGAAATCGGTGCGCGGCGCCTGGTCGTCTTCGGGGAAGGCGGTGACCCAGGGATAGGTGGGATCGTCGCCAGCGGGAATGGCCGGCAGCTGGATGCGATACTCGGCGATCCCGCTCCTCACGACGGTGCCGCCGATGATGTGCCCTGGAAGGGCGGCGGTGATCTCGGCATCGGGGGCGACCGTCGCGTCGGCAAGGATGAATCGCCCATCGGCGCCGGTGAGCACGAAGGCGGCGGTGGCGCGCAACCGGACGCGCGCGCCTTCGACCGGCTGGCCCTGGGCATCGACGACGATGCCGGTCAGCGTCTCTCCCGGCGCGGCGACGAGGAAGGCGAAGAGGAGAAGCGCGAGGCGCCGCATGGCGCTGAGAGCGCCGGCTACTCCGCGGCCTTGGCCGGCTTGGTCCCCGGCGCGGCGGCGGCGAAGAGGCCGGCGTAGGGCTTGGCGCGCGGCTCGGCATAGGCGCCCGACTTGCTGGTCTTGATCCCGAGTCCGACCAGGGCCTCTGCCATCTTGACGGCGGCGGTGACGCCATCGAGCACCGGCACGCCGGTCTCGTCGGTCAGCCGGCGCGCAAGCTCGACCATGCCGGCACATCCCAGCAGGATCGCCTCGGCGCCATCCTCGGCGATCGCCTTCTCGACCTCGCGCTTCACCTTGTCGGCGGCACCAGAATGCGAGTCCTCGAGCTCGAGGACCGGCACGCCGGCGGCGCGCACCTTCTTCAGGTGCTTCTCGAAGCCGTATTTGCGCGCGAGCGCGTATTGTACCGGCACCGACCGCGGCAGGGTCGAGATGATGGTGAAGCCGGTGGCGACCATGCTCGCCGCATGCATTGCCGCTTCGGCGATCCCGAGCACGGGTCCGGCGGCGATCTCGCGCGCCGCCTCGAGGCCCGGATCGCGGAAGCAGGCGATCACATAGCCGTCGAAGCCGGTGGCCTCTCCGGCGCGGATCAGCTCAAGCATCCCTGGCACGCAATAGGAGGAGTCGTACTGGCTCTCGATCGAGACCGGGCCCTTGTCCGGATTCAGCGTCACGATCTCGGTTCCGGCGCCGGCGACGGCGCGCGCCGCATGGTCGATCGACGCCGTCATCGACGCGGTGGTGTTCGGGTTGACGACCAGGATGCGCATGGTGTCCTCCCCGGCGTCGGCTCAACGCGTCTGGCGCCGCTTTATGTAGTCACGCTGCTCGTCGGTGAGCTGAAGGCCGAGGAGCACGCTCCAGTTTGGCCCGGTAGCGCGGTCGAGCATGGGGATGCGCTGGACCAACTCGTCCGCCATGATCACGCGCGTCTGGTTGCCCTTGAACTCGACATCGGCGTCGAAGATCTCCTTGGAGACGATCTGCCCCGCCGGATTGGTGACCGCCGCGAAATACTGGAAGCCGGCCCGGTTGCCCGGCATGGACGGGCCACGCTGCACCTCGATCGCGACTTCGAACTCGACGCGGGCCGCGTCCTTCTCGTATCGGCAGCCGAACGAGAGGCCGCTGAAGCGCGCCTGGTGCTCGACATCGGTCAGGTCGCGGCCGGAACCGGGGCGGAAGCGCATGAGCTCGGAAAGGTCGTTCAGCACGACCACGCGCGGGCACGCCTCGGGCGCTACGGCCCGGGAGGACGAGCAGCCGGAGACCGCGAGCAGCAGGACGGCAGCGAGAGCGCGGAAGGAGAGAGTCACAGGACGCCGCGGGAGCCGTCGCAGTACGGCTTGTTCTTCGCAACAGGCATGAAACGCGCTTCCTTCGGCTCTCGCCCTGTATTAGGGTCGCCGCGACTTTAGTTAAGGGCTCCGGCCGGCACAAGGCTGAGAGACCCTTCGGGAAATCGACGTGAACCCGGCTTCCGCCTCAACGCCACTGACAGTGCTTCTCGCCAGCCCGCGCGGCTTCTGCGCCGGGGTCGATCGCGCCATCCAGATCGTCGAAGCCTGCCTCGCCAAATACGGCAAGCCGGTCTACGTGCGCCATGAGATCGTCCACAACCGCTTCGTCGTCGAATCGCTGGAAGCCAAGGGTGCGATCTTCGTCGACGAGCTCGACCAGGTGCCGGATGGCGCGCCGGTGGTGTTCTCGGCGCATGGCGTGCCGAAAGCGGTACCGGCCGAGGCCGATCGCCGCAAGCTCGTCTCCATCGATGCCACCTGTCCCCTGGTGACGAAGGTCCATAACGAGGCGGAGCGTCAGCATCGCGACGGACGGCACGTGGTCCTGATCGGACATGAGGGTCATCCCGAAGTGATCGGCACCTTGGGGCAGCTTCCACAGGGCGCGATGACGCTGGTGCAGACGGTCGCCGACGCGGAGCGCGCGACGGTGCCGACGCCCGAGCGACTCGCCTACACGACGCAGACGACGCTCTCAGTCGACGAGACGGCGGCGATCATCGAGGTGCTGAGGCGGCGTTTCCCGGCGATCGTCGGGCCACGGCGCGAGGACATCTGCTACGCCACCACCAACCGGCAGGCCGCGATCAAGGCGATCGCGCCGAAAGCGGATGCCGTGCTCGTGATCGGCGCACCCAACTCCTCGAACTCGCGCCGGCTGGTCGAGGTCGCCGAGACGTCCGGCTGCCGCAAGGCTCGGCTGATCCAGCGCGCGTCCGAGCTCGACTGGACCTGGCTCGACGGTGTCGAGCGCCTTGGAATCAGCGCCGGCGCCTCGGCGCCCGAGCTCCTCGTCGAGGAGCTGATCGAGGCGCTGCGCCGCCGCCGCGGGGTCTCGATCGAGGAGATCACGGTGGCCGAGGAGGACGTCTCCTTCCGCCTGCCGCGCCAGCTCGTGGCCTAAGCGCAACGCATGGCGGTCTATACCCAGGTCAGCGACGAGGATCTCGCGCGCTTCGTCTCCGAGTACGACATCGGCGAGGTCCTCAGCTTCGCCGGCATCGCCGAGGGCGTCGAGAACTCGAACTTCCTCGTCCGTACGACCAAGGCCTCCTACATCCTGACGATCTACGAGAAGCGGGTCGCGCCTCAGGATCTGCCCTTCTTCGTCGGGCTGATGGAGCATCTGGCGGCCAACGGGCTTCATTGCCCGACGCCGATCCGCGCCCGTGACGGCGAGGCGCTTCGCCGCCTCAACGGACGTCCGGCGGCGATCGTCTCTTTCCTCGAAGGCCTGTGGCCCAGGCGGATCACGGCCGCCCATTGCGCTGGCGTCGGCGATGCCCTGGCCGGACTGCATCAGGCGCAGCAGGGCTTCGAGATGCGCCGCCTCAACGCGCTGTCGCTGACCGGCTGGCGCTCGCTGGTGGCAGCCTGCGAGGCGCGCGCCGACGAGGTCCGGCCCGGCCTCCGCATCGGCATCAAGGGGGAACTCGCCTATCTGGAAGGCGTCTGGCCGAAGGATCTGCCCGAGGGCGTGATCCATGCCGATCTCTTCCCCGACAACGTCTTCTTCCTCGGCGACAAGCTCTCGGGACTCATCGACTTTTACTTCGCCTGCAACGATTTCCTCGCCTACGACCTCGCGATCTGCCTGAACGCCTGGTGCTTCGAGCCCGACCATTCGCTCAACGTCACTAAGGCACGGCTGCTGGCGACCGCTTACCAGAAGCGCCGGCCGCTCTCCGCGGCGGAGACCCAGGCGCTGCCGGTGCTGTGCCGCGGCTCGGCGCTGCGCTTCCTTCTGACCCGTCTCTACGACTGGCTCAACCATCCGGAAGGTGCGCTGGTGCGCCCGAAGGACCCGCTTGAGTACTGGGCCAAACTGCAGTTCCATCAGCGCGTCGCTGGGCCGGAGGGCTACGGCCTCGATCCAGCATGAGCGAGGGACTGCGCACCGTCGACATCTTCACCGACGGCGCCTGCTCGGGAAATCCGGGCCCAGGCGGGTGGGCTGCGCTGCTGCGGTACGGCGATACCGAGCGTGAGCTTTCCGGCGGAGAGACGCAGACCACCAATAACCGCATGGAGATGATGGCGGCGATTCGCGCGCTCGAATCGCTGACCCGTCCGGTCAAGGTCCGCCTCCACACCGACAGCACCTATGTCCGCGACGGGATCACCTCCTGGCTGCCGCGCTGGAAGGCCCGCGGCTGGAAGACCGCAGACAGGAAGCCGGTGAAGAATGTCGACCTCTGGCAGCGGCTGGATGCGGCCGCGGCGCCGCACGACATCGCGTGGCTCTGGGTCCGCGGCCATTCCGGGCATCCCGAGAATGAACGTGTCGATATTTTGGCCCGCGAGGCGATTCGGAACCTTGCCGAAGGGTCGTCCGGCATCGGTTGAAATCGGCTGGGGGCCTGCCCATATGCAAGCCATGGCCCGTGGAACGCGCCCCCTGCAGATGGCTGAACTTGCGCGAATGGGCCGCGCCCAAAAGGGCGTACTCGCCCCGGCAACGGTCGCCTAACCCCTCAGGCGCCCGTCTGCCGGGGCGGCTTCTTCTTTCATTCCTATCCAGGTAAGGGCCGACCCGTCGGGGCGGCTTCGCTCATCCCGTTTGGAGGCGACCATGCAGCGCAGCAACCATCTTCCCGCAATCACCCTCGGGGCCTCCGATTTCAGCCGGCTCGACCAGCTGGCGTCAGCCGCCGAATACAAGCTTCCGGATGTCGCGGCTTTCCTGGGGCAGGAGCTGGAGCGCGCGCGCGTGGTCCCGCCTCGCGAGGTCGCGAGCGACATCGTGACCATGGGCTCGCGCGTTGTCTTCAAGGACGACGCCGGCGAGATGCATGACGTCACGCTCGTCTATCCTGAGGACGCCGACATTGAGAGGGGTAAGCTCTCGGTGCTGACGCCGGTGGGCGCGTCGCTGATCGGCCTCAAGGTCGGACAGTCGATCCAGTGGCGGACGCGCTCCGGCGAGGAGCGGACGCTCGACGTACTCGAGGTCGCCCAGCGCGAGACTTCAGCGAAGGAACTCGGGTGAGATCAGCGAGGGCAGGAACAACGCCACGCCGGGCCACAGGATCAGCAGCGCCAAGACGCCCAGCATCGGCAGCAGCATGATGCAGGTGTCCTTGAGGGCGTCGGCCATGCGGATTCCGGCGATCGCGCAGGAGATCATCAGGCAGAGCCCGTAGGGCGGTGTCACCAGCCCGAAGGCAAGCGAGACGATCCCGATCATGGCAAAGTGCACGGGATCCATCTCTACCGCCTTTGCCAGCGGCTGCAGGATGCTGCCCACGATGATGATCGCCGGAATCGCGTCCAGGAAACAGCCGACGAGCAGGAACACGGCGGCGATGAAGAAGCCTGTGGTGGTGAAGCCCATCTCCCAGGCGCTGACGCCGGCGAGAATCGCCTTCGGGATCTGGTAGTAGGCCAAGAGCCAGCCGAAGGCGCTCGCGGTGCCGACGCAGAACAGCGCGACCGCGGCGAGCTTGCCGGTGTCGAGCAGCGCCGCATGCAATCCCTTGGCATCCATCTCGCGATAGACCACGAGCGACAGCACCGCGGCGTAGAGCACCGCGATGCAGGCCGACTCGGTCGCGGTGAACCAGCCGAAAATCTTGCCGCCGATGATGATCATCGGCGTCATCAGCGCCGGAATCGAGATGGCGAGCGCGATGCCCAGCTCGTTCCAGGTCGAGCGCGGATAGGTCGGGTAGCCGCGACGCTTCGCATAGGCATGCACTGTCGCCATCTGCACGAGGCCGATCAGCAGGCCCGGAACGATGCCGGCGAGGAAAAGCGCGCCGATCGAGACAGTGAGCACGCCGCCCCAGACGATCATCAGGATCGAGGGCGGGATGATGACGGCGAGAACGGCCGAGACCGCGGTGATCGCGACCGAGAAGCTATCGTCGTAGCCTTCCTTTCGCTGCGCCTCGATGAAGATCTTTGACTGGCTCGCGGCATCCGCAGTGGACGAGCCGGAAATGCCGGCGAAGAAGATCGAGAGCACGACGTTGATCTGGGCGAGGCCGCCGGGGAAGTGCCCGACCATCGAGCGCGAGAGCCTGACCAGCCGGTCGGTGATTCCGCCGACATTCATCAAATTGGCGGTCAGCAGGAAGAACGGCACCGCCAGCAGGATGAAGGAGTTGTAGGCGTTGAAGGTCTCCTGCACGAGTGTCATCGCCGAGAGGCGCGGCTCGATGAACAGGATCGGCAGGCAGGCGAGGCCAAGCGAGAAGGCGACCGGTACGCGGATCGCCAGCAGGAAGAAGAACATCCCGAACAGGATCGCCGCCGCCTGGCCCGAGCTGAGCACCGCGCCGGTCATGACGCCTTCCCGAAGAGCACGCGCAGGCTGTCATGCGCCTGCTCGACGATGAAGAGGACGGCGGTGACCCCGGTGATCGGCCAGGCGATGTGGATCAGCCAGAGCGGCAGCTCGGCTAGCTCGGAGATGCGGTTCCAGGCGAAGCGCGTGAACTCGACGCCGGACCAGACGAAGACCAGGGCGAAAGCCATCATCGCCACGGCGACAATGAGCCGGACGACGGCCTCGGCCTTCGGTCGCAGGCGACCCAGCAGGTCGACCTCGAAATGCGTGCGCTCGCGCACCCCAATCATGGCACCGATCATGATCGTCCAGATGAACAGAAACCGCGCCATCTCCTCGGTCCAGATGTAGTGCGGGATCAGCGAGGTGAAGCGCGAGAAGATCTGCAGCGAGACGGGGATCACGAGGATCGCGACCGACACCACCAGCAGATGGGAGAGAAGCGCGTGATAGACCTCGATCAGCCGCCGCCAGGGGCGGCCGTCGCGTTGCGGCACACCGGTCATGCGTCCTCGCGTCTCCGGGGAAAAAGAAGGCCGCGGCCGGCGCTGGATGGCCGGCCGCGGCCGCTTGCGCGAGATCGACTACTGGATGGCCAGGATCTTGGCGAAGATCTGGTCTGCCTCGATCTCCTTGGCGTAGGCCGCCATGACCGGGTCGACCAGCTTCTTCATCGCCTCGCGGTCCTTGAATGCGATCCGCTTCAGCTTGCCGGCCTTCTCCAGCGCGTCGAGCTTCTGCGAGTCCTCCGAGGACTCGATCTGGCGGCCATAGGCGCCGGCTTCCTTGCCCGCCTTGACGATCGCCGCCTGCAGGTCGGCCGGCAGGCTCTTGAAGGTCTTCACCGAGAAGCAGAGCGGCCGGATGGTGATCGCGTGCTCGGTCATCATCAGGTGCGGCGCCACTTCGAAGAACTTCATCTGCTCGACGCCGGCGGCCTCGTTTTCGCCGGCGGCGATGACGTTGTTCTGGATCGCGTTATAGACCTCGTTGTAGGCGATCACTGTCGGCGCCATGCCGGCCGCCGCGAAGGTCTTCGACCAGATCGGTGCGCCCTGGACGCGGACCTTGAGGCCCTTGATGTCGGCGAGCGAGGACATCGGCTTGTTGACGAAGATGTTGCGGACGCCGCCGCCGGCATAGCCGATCAGCATGACATCGGCCTTCTGCGCGATCTCGTCGGCGACCGGCTTCAAGAGATCGGCATCGAGCACCTTGTTCCAATGCGCGAGGTCGCGGAACAGGAAGGGAGCGTCGATGAACGGCGCCGCCTTGGAGAATGTCGACATATGCGCCGGCGATACGATGGCGTAGTCGACCGCCTTGCCCTGCGCCATGTATTCGAAATACTGCTTCTCGAGGCCGAGCTCACTGTTCTTGTGCAGAACGAAGTTAATCGGCTTGCCGTAGTACTGCTTCACCAGCTGCTCGAACTTCACCATCGCCTTGGTGAAGGCGTGGTCGTCGTTGAACTGGGACGCGCCGTGCAGCGTGATCGGCTGCTGGGCGCTGGCGGTGCCGGCTGCGAGCAGCAGCGCTGCGGCGGCAATGCATGAACGGAAAATGTCGCGACGACGCATGGTCGATGCCTCCCTGTTGCGTTGAGGACCTCGTTGCCCCTCGCCTAAGGGGACGGTCCGGTTGTTTGCGGGAGCATTCTGCGCACTCCCCGGTGTCCGGGCAAGCGCGTAGCACACGCGTTGGTTCTGCCGCTAGTCGGCGGACGCGCCCGCGTAGATGGGCACCACATAGGGTCCTTCGGGAATGACGGCGACGCTGCGGTCGCCGCTGCGTCCGATGCTGGCACCGATCGCGGCCTCGACCGAGCCGATCGTCTCGACGCCGGTGATCGAGAGCTCCTCGGCCCCGAGGCCGGTCGTGTAGAGCTGGATACGGCCGCGGCGCATCGGCTTCAGCTGCATCTCGGTCTGCCACTCGTCGATGTCGGCGAGCGACTTCGCCGTCAGCGTGGCGAGGAAGCGGTCGGGACCGAGCTCGACCAGGCGCTTCTGCGCTTCGCGGAACTCCGGCGAGCCGAAGCCCTCCGAACATGCCGAGGCGATGATCAGCGTGCCGCCCGGCGCCAGGATGTCGAGCGGCGTCACCATGCCCTTGACCGTCTGGTAATAAGTCTTGTCCAACGGATAGCCTGCGGCCGAGGTCACGATGGTCGAGAAGCGGCGATCGATCGGGATCCTTGTCGACGCCTCGACGAAGGCGACGGCGGCGAGATGGCCCTCGATGATCTCGCCGAAGGAGACGAAGGAAAGGTTGCGCTCCTCGTCGATCACCGTGTTGAGCGCATAGACCTCGCCCAGCATGCGGACGATCTCAAGCTGCTCCTCGTGCAGCGGATTGCCGACGAGGTTGCACTGGACCGCCAGCGGATCTTCCATGAAGCGCGCGGAGTGGAAGGTGCGGATCGTGGTGTGGTGCGCGACGCCGGGGGCGACGACCTTTCGCCCGCCGGACCACCCGGCCATGAAATGCGGCTCTACCAGCCCGGTGGCGATGCGGAGCTCCGCCTCGACCAAGGCGCGGTCGAGCTTGACCGGCGTCTTGCGCTTGGCGGTGAAGCCGAAATCCACATGCTCGGCATCGTTGCGGGCGTCGTGGTTCACGACGCGTACGGTCTTCGTCACCCAGGGATCGCCGACCAGCTCTTCCAGCTCGTCGCCGAGATTGGGGCGGTGCAATCCGGTCGCGATCAGGACGGTGATGCCGGACGCCGGAATGCCGGCAGCCATCATGTCCTCGATCATCGGCCGGAGGAACAGGTGGTTGGGCACCGGCCGGGTGATGTCGCAGATGAGGATGCAGGCGCTCTTCTTGCCGGCGGCAAGCGTCTTCAGGGGCGCGGCACCGATGGGCCGGTCGAGCACGGCGCGGATCGCGGCCTTGGGATCGGCGATCTTCGGCAGCGGCCGCTTGCGGATGACATGCGCATCCGCCTCCGAGGGCATAGCGACGGCCAGATGCTTGCGCCCGAAGGCGACCTCGATTTTCGAGCCGGTCATGTCGACCTCCTCATCCTGTCGGCTGTGCGCAGCGCGCGGATCGCCGCGCAGGCTGCGCCATAGCCGTTGTCGATATTCATCACCGGCACGCCGGGAGCGCAGCTGGCGAGCGCCGCATGGAACGCCGTCTCGCCGCGATTGGCGACGCCATATCCGACCGAGGTCGGGACGCCGATTACCAGGCCGGGTACCAGCCCGCCGAGCACGCTTATCAGCGCCGCATCCATGCCGGCGACCGCGATGACCACCGGATGCCTGTTGATGTCGGGTACGCGCTCCATGAGGCGCCAGATCCCGGCGACGCCGACATCGTAGATCTCGCTCGCCTTGATCCCGTGATAGCCCAGCGTGCGCACGGCCTCGCGGCAGACGGACATGTCAGAGGTGCCGGCGCCGACCACAGCGACCTGGCCGGAATGAGCTGGCGGCGCCACGCGGCCGAAATAGGCGGTGCCGGAGAGCGCCTCGTAGTCGAGGCCTCCACGCAGATCTTCGGATAGCTGGGCAAAGGCGCTGGCGGCGAGCCGGGTCAGGAGCATGGAGCCGCCGCGCTCGGCGATGCGTGCGAGGATCGCCGAGATCTGTTCCCTCGTCTTACCGGCGCAGAACATCGCCTCGTCGAAACCGAGACGCTGGGCGCGATCGAAATCGAGGTTGAAACCGGGCTCGGTCATGATCCGGCTGGCCTCAGGAACGCGCTGCCCATGCGATAGGCCTTGAAGGAGACGGGCCGTTCGCCGCCGCGCGATCGCGCGATATCGGCGACCGCGGCCGCAAGCTCGTCCTTATCCATCAATTGTTCGAGGCTCGCTTCGTCGAGCTCGATGACGAGGCCGGTGCGCCGCAGCCGGCAGCGCACCGTCGGCGCGCCGAGGCGCGCACCCACAAACGTCTCCACCGCATGTACCAGTGACAGCTCGTCCGGATCGATGGCGATCCCGGTCTCGATGCGGCTCGAGAGACACGGCGATGCCGGCAGCTCGGCGATCTCGCCGAGTTCAAGATGCCGGGCGATGGCACGCACGCCCGCCTTGTCGATCCCCGCCTCGACATAGGGATGGCGCACGCCGTGGTCCTCGGCAGCCTTGAGGCCGGGACGCCAGTCGGAGAGGTCGTCTCTATTGGTGCCCGAGAGCGTGACCGCGCCCGCCGTCGCGGCGATCGGTGCGATCCGCGCATAGAGATTGGTCTTGCAGTAGAAGCAGCGGTTCGCCGGGTTGGCGCGATAGCGCGGGTCCTCGAACTCGCCTGCGTCGATGATCTCGAGGCGCCAGCCCTCGCTCGCGGCCAGCGCCCGCACGCGCTCGGTCGCCTCGGGCGGCACCGCTGGAGACACGGCATGCATCATCCTCGCCCGTGGCCCCAGCCGCCGATGCGCCAGCGCGGCGAGCGTCGTGCTGTCGACGCCGCCGCTGACGGCGACGGCGACAGGGCCGATGTCGTCAAGGACGGCGCCCAGCGTTTCCGCGAGCTGCAGGGCGTCAGGCATCTTTTGCCTTCCCGGCGAGCGCCGCCTGCTCGATGCGCTGGCGCCGATGCGTGCGCTCGCGGTGATCGCCCGCCTTGGCAATGTCGTCGATATCGGCTTTGACGGTGACGGCTCCGCCCGGCCGCACGGCCTGCTTCACCCGGACCAATCCGCCGTCGTCGTCTATCGACGTGATCTTCCGCGGCAGGGTGCGGCGGCGCACGCGCTCCAGCCGGACGCCCAAGGTCGTCGTCTCGGCGAAGCAGCGATCCGCCACCGCATCCGTCGCCGCGGCCGAGGCGAGCACGCGGATGCTGGTCACCATGCGCCCCTTCTTGCCGAAGGCGGCCGATTGCACCACGTCGATCACGCCAGGAAATGCGCGCAGGCGGTCGAGACCGATGGCGAGGTCTTCGGGCGTCTGGTCGTCGATTTCGAAGCTGATGACACCGATCTCGTCCTCGCTCTGCCCGGCTTCGACGGATTCCAGTACCTGCACGCGCAGCACGTTGCTGATGCCCTCGAAGCGCTTGGTGCCGAAGCCGTAGCCGACGCGGTCGTGGCGGAAGAGGCCGCGCGGCAGGCGCGGCGTCGGCGCCAGATGCCGGATGATCGCCGCACCCGTCGGCGTCACCCTCTCGCCGGGCCTTCCATCGTCGAACACAATGAAGCCCTTCAAGAGCAGCACCACGGCCGGCGGCGGCACCGGCAGGTCGCCATGCTGGGTCTTCACCCGCCCGGCACCCTGCGGCAATGGAGCGACCGACCAGGACGAGGCGCCCGAGCGCTCGATCAGGAAGGCCGCAGCGACGATGTCGACGATCGAGTCCCAGGCGCCGATCTCGTGGAAGGTGACGTCCTCGACCTCGGTGCCATGCACCTTGGCCTCGGCCTCGGCGAGGACATGGAAGATCGCGAGCGCGCGCTGGATGACGGCGGCATCGAGGCGCGAGGTTTGGAGAAAGTGGCGGATCTCGCGGAGCGGGCGGTGGTCGTGATCGAACTCGCCTTCCGGCTCGGGCAGGGAGACGTCGAAGCGGGTGCCGGTCAGCGTGCCGTCGTCATGATCGATCAGCTTTGCCTTCACCTCGTCGGGAAGCTCCAGGCTGCCGATCGCCCGCAGCAGCGGCTCGGTCAGCTCGGGCATGGCGTTCAGCATCGCGGCGGCGAACATGTCACCGGCGATGCCGCCGACCGGATCAAGGTGGATATGCAGGCTCATTCCGTCTTCGATCGTGATTGTGACATCATACCCGGCGGAAAGGGCTCGGGAGAACGAAGATGGCGATCGAGAAACGCGCCTTCGGGCGCACCGGCCATATGAGCTCGGCGGTGGTATTCGGCGCCGCGGCGCTGGCGCGGGTCGACCAGGGCGTGGCCGACCGGGTGCTCGACCTGCTGATCGAGTACGACATCAACCATATCGATACCGCGGCCAGCTATGGCGACGCCGAGCTTAGAATCGGCCCTTGGATGGATCGCCACCGCAAGCGCTTCTTCCTGGCGACCAAGACCGGGGACCGCGACTACGCGGCGGCGCGCGACAGCATCCGGTGCTCGCTCGACCGGTTGCGCACCGATCACGTCGATCTCATCCAGCTCCACGCCCTTATCCATCCCGATGAGTGGGAGAAGGCTTTGTCGGCCGACGGCGCGCTGAAGGCCTGTATCGAGGCGCGCGAGCAGGGGCTGGTGAAATACATCGGCGTGACCGGCCATGGCTGGAACGTCGCGGCCATGCACCGGCGCAGCCTGGAGCGTTTCGATTTCGACTCGATTCTTCTGCCCTGGAACTGGTTCGCCTCTCGGCACCGGACCTATGCACCGGATTTCGAGCGCGTGATGACGCTGGCCACCGAACGGAACCTGGCGGTGCAGACGATCAAGGGCGTGGCCAGGGGACCGTGGGCAGCCGGGGCCAAGCGCGACCGCACCACCTGGTATCAGCCGCTGGAGGCGATGGACGACATCCGTCCGGCGGTGCACTGGGTCCTCAGCCACCCGGGAGTATTCCTGCTGACGGCCGGCGACGTCGACATCCTGTCCTCGACCCTGAAGGCAGCGTCCGAGCCGGTGGTGAAGCCCTCTGACGAGACCATGGCGGCGTTGAGCGAGCGGACCGGGCTCGCCTCGATCTTCGGGATCTAGCGCTTGCGCCTGAGCAGCACGTAGAGGGCGCCGGAGCCGCCGTCCTTCGGCTGCGCCGGTGCGTGGGCGAGCACCAGCGGCTTCAGCGGCGCCTCTGTCAGCCAGCGCGGCACGGTCGTGCGGAGCACCCCGCCGCCGCTGCTGCCCTTTCCGGTGATCACCAGCAACGCCCGCTTGCCGTCGCGATGCGCGCGCTCGACGGTCGAGACCAGCCGGCGCCAGGCCGCATCCTGCGTCATGCCGTGAAGATCAAGCCGCCCCTCGATCTCGCGCTGGCCCTTGCGGAAGCGCTCGGCCGTGCGCTTGTCGATGCCAGGTGCCAGGCGGGCACCGACCTCGATTGGCGTCTTTGCCGGCGCGTCGGGCGGAGGCGGAGGAGGGGGCGGCAACGGCACCCGCCCGGCCTTCTTCGTTTTCTTGGGCGTCTCCGCAGGCGGCGGATCGGGAGGCGGTGCCTCGGCCTTCCTGCCGCGCCGCTTCAGGGGCTTGGCGTCGGCCATCGCTTTCGCCCAGAGGGCGCGCTCCTCGGGCGTCGGCTTGCGCGCCATCAGTCGTCGATAAGGACCACGTGGAGGCGCCGCGGTCCGTGCGCGCCCATCAGGAGGCGTTGCTCGATGTCACCGCTGCGCGACGGACCGGTGACGAAGTTGACCGTACGCGGCGGCGTCCCGTCATGCGCGGCGCGGAGCCGCGTCCATGCCTCTTCGTAAGGACCGACGACCTTGCTCGCCGGAAGCACGACGACGTGCGTCTCCGGCAGGAAGTTGAGCGTCGAGGGATGATCCGGGCCGGACGTCATCATCAGCGTGCCGGTCTCGGCGACGGCGGCGAAGGCGCCGGTGACGCTGACCTGGTCGGCACCCTCGCTCTTGCCGCGGCGGATCGACAGCGTCGGGCGCTCGCTCCACGGAATTGTGTCCAGCTCCGGATCGGGCGCCATCACGAACGACGCGGGCAGGTTCTGGCTGGCGAGATAATCGGCGACGGCGCCCGGCACATCCCTGGCGCTCTTCACGCGGGTCAGGGTCGCCGCGGCGTTCTGCGCCATGTCGGCGAAAAGCTCGACAACCGTCTTGGCATCGCCCTGGGCGCGGGCCGGGATCAGGTTGGGCTTGGGGTCGCCGAGACGCGCTTCCAGCGCCGCCACCTTGTCGGCCGGCAGCGCATCGCGCCGGAGCGCGCGGCGGATGGATCCGAGGATCTGGCTGCGGGCGTCGCTCATGACGCCTTTTCCCGCTTGGCCCATTGGTTCATGAAGGTCTTGCCCTCCGGCGCCGGGAAGTCGCGGCCCTTGGTCCAGCCCGAGGCCAGCGGCAGCCAGCCATAGCGTCCGTTGGCGCGGCCGAACAGCCCGAGCAGGCGTGCCGCCATGCCCGTTGCCAGACGATAGAGACGCGGGCGCTTGGCGAACCACGCCCAGAACGCGAGACCCGCGCGCACGGAAGCGGGCGAGAGATGCCGCTCGAACTCGCGCTCGCGCCAATGCCGCATCATCTTCGGCAGCGGGATGCGCATCGGGCACACGCTTTCGCAGCGCCCGCAGAAGGTCGAGGCGTTGGGCAGGTGGCCGGCTTCCTCGATGCCGATCAAGGTCGGCGTCAGCACCGCGCCCATCGGGCCTGGATAGACCCAGCCATAGGCATGGCCGCCGACGGTCGCATAGACCGGGCAGTGGTTGAGGCAGGCCGAGCAGCGGATGCAGCGCAGCATCTCCTGGAACTCGGTGCCGAGAATATTGGTGCGGCCGTTGTCGAGGAGGACGACGTGGAACTCCTCCGGCCCATCCAGATCGCCCGGCCGCCTGGGGCCGGTCGAGACGGTGGTGTAGACCGAGAACTCCTGGCCGGTGGCGGAGCGCGCCAGGAGGCGGAGGATCGTCGCCGCGTCCTCGAATGTGGGGACCAGCTTCTCCAGGCTCGCCAGCACGACATGCGCCTTCGGCAGGATCTGCGTAAGGTCGCCATTGCCCTCGTTGGTGACGATAATGGTCGAGCCGGTCTCAGCGATCATGAAGTTGGCGCCGGTGATGCCGACATCGGCGGCGAGGAATTTCGGCCTGAGCACGCCGCGCGCTTCCTCGAGAAGCGTGGTCGGCTCCTCCATCGGCCGGTCCGGATCCAGATGCGTATGCGCCTTTTGGAAGGCGTCGATCACGTCGGTCTTGTTGAGGTGGATGGCCGGCGCGATGATGTGGCTCGGCGGCTCGCGGCGAAGCTGGATGATGTATTCGCCGAGATCGGTCTCGATCGGCTCGATGCCCTTCTCCTCGAGGAAGTCGTTGAGCGCGATCTCTTCCGCGATCATCGACTTGCCCTTGGTCACCGTCCTGGCGCCGACCCCGCGGCAGATGCCGAGAATGGCCTCGCGCGCCTCGTCGGCAGTCCGGCACCAATGCACCTTGCCGCCGGCTTCGGTGACCTTCCGCTCGAAGCGCTCGAGGTAGAAGTCGAGGTTCTCGAGCACATGGTTCTTGATGTCGCGGGCCTGGTCGCGCAGCTGCTCGAACTCCGGCAGCTTCTCGATCGCGGCGAGGCGGCGGACCTGGAAGCCGGTCTTCATCATGCCGAGAGCCTTCTGCAGGCCCGGCTCGACGATGGCCTTCTTGACGTTGTCCTTGAAGTCGCGCGTGGTGGATTGCATCGGACTAGGCCTTGGGCTCGCCGATCGGCGGCGCGTCGGTGATGCCGGCCAGCACCTCGGCGACGTGGCGCACGCGAACGGGTGATCCTTTGCGATGCAGCTTGCCGGCCATGTTCATCAGGCAGCCCATGTCGCCGGCGAGCAGCGTGTCGGCGCCGGTCGCGCCGATGTCGTCGGCCTTCTCGGCCGCCATCCGCTCGGAGATGTCGGGATACTTGACGCAGAAGGTGCCGCCGAAGCCGCAGCAGATCTCCGCCCCCGGCAGCTCCTTTAGCGTGAGGCCGGAGACCGAGCCGAGCAGCTGGCGCGGCTGCTTCTTAATCTTGAGCTCGCGAAGCCCCGAGCAGGAGTCGTGATAGGTGACGGTGCCGCGATAGGCGGCCTCGACGCGCTCGACCTTCATCACATCGACCAGGAATGAGACGAGCTCATGCGTGCACGCTGCCAGCTCCCTGGCCTTGGCGAGCGTCTCCGGCTCGTCGGCGAACAGGGCCGGGTAGTGCTCGTGGATCATGCCGGCGCAGCTTCCCGACGGCACCACGACATAGTCGAAACCGGTGAAAGCCTCGATCATGCCGCGGGCGATGTCGCGCGTGTCGCCGCGGTCGCCCGAATTGTAGGCTGGCTGCCCGCAGCAGGTCTGGGTCGCCGGAACCTCGACGCGACAGCCGGCGTTTTCCAGGAGCTTTACCGCGGCGAAGCCGACCGATGGACGCATAAGGTCGACCAGACAGGTGACGAACAAGCCGACGCGGGGTGAAGAAGCGGGCATAGGAAAAGGCGCCGTCCGGATCTGAAGGGCAGGGAGGCTACAATGGCCATCGGTCACCGATCAGATCAAGCGCGGAGCGCCGTCGGCCGAACCCGCGCGCTCCTGGCGCTGCTCCCGATGCTGATGCTTTCAGCTTGCGCCACCCAGCCGAGCCATCAGCTCGGCCAACCGGAGGGCTTCCTCTGGGGGCTGCTGCACGGCTTCATCGCGCTTTTCTCGCTGATCGCGAGCTTTTTCTACGATGTCCGCATCTACGCCTATCCCAACACCGGCATCTATTATGACTGCGGCTTCATCCTCGGGGTGGCGATGTTCTTCGGCGTCGTCGTCGGGTTCAGGCGGTGACGATGCATTTCGTCCTTCTCGCGGCGGTCTCCGCCGACGGCTTCATCGCCCGGCATCCGGGCCACCCGCCCTGGGAGTGGGCGAGCGCGGAGGAGCAGGCGCGCTTCCGCGCCGCCATGGCCCAGGTCACCTGGTCGGTGCTTGGCCGCGTCACGCATGAGACCGCGCACCGGCCCGAGCGCAAGCGCATCGTCTTCACCAGCTCAGTCACCGGGGTCGCCTGGCTCACGCCCAATCATCTCGGCTTCAATCCGGCGGGCGCGACCTTCGACGAGGTGCTGGAGACGGCGAAGCCGGAAGGGACCATCGCCATCCTCGGCGGCACGCGCGTGCACGACTATATGCTCGAGATCGGACGCGTCGACGAGCTTCGCCTGTCGATCGAGCCGATCCGTTTCGACGAAGGTCTCCCGATGTTCACCGGCGTCGCCTGGCTCGGCCTCGACGGCCATCTCGTGCGCCACGGCATGGTGCGAGTGGGGGAAGACGAGAAGTTGAACGACGCGGGGACAGTCGAGAGGATCTACCGGAAGCTTCCCTCTAACGCACCGACGCCCGCTCGCTGATCAAGGCGCGGAACTGATGCTCGAGATAGGTGTCGAAGGCCGGGTACTGATCGGAATCGAGATGGAAGAACTGCGCCGCCATCTCCTTCTCGTTGACCCGAACGACTACGGCGCCGCCGTCGATGACGATCTCCGGATTTGGCGCATCGACCAGATGGAGACGGAAATCGAACGAGGCGCCCAGCTTGTGGTCGCCGGCATAGGGGCGGATGAGGATGCCCGAGGCGCTGACGTCCCAGATCTCGTAACGGCGGTCGTCGATCCGGACCCAGCCTTCCTTCGGCCGGATCCGCGGGTCGAGGCGCCGATCCGCGCCCTGGCGCTCCGCCTCACTCATCGCCGTCTCCTTCGTATGGCGATAGCCCACCACATCGCGCAGAGGTTTACAAACGGCTTATCTTTTTCCCTCTCTGCGTAGGGCCCATTTGATCGTGGTCTGGCCGTCGAGGGTGCCGGTCACCAGCAGGTGCTGCGTGCGCTTCATCTCTTCCGGCCGCCCGAGATAGACGGCCTCGCCGAGGTCGAGGCGACCGCCGGAGACGCGTAAGCGGAAGCCGCTGCCCGAAGGCAGCCGCAGGAGCGCCGCGGCGGCGTTCTGCACCAGCGAAACCTGCACGCGCGGATGCAGATGGAAGCGAAGCTGATAGGGCTTGCCGGCAGCGCCGGTGATCACCTCTTCGCCACGCAGGTCCTCGCCATCGGCGGAGAGATAGAAGCGCCGCTGGTGGCTGGCGCCAAGGCGGTCGGCATAGCCGTCATGCGTTGCCTCGAACCAGATCTGACCGTCAGCATCCTCGCGTCCCTTCACGATCGACAGCGCCGGCGCGCCCGGCTCCAGGCGCATCGCATTGGTATCGTCGATGGTCAGCGTCGAATGCGCGGCGGTGGCGCGCTGCGCCGTCGACCAGGCTTCCGGCAGCAGCGCGGCGCCGCCCAGGTTGA
>Ga0194132_10000974_pt1 | contig 58431 bp, 38 predicted proteins | sample TA2KigOf80mmetaG_FD_148612 | JGI IMG/M metagenome (GOLD analysis project Ga0194132, IMG submission 148612) | Freshwater microbial communities from Lake Tanganyika, Tanzania - TA2015054 Kigoma Offshore 80m | ecosystem: Environmental > Aquatic > Freshwater > Lake | place: Tanzania: Lake... | reverse complement strand
TGGGTCGAGCGAATCGCTCAAGCAACTCGATGAATTGCTGCGGAACCTGAACGCGCAGCTGCCCGCCGCGCCGGCAAAGGAATCGCGCTCCTATAGCCTGTCGAACCGGGATGTGGTGGCGCTGCAGCGTGCGTTGGCAACCAGTTTCCCGAATGCCACGATCAGCGCCGACAGTGTGAACGGTGAGATCATTGTTGCGGCGAAGGCGTCCGATCATGATCAGATTGCGGCGATCGTCAACAAGATGAACCAGGCGCCGGGGAAGACGCCGATGTTGGAGACGGTACGGGCACGGTTTGTCGAACCGCGTGCGATCGCCGCGGCGTTGCAGCAGGCGCTGGCGAAACGCACGGGGGTCGGCGTGAGTTTCGATGATGCGGTTCGCGCTGTTTTTATTGTCGGCATGCCGGAAGACCACGCCTTGGCGCGGCAGATTATCGAGCAGATCGATCAGCCGCAGGCGCCCGCGGCAGAGCGCCAATTGCGAACGTTTCAGGTCCGCGGTACGGATGGACGCGCCTTGATGGAGTCGCTGCGGACTCTTTTCCGCGATTCGCATCCGCAGCTCGACCTGCGTTTTGATGCGCTTCAGGACCAACTGGTCGTGATTGGCGGAACCGAACAGATCGTCGCCATCGAGAAAATCCTGAAGGAGTCCGAACCGCCACCGCGGCATCTGGAAGTGTTCGTGCTGAAGACGCTCGAACCTGCCGCGGTCCGATCGGCGATCTCCGCGCTGTTCGCCGATCTGCCCATCGCCCACGCACCGTCCGTATCGACCGATGACGCCACGCAACAGTTGCTGGTGCGGGGAACAACCGAACAGCTGGCCGCCGTCCGCGAACTGCTCGGCCGGCTCGGGGAAGCCAATCTCCCCGGCGCGGCGGCGAGCGGTCCTGGCGCCTCGCGACGGATCCGCAGCATTCCGGCGAATCCGCAACTGGATCGCGCGCTGGACGACTTGCGCCGCGTCTGGCCCCAAATCCGGCCCAATCCGATCCGCGTGCTCGGAGAGCCGTCGCCGGCCCCGGCGCCTGGCTCGCAGTTCGATCCACCGGCCGGCGCCGGCCCCGCCCCTGTCGTCGCACCGATAGCTGGCGACCGGGGGGCCGAAAAAGGTCCCGAACGAAACCCAGAACGAACGCCCGAAACGCCAAAACCGGCGGAAGCCGACGTTCCGCCGACAGCCGAACCGCCGACACCCGTTCGCGAGCCCCGCGACGCGGCGCCGATCATCGTCGTTCGCGGTGCGTCACACTGGACGCTGGCCAGCGACGATCGCGAGGCACTCGATCAGTTTGAATCGCTGCTGCAACATGCGCTTTCGCCACAAATCGCCCCCGTCGCGTCCACGGGCAACTACGCGATCTACCTGTTACGACACGCGGGAGCAGAACAGTTGGAACAGCTTTTTTCCGCGCTTTTCAAGCGAGGAGATTCGGAGACGACCGTTGCGGGGACCACACGCTTTGGCCGAGTCACTGTCATCGCCGATCCGCGGATCAATGCGATCATCGTCCATGGTAACCGCGCGGATCGCGTCGTCATTGAAGAGCTCTTGAGCGTTCTGGACTCATCGGATATGACCGACACTTTGCAAAGTTCGACTCCCAAATTGGTCCCGCTCCGATTTACCGATGCCCGTCGCGTTCAGGAAGTGATCCGCGACGTTTATCGATCCCAATTGTCGACGGGCGGAGGCCGTAAACCGCTGACGATTCCCGAAGGCATCTCTTCCGACGTCAAAGCGATGATCCAGCAGATCAATGCCTCGTCTGCCGGACCGATTCTGACCGTTGGCGTCGATGTAACCACGAATGCCCTGGTGTTGAAGGCGCCGCCTGAACTCGCGAGGGAAATCACCGAGTTCGTGCAACAGCTCGACAGCCGGGCGAATCTACAACCGGCGACGCGGATCGAGGTGATCAAATTGCGAGAACTGAACACGACGCGCCTGAAGCAGTCTCTGCCGGGACTCCTCTCGTCGCCCGCGAAGAAAAAGTAACTTGGATCTACCGATTTGGCCGAGCCGTTGGCGAGAAGTTTGTGCCTTGCCCAGGTTGCCTGGCTTGCCCCGTGGCCTGTTCTCCACCTTGACGCAGTCGTCGATCGGAAGTACAGTCTATTCCATCGGATGTCATTGATACGTTGGCTGCTGCCATCGGATTCCGTGTTGTCCGATTTGGTTCCGCAGGAAGCACAGGACCGATTTGATTACCTGACACTTGCTAACGTGAATGACCCGCCTGAATTTACCCACCTGCAATTTTGCTGGAAGAGTGTGACGTTTCACGAGGTCGAGGGTGAGGAGCACCCTGGTGCGTGATGCGAGGTAATGCGAATCCAAAAGCGATCGCCTTGTCTTGATGGGGCAAGCGTCGTTTTGGTTTCGCGGCCGTCCGTTACTTCGGGCCCCATAAATTGGGGCCCTGTTGATCGGGCACGGATTTCAAGCAGCCGTTTTTGTCTGTATCGCACTGCGCTAGAGTCGCTTGCGGCGGTTCCGGCGTTCGGTTGCTGAAGGTATTAGTGCCTGGAAGGGATTACGGAAGACGGATTGTCGAACCGGCGAAAATTACTGGCAACGGGGTCGGACCGGGGGAAGGAAACTCGTGTCGGATGATCTGGAAAGGACTCACGGTAGGGATTCCATGATTTCCAATTCAATCACGATGAAATCGACGTTGGACGCGGACCAGCTGCGCATGGTTGCGGAGGTGCTCAAGGAGCGCGCTTCGCTCGCGGGATTGGCCGAGCAGTGGGAATTCCCAGACGAGCGAGCCTTACTGGCGGAAGCGGCGCGGGCCTTCGGCCTGGAGTGCCTCGAATCGGACGAGGTGGCGGTGGAGTCGAAGGCGCTGGAGGGCTTCCCGCTGAAGTTGATCCATCGTTACGAGGTTTTTCCGCTGGAAAGATCAGAGCAGTGGTTGCGGCTGGTCGTAAGCAATCCGTTTGACCTGAACGCTTTTGACGCGGTTTCATCGTCGCTTGAAATTGAAGTGCGGCCCGTCGTGGCCTCGGGGGAAGTGGTCCGCAAGTATATCAAGCGGTTTCTGGGAGTCGGCGCGGAGACGATTGACGGGCTGATTGCGATGCAGAAGGCGCAGTCGGGCGACGTGGAGATGCTGGAGGAATTGGATGTCGACGGCTCGGAGGACGCGGAACAGGCTCAGCAGGCGTCGGTGGTGCGGCTGGTAAACGAAATCCTCAGCGAGGCGATTGAGGCGCGTGCCAGCGACATTCATATCGAGGCGCAGGAGTCGGGCATCAAGATTCGTTATCGGATTGACGGGATCCTGCAGGCGCAGCCGGCTCCGCCGGAGATGAATCAATTTCGCGCGGCGATTGTCAGTCGCTTGAAGATCATGGCGAAGTTGAATATCGCGGAGAAGCGGGTACCGCAGGACGGCCGGATCAAGTTGCGGGTGGCGGGGCGCGAAGTGGACATCCGCGTGTCGATTATCCCGATGCTGCATGGCGAAGGCGTCGTGATGCGCATTCTTGACAAGAGCAGCCTCTCTTTTTCGCTGCGTGGGATCGGGATGCCCGAGGAAGTGTATGCGGAATTTCAGAAGTTGATTCGACTGCCGCACGGAATCGTGCTGGTAACGGGGCCGACCGGTTCGGGAAAAACAACGACGCTGTACAGTGCGCTCAGCGAGATCAAGTCCGAGGACACGAAGATTGTTACCACGGAGGACCCGATTGAGTATCAGTTGGAGGGAATCAACCAGATCCAGGTGCATCACAAGGTTGGATTGACGTTTGCCGCCTGCCTGCGGGCGATCTTGCGGCACGACCCGGACGTGGTGCTGGTGGGAGAGATCCGCGATCTGGAGACGGCGGAGAATGCCGTTCAGGCATCGCTCACAGGGCACCTGGTCTTCAGCACCCTGCATACGAACGACGCGGCGGGTGCGTTCATGCGATTATGCGATATGGGGGTCGAGCCGTTTCTGGTTTCCAGCACGGTGGAAGGAGTCATGGCCCAGCGTTTGGTGCGGCGGCTCTGTCCCGATTGCCGGCGTCCTGCGGAGATGGCGCCTGCCGACGTGCCGGACGATTTTCCGGCCGAATTCCGCGATGTGAAACTGGTGACGATTTATCAGCCGGGCGGCTGCGAAAAGTGCCGCGGCACAGGGTACCGCGGCCGGATCGGGATCTACGAACTGTTGCGTGCGACGGACGAAATTCGCCAGCTTGCCACGCAGCGCGTGGCATCGCAGGTTCTGAAGCAGGCTGCCATGCAGTCGGGCATGCAGACACTGCGCGTGGACGGCTGGCGGAAGGTGGTCGAGGGGATCACGACGATCGAGGAAGTCCTGCGGGTCACAAAAGCCGATTGACGGCCGGTGACCGCGAGTGACGGCGGAAATCGATGCAAAATTTTGCCTACATCGCGAAGAATGCGGAGGGGCGGCGGATCGAAGGATTGGTCTCTGCACTCTCGCGTCGCGATGCGCTGCAACGGTTGCGACAACAGTCGCTGTATCCGCTGACGGTCGCGGAACCCCACGCCGCGCAAGGCCGATCGTTCGGTTGGCCCTGGGCGGGGCGCGTCAGGAAGGAGTATGTCGCTGATCTCTGCACGCAACTTGCCGACCTGCTCGCGAATGGGGTGCCGCTGCTGGAATCGCTGCAGGTCCTGGCGGAGGCGACGCCCCATGATCGCCTGCGCGACGCGGTGTTACGGATACGCGATGCGGTTGCCGACGGCAGAAATCTCGACCAGGCGATGGCCACGGAATCGACAATTTTCAGTGAGCTGACTCTGAGCATGGTGCGGGCGGGGTTGGAAGGTGCCTTCCTGGAGGATGCCCTGCAGCGGACGTCGGGATTCTTGAGGAAACAGGACGAGATGCGGGCCAAAGTGGTCGGCGCGCTCACGTACCCAATCATTCTGGGAACCGTCGGGTCGTTGATCACCGGTCTGATGGTGACATTTCTGGTTCCGAAATTCCAGCCGTTTTTTGATCGCTTGGAACAGACCGGATCGGGCCTGCCGATGATCACGGTGATTCTGCTGTCGGTGAGCCACGGCCTGATGCGTTACGGCTGGTTATTGCCGATCATGCTGGCACTTTTGTTCGCGGGAGCGCGGCGCTTTAACGCGACTCCTTGGGGCCGCGAATGGATCGATCGCTGGAAGCTGCGTATTCCCGGGTTGGGTGCCATCTTCCACGACGCTGCCGTTTCACGCGCCTGCCGCGTGTTGGGGACACTGCTCCACAATGGAGTGCCGATCCTGAAGTCGCTGCGCATCAGCAGCGAGTCGACCGGTAACCGACTCCTGGAAAAGGTGATGCTGAAATCGGCGGACAATATCACTTCGGGGGATTCGCTTTCGAAACCGCTGGCTGCAAGCGGTCTGATACCTCCACCCGTGATGGCGATGATACGCATCGCGGAGGAAGCGAATACGATGGATCAGGTTTTGGTCAAGATCGCCGATCGCATCGATCAGAAGATCGAGCGACGACTGGAAGTCATGGTACGGATGATTGAACCGCTGATGCTGGTGCTGATCGGCGGAATGGTGATGTTCGTAATTGTAGGTGTATTGCTCCCGGTCTTCGACCTGAATTCGGCCGTCGACTGATCGCGCGCCGACCAGGGAGCGGATCGTGATTTGTGCGGAGCCAAACAAGAAAAGGAGAATCGCAATGAAAACGAATCGCAAACGCAACGGACGGCGAACAGGTTTGACGTTGCTGGAACTGATGATCGTGTTGATCATCCTGGTCGGCATTATCGCGTTGGTCGGGCCGCGTCTGCTTGGATCGCAGAAGAAAGCTGACATCAAGACGGCCCAAGCCCAGATCGGAAACCTGACTTCCGCGCTGAAGATGTACGCGGTGGACATGAAGACCTATCCGTCGACCGACGAGGGATTGGAACTGCTGATGCGCGCTCCGGAGGATGAGCGGCTGGCGAGCATCTGGGACGGGCCGTACCTGGAGGGAAAATCGTTGCCGCTTGATCCCTGGGGCAGCGAGTTTCAGTACGAGTACTCGGCGGAGGACGGAGCGGACTTTCCGCGCATCAATTCTCCTGGTCCCGACAAGCAGGTCGGCACCAGCGATGACATTGCGAATCGCAGCGCCGATGACACTGCCGACGCCGCCAATACGTCCGGCAATCCGTCGCGCCGCGGATCGAACAAATCCTGACCATGAATTCGGGCGCCGTAAGGCCGGTATCGCTGCCCGCGTCCCGGGCGGCTATGACTCTGCTGGAGTTACTCATCGTTCTGATCGTGATGGTCGGATTGCTGGCGATCGCCTGGCCGAGTTTGAGCCGCCCGCTTGCCGATGACGGTTTGAGGAGGGCCGCCGGAGTCCTTCGTGAGGAGATCGGTCTGGCTCGGAAGGAAGCGATGCAGCGCGGCCAACCGATCGTGATGCGGTTGGAGCTGCGGACCGGACGCGGTTCGGTCGCTGCCTGGCAGCAATTGATTTCGGAACGGACCGATTTGGCCCCGCGTCGAGCATCGACCCGGAGTGGTGGGTCGAACTCACGCGACGCGGATCACCCCGCCGCCGTTGAGTCCGAACGCATGCGCCATTTTGACCTGCCGGAATCGGTGGAGGTAGTTGCCGTCACCGATCTGCTTTCGGAAAGCAACCAACTCCTACCGGAACCGGAGATCGCCAGCGGGTCGGCCTGGCTGGTATTTCTTCCGGATGGCCGATCGACGAGCCGTTCAATAGTTCTGATCGACCGGGACCGCGGACGGCAACTCGAATTGCGCTACGATGCTGTTGCCGGTCTCGCCGAACTGGGACGGGTCGGGCGCGTGGCGTCGCCCTTGACCGATGAGGCGACTGGGTTGGAGGGAACGCGATGAAACGGTTGTTCGATGCGTGCTGCCGCGCCGGCCACGATCACCGCCGGGCGAAGCTGAAGATCGCGGGTGGGTATTCCCTCTTGGAAGTGATCCTGGCCCTGGCGGTACTCGCGGGAAGCGGGCTGGCGATTCAGGCCTTGATCGCCGATGGCAGTCGCGCGGGGATGCGCGCCGAGCAGGGAGCGGAAGCCCTGTTTTTGGCCCAGTCACTGCTTGATGAACTGGCGATGGATGCGTCGCAGATGGATGGCGAGCGGAACGGAGTCTTTCCGCAGCAACCGGCATGGGAATTTCGCGCGCATCTTGCACGTTCCGAGTCGCTCGAGAACTGGGGGATCGCGGTACTGACCGTGGAAGTCTTTCCAGCAGGGTCCCGTTCGTTGCATGCCGCGCGGGAGGCAGCCACTGTCAAGTCAGCGCGTGGTTGCCGGTTGACGCGATGGGTTCGTCGATCGGCTTCGGCGCGGGTGAGCGATCCGTCCGCTGCGACGGCAGGCCATGCGGACGCTGCAGGCGGTTCGGCCGAAGGTTCCCCGTTCGCTAATGGACTAGGGGGCGCGCCATGAATCCCCAAATCGCGCGACCATCGAACCGCTGCTGCCGAGGTTACACGCTCTTGGAATTGATGATTTCGCTGGCGCTTCTTGGGGGGCTGATGGCGGTCTGCTGGTCGTTGCTCGATTCGGTTCACCAGGCGGAACGTCGCGCCGAAGGGTTGGCGCGCAGGGTACGGGAATTGCAACTGCTTCAAGAGCAATTGCAGGACGACTTGCAGCATCTCTCTGGGTCGCCGGCCGACGGTGTCCTGCTGTTTTCCTCGACGGCCGCTGCGGGAGAATCGCTGGCTGGGTTCGGCGTCCAACCATTATCAACCTTGCAAGGTGACGAAAACGGATTCCGGATTGAATTCGTAAACTCCTCGGATCCGCTGGAGTTCATTTCTCGCACCGTTGCGGCATCCGACGAGAGATCGAAACCGATGCTGCCGTTCCCGAGGCGGACGCGCGCCGAATACAGGTTGCGCTCGAACGAACCGTCGCCGGGGATGGAATCGACGTTGCCGCCGACGCACGGCGAACTATGGCGCACCGTCCAGGAATTGGATTTGCCCAGCGTTGGCGAGCAGGAAAACCGGACGGTCGAAGAACGCACTTTAAGCAGTGCCGATTTGTATCGCGCGCGGGACGAGTCGTCCGTTCCCAAGGGCCTGGCCCCTGCGCGTGACAGTCGCGTCCTGTCGAAACTGTCCCGCTTGCGGTTTCGCTACAGCGATGGCCGGTCCTGGTATGCGAATTGGGATAGCGGACAGCGCCAAGCACTGCCTCTCGCCGTCGCCATCGACTGGAATTCGGCGTCGCGTACGATCGCGCCGGGCGGCGAGGGGACGAATGGTCAACGCAGTTCGCGTGAGCCGGCGCTGGAACCACAGGCTGATCTCCGTCGCTCGTCCAGTGCGATCGGCGATGATCCATCGCGACTCGCCTTTCCCGGAGCGGAGGAGTCTTTCCAGCGATCGCTCGTAGTCCGTCTGGACCAGGCGACAACGATCGGCGGCCGGTCGTCGCATCCGATCACAAGCGGTTCGCGATCATCGGCCGGAAGCGATGCGGCGGATCGAACTTCCCGCCTGTCACGACCGACCTCGTCGGCCGCGTTGCGACGGAAGCGAGGTGCGCTATGAATCGGCCCGAGCAATGTGTGCGGTCCGAGCGGCGGGCGTGGCCCGAGCGGCGCGGGATGGTGCTATTGGTCGTCATGATCATTGTGCTGCTGATCGCACTGGCGGGCTACGGCTTTTCGTATCAGATGCGCACGGCGTATGTGGAGAGTCGGTTGGCGCGGGAGCAAGCGGAGTCGCGGCTCGCGGCTTGGAGTGGAGTGGAGTTTGCCGCAGCGGTGCTAAAAGTTTCGCCACAGCAGCGATCCGCCGCCGGGGGCGTCGAATCGAACGCCGCGCTGTTCGCGGGGCGCAGCGTGGCTGCGGACGATGCCGGCGACGATCGGTCGCCGACCTGGAGGTTCAGTATACTCGCGCCCGCCGAGGCGGTGGCCGGTAACTCGCAAATGGAGGCCGAATCGTTTCGCCTGGGGATGGAGAATGAATCCGCCAAGCTCCATTTACCAACGCTGTTGGCCTGGAATCGAATTCAGCCTGGCGCCGCGAAAGTCGCATTGATGAATCTGCCTGGCGCGACGGAAGCGATGGTCGACGCCTTGATCGCCATGCAGGAAACGCGGCTCGCTGCCTTCCAATCGGATCTCGATTGTTCAGCTCCGTTGTTCATGGCGTCGACGCCGGGCCAGACGTCGATCGGCACGACGTTCAGTAACGGGCCGGCCGGATTGGCGGGCACAAAGCAAATCGGAAGCCTCGGCCGTCCAAGTCTGCTGGACTCGGTCGCTTCCGCACGCGCGCAAGCTACCGGTGGCGGTTCGCAATTGCGGGAAGTCTGGCAAGGTAGCGACTTGAACCAGAACTATCGACTCGATCCGTTGGAGAAGTCGTTGTCGGGTTCGGCGGAGCAGGGGTTGAGACCGTGGCGACAGTTGTTGACCTGCTGCCAGGGTCAGCGTAACGAAACCTGGGACGGGCGACCCTGCATCTATCTGAACAATCCAGAGCTGTCCGACCTGCATCGCCAGCTCAGTGAGCGTTGGCCGGTAGAGTGGGCCAACTACGTGATAGCCTACCGCCAATATGGACCGGCCGCTTCAACTTCCGCGCCGAACCTGGTATCACAAGCCGCCCGCGCGTCAACATCGCCCGCATCGAATGCGAGCAGCGCGAAGTCTGTGCCGGTGATACCGCTCAGTGAATGGACTCCTGACCTGAGCGTCGCGCCAAAATTTTCGATCCGCAACCCGATGGAACTCGTGGGGCGCGGCGTCGAAGTCGTTCACCGCGACGGAGGTCGCGGCAGGCTGAATTCGCCGTTTGCGGATGACAACGGCGGCTACGGCGAATACCTGGCACGGCTCTTGGACGAAGCCACCGTGATTTCAGGTCCGTGCGTCACCGGCAAGGTCGACATCCTGCACGCTCCACGAGAGGTTCTGCTGGCGATTCCGGGAATGGAACCGGGGACCGTCGATCGAATCTTGACTGCGCGGCAGGGCGAGGGCGCGTCGCGCGAGGGCCGACAGTCGGCGGCCTGGCTGCTGCTGGAAGGGATTGTTGATCGGGCGACGTTCGCCCGTTTGCATGCCTGGTGCGGCTCGCGAAGCGACGTCTACACCGCCCAATGCGTGGGCTTTCGCGATCCACGGAGTCCTCTGTTTCGTTGCACGGTGACTTTGGACGGCAAACGAGGACCCGTTCAGGTAAGAGATTTTCAGCGCTGGAACGGATGGGACAGCGGTTTTGCGATTTCCGAGTTGGAGGGAGTCGAACGGGATCGCCCGATGCGGGAGAAAAGGCGATGACAAACGACGGCATCACGCAGCGATGGGATGCACTTCGGCGCGATTGGGGATCGTCGCTGCGGCGTTTGCGGACGCGACGTCGCCCGGTGGTGGTCGCCCATTGGGATCGTTCGGCCATTCGCTATTTCGTTGTCGACGGCAATGCGGATCGGCTTCGGCGGCTTGCTTGTGGCAGTCTGCAGCGCCTGGCGGAGGAGGAACCGCTTGCGCAGCTCGCCAGCCACTTGAGCGAGCAGAAGATCGATTGCGGGCGTGTGGTCGCTCTGCTGGGCCGATCGGAGTTGGAATTGACGACGATCTCGCTGCCGCCGGCGGAACCCGCCGAAATCCCGGCGCTGGTGCAGAGCGAGATGGAGCAGCAGCTGGGCGACGCCACGTTGACGCCGATCGTTGACTTTCTGCTGACGCGCCAGACGCCGGGAGCAGGCGTGGAGGGATTGGCGTTCACGCTGCCCGTCGAGCTTCTGACAAGATGGCGCCGTCTGCTCGACCCGTTCGGGTTCGACCTGGCGACGATCGGGTCGCGCCAATTGGCTCCCTTGGGAATCTTGCGACGGACCGGTCAATTGCTCGGCTCGTTGTCGGTCGCGATCAGCGTCTACGGCAGCGAGGTGGAATTGATCCTCTGCCGCCGCGATACGCCGCTTTTCCTCAGAACAATACGGGCGACCGCCGATGATCCACGGGCGGTGGCGGAACAGATTGTGCTGGAAATTCAGCGTTGCGTGGCGCTGACGACCGGATTGGAACGCGTCGGCGCTCCCGACCTGTTTCTGTTCGGGCGCGAGGACGAACATGAGGCGTTATGGCAGGCGTTGCACGAGCACCCGTTCGCGGCCTTGCGACGCGTGCACCCGCTGTCCGACTGGCCGGAAGCGGAACGCGAACCGGATGCGGCACAGCGGTTTACCCACGCGGAGCAGGATGCGGCCACGGAGCCGAGTCCTGGCGCAGTGGCGATAACGCCGGAACCGGCCAGCAATGCCGATTCCACAACGGATTCCACAACAGATTCCACAACTGTTTCTGCAACAGATTCTGCAACTGTTTCCGAGCGTGGCGGACTGCAGGATTCCGTGGAAAACGTGCAAGTGCCAAAAGCCACACCGCCGTGGCGCGTGGATGCGGCGCTGGCGGGGACCGCATGGGACTACGCACATGCTTCGATGCTGATCGATATGATCCATCCCAAGCAGCCGCCCGCGCCGCCCAATACTCGGCGACGATGGATGGCGATCGGCGCGGGAATCGCCGCGCTGCTCTGCCTGGCAATCTATGCGCTGGCCAGCGACCTGGCCGATTTGCGCGAGGAATTGGAGGGTAAGCAGGCGGCAGTCGCCGAGCACCAGAAGGTCGCCAACAAGTACCTGGAAAAGTCCGATGAGGCGAAGTGGGTCGACCAATGGCTGGAGGACCAGGTCGACTGGTTGGGGCAGTTGCAGACCATTTCGCGCGGCCTGCCCGAGGGCCGGTTCGCAACCGTCCGCCGTCTGACCGCATCGGCGAACCGTGAACTCGGGCTGGTCGACATCGCCGTGCATGTCAGCGATCCCGAGCAGCTGGCGCAGCTGGAAGGCGCGCTGCGGTCGGCCGAGTACTCGGTCACAAGCAAACGCGTGAGCCAGCACGAAGAGGCCGATGACTACCCGTGGCAATTCGAGACCAGGGCGACGTTCAGTCCCCGTTCGCCTGGTTCGCGAACGTATCGGCCGGCTGCAGCCGAAGCGACGGTGCGGAAGGCGTCCGTGAACGACCTCGGGCCAGAACCCGAGACGGGCGGGCAAACGGGAGTAACGCCAAAGGGAGACTCCCCATGACTCCACGAACAAAGCTGCTGATAGGCGTTGGGGCCGCGGTTCTGCTGCTGATTGCCGCCGACCGCATCTATCAGAATTGGGTGGAACTTCCGAGCCAGCAGACCCAGGCGCAGATTGACCACTTGGACGCCGAACTGAGGAGTATTCACGACGCGCAGGCAGCGGCCCGCAAGTTGGGGCGACGACTGACCCAGTTTGAAACGCGATCATTGCCAAGCGATCCCGAACTGGCCCGCTCCCAGTACCTGGACTGGCTGCTCGGGCTTGTCGAATCGCACCGTTGGGGATCGGCGGCGATTGACGCCGGTGTACCCACCGCCATCGAAATCAAGTCCCGCGGCGGTTCCCGCAAGCGGCGATTGATCGGACACTCGATTGCGGTTTCGCTGCGGGCAAAAACCACGTTGCCGCAACTGGTCAACCTGATCCACGATCTGGAGAGTGCCGGACATCTGCACAAGATCCGCAATCTGGCCCTGGTGCCGCTGGGAGCCGGCAATGAATTGGACGTCAGCCTGGCGATCGAAGCGATCAGCTTGCGCGGTGCCGATCGAACCGACGCGCTGAGCGATCTGATACGTGCCGACGATGAGGCGGATCCTCAAGTTACGTACCAGGATCTTGTTCGCCGCAACTTTTTTGCGCGCGGCATCTCCAAAGCGTTGGCTCAAATCCGATTACAGGCGGTCACTACCGATAAACGCGGCCGCGTCGAGGCCTGGTTTCTCGCAGGAACTCCGGCGACCACCCAGATTGTCACGGTGGGAGAATCGCTGGATCTGGTAACGCACGAGGTCTCCATCGACCGTATTGAACAGGATGGAGTTCAATTGCTGGTGAATCAATCGCCTTACTGGATCGCGCTGGGGCAGACGCTCGGCGATGTGCTGACGGCGAGCGAATCGAAGAACCTCGCGTCGGCGGACAAACAGGAATAAATGGAGGGTACGGCCATGTGGAACTCGATAAACAGGCTTCGACAAGTGTGTCGCGGCGCGAGCGTACTCGCCCAAGTTCGACCGGGGTTGGCGATCGCCACGGCCGTTCTGGGAATAGCAGTCGCCGAACCGGTTGCGGCGCAACGTCCACCGCAGCGAGGACTCGGACAGCCGTTGCAGGTTCAGCCAGGGCCGTCGCAGTCGTCTGGCGGAAACGCCACGCTCGGCGCGGCCCGGTTTGTGCGCGGCAACCGCTCGCGACGCGACTTTGTCGGAACCAGCCGTTCCGACCTGGCCGGGTTCGTCGGTAGCCAACAGTCGTTGGGCGTGGGGCGTGTTGCGCCGTCGGTGTCGGGGGGCGGAACTGCGACGGCAGACGCTGCGGTGGGCGCCCGAGGAACTGCGTCGAATGCGCGAGCCGGCGCACGCAATCCCCGGATCCCACCCCTGGCTAAGAACGCGATGTACTATCCTCGTCTGGAGTTGGATGCGGAAGTCGTATCCCAGGTCGCCGTCGAGCTGGAAGCGACTGCGGCGCGCCAGTTGTCGGAGCGATTGAGTGAACTTGCCGGAAGCGAAGTGATCGCCCGAGTCGAAGGGCGCACGGCGATTCTCACGGGTAGCGTCTCTAGCAAGTCCGAGGCCGACCGACTTGCGGTGATTGCCGGATTCCAGCCGGGCGTCGATCAGGTGCGGACGGAATTGACGGTATCGAAGCCAGACTGACCGCAGAGGCGCCTCCGCCCACGAACCGGGATCCACCAGAAGGGGACGCACGGAGCTGGAGCCACTAAACGGGATCGACTAAAGGCCGGCGCACCTCGGTCGCTCGCACGCCGAGATTGCCGTAGCGATGGTAATCGTGTGAAATGCTCTGTTCACGCAGATACCAGAGCAATTCGACGCGGCCTTCGCTGCTGACCGGTGTATCCGCGATGTAGACGCCGGTGGCCGCGGCTGCCTGCCGCATCGACCTGGCAACGCGGTCGCGAGCTGCAAAGCGAATGCGTATCAGTTGTGGCTGGTGGAGATGTTCGATCAGGGTATCGACGGTTTCCTCGAGTAACTCGATTCCGCCCGCCCAGGCTTCCGTCCAGAGGTCCAGGCGCGATCGAACTTCCTGGCTCACCGCGGGCGCGAAGGAGGCGAGCACGCGGGCCCCGGTGACTCGTGCCGCCGCGACCCGGGCAACAATTTCGAACAGTGAATCGCCAGGTTCGATCCGGACGCATATTTCCGAGAACGGCAGGTAGCGGCGGATGTTATCCTGCCCCAGCAGACACATCACGTCTTCCTCGGAGGAAAACTCTTCCTGCCAGGCTAAGTCATAACTTGCTATAGCGCGGTCGATGCGCGCATGCTCGTCGATCGTCAAGTCAAGCTGTCTCGCGAGCACTTCCAGATCGGCGGACGCGATGCCGTTCTCCGATCCACTGCCGGGAAACGGGGTATCGACAAAGTTCATGAATGCCGCCACGTAGTTCGAGCCGCCCGCCTTCAGGCCGGGGCCGACCGCGGAGCTTCCCCAACCACCGAACGGTTGACGCAGCACGACGGCGCCCGTCGTACCCCGATTCACGTAGAGATTGCCGGCGCGAATGCCGTCGCGCCAGGTCGCAATTTCGCGTTCGTCGAGGCTGTGAATGGCCGAGGTCAACCCATACCCCGTGGCATTCACCCGATCGATCGCGTCGGCGAGACGCTCGTAGCGCATCACTCCCAGCACGGGCCCAAAGAGCTCCGTGCAATGGGTGAGGCTGCCGGCGGAAACTCCGTACTTGACTCCGGGCGACCAGAGACACGGATTGTCGCCGATCTGCTGGGGCATCACGGCCCAGCTCTCACCTGGTTCGAGTGTCTTCAACGCGCCCTCCAAGGCGCCACTGGGAGGTCGGATCAGTGGACCGATACGCGTCGCCAAATCGTGCGCCGAACCGACGCGCAGACTGCGTACGGCGTCGCACAGCATCCGTTTGAATTCCGGGTCGTCGTAGATTTCGGAATCGAGCAACAGCAGCGAAGTCGCCGAACATTTCTGACCGGAGTGGCTGAATGCGGAATGCACGGCATGTTTGATCGCCAATTCCCGGTCGGCCAGTGCCGTGACGATCGTCGCGTTCTTGCCGCCTGTCTCCGCGCTGAGCCGCAGGCCCGGCCGCAACGCCAGCATCCTCAAGGCGGTATCGGTTCCACCCGTCAAGATGACGGCATCGACGTCGATGTGACTGACCAGGTGGCTGCCGGCTCCCGCGCCGTCACAGGGCAAGAACTGCAACACATTCCGCGAGACTCCCGCGCGCCAGAAACACTGGCAGAGTTCCCAGGCTACCAGGACCGCGTCCGATGCCGGTTTGAGGATGACGGTATTGCCGGCGGCCAATGCGGCAGCGATCCCGCCACACGGGATGGCGATCGGAAAATTCCAGGGTGGAACGACGACGACGACGCCACAACCGTTTGCCCTGGCCCCGCGCAGGCTCTGAAAATGTCTGGCGGTCGCTCGGTAGAATTCGACGAAGTCGATCGCTTCGGAGACTTCCGGATCGCCTTCACTCAGGAGTTTTCCGCCGTTGACCATCGCGGCCCAGAGCAGTTCGGCGCGATGCCGCCTCATTTCGACCGCGACATTGCCGAGCAGCCGGCTGCGCTCGTCGACGGTTCCGGATCGCCAGCCATCGGGATCGCGCCGCGCGCATTGGACCGCCTCGTCAACCACGGCGGAGTCGGCAAGCGAATAGCGGCAGAGTTCGGTTCCGGGACGCGACGGATCGCGACAAGCCTTGGTCGGCAGGTCGTAGATTTCGGTGGCGGCGACCACGGCGGGAATCACCAGGCCATGGAAGCGGGATGCATCCCGTTCGGCGATCCGCCGCGCCCATTCCGAATTCGCGGGCAGCGACCAGTCGGTGTCCGGTTCATTGTGAAACTGTCGCCAGGCGAACTCGGGTTCCGCCGTCGGAAATGCTTCGGTCAGCCGATTCTGCCTGCGCCGCGGCTGATTGTCGATCTCCAGACCGGACGACTCGCGAAAACCCCGCTCCAGGGAAACCCACTCGTCGCTTCCGACCGTCAGTCGAAATGCATGCCGCAGGAAGTTTTCTTCCCCGGTGTTTTCGTCCAGCCGCCGGATCAGGTAACCGATCGCATTCAGGAATTCCTGTTTGCGGCAGGCCGGCGCGTAGAGCAAAAGGCGGGAAGACTTTTCCAGCAATGCCCGCCGTTGGTGGTTCGCCATGCCCTCAAGCATTTCAAACTGGACGCTCTCCCCCGCCGAAATCGTTTCGGACAATGCCAGTCCGTACGCGACGTCAAACAGATTGTGCGATGCGATGCCGATCTGCACTGCCCGCAGGCGGTCGGGCCGCATCGCGAAATGCAGCATCCGCTTGTAGTTCGCGTCGGTTTCGCGCTTGCTGGTGTAGGGCGTCTGGGGCCAGTCGTGGAGCGCGGCGTCGATCCTCTCCATTTCCATATTCGCTCCCTTGACGATGCGGATGGTGATCGGAGCGCCGCCGCGCGCCACGCGTTCCTGTGCCCAGGTCGTGATGCGCTGATGCATCAGAAAAGAATCAGGAATGTAGGCCTGAAGTGCGATTCCTCCGCCGCATCGCTCCAGACCAGGCCGACTCAACGTCCGGATGAACGCCTCGGCCGTCAGGTGCAGATCGCGGTACTCCTCCATGTCCAGGTAGATGAACTTGGGAACGCGCGTGCCATCGGGCCGTTCATAATTCAAGTGTTGGGCTTCGCGGTAGAGCAACTCGAGGCGATCGCAAAGGTGCCGCAGGGTGAACTCGCGGGCAATCGGCAGGATCTGCGAATAGATCGTCGAAATCTTCACCGACAACACTTCGACCTCCGGCGACTGTAACGCCTGCAGGTACTTGTTCAGACGTTGCTGGGCCTCCTCTTCGCCCATCAGCGACTCGCCCAGGAAGTTCAGATTCATCCGTACGCCTTGCGCGCGACGCGCCGCCAGGTGTTCCCGCAACAACTCCGGTTCGGCCGGCAGCACGACATTCGATGTCTCGTGTTGCAGATGGGCTTTGACCAGCGGCACCGTGACCGTCGGCAGCAGGCCGCCGAAAGTCTGGAAGCCGCGCAGCAGCGCCTGGTCGATCGGGCTGAAGAAGCGCGGGATTCCCTGCACGTCCAGAATGTGCGTGAACTGCTCGGCGGTCCTGGCGGCCACCCGGGAACGAAATGCCTGGTCGGTCAACTGGACCAGCGTCGCCTTGTCGGCCGGATTACGCAGCATGCGGTCGAGCTCCGCTTGCTGGCGCCGTTCGGATGGAGTCTGCAGCGCGGTCGCCCTGGTCTGCAACTCACCCGCAACTCGGACTGCCTCGTCGACAAGTTGCAGATCGTCCATGGAAGTCGGTTTCGAGTTTCCTGGTGCATGACGCGCCGCGAACGGGCACGGACCCTCTTCGACTGCCGGGACTTGGGTCGAGTCTACCCCAGCAGTTCCACGCGTAACTGACCATCCCCGGCGACGCGATGCGGTCGCTTCTGGCGGTCGAGTACCTCCTCGTCGGGAGAGATGCCAAGCAATGCCAATGCGGTCGCCTGAATGTCCTTCGGCGAAATCGGACTATCCACGACATCGCCTCCCTGCCGGTCGGTGCGTCCGATCACGGCGCCACGCGCGGCACCGCCACCCGCCAGTACGGTACTATAGGCGCGGGACCAGTGATGGCGAGCGGCCCCCGCCGGCTTCGAGTCGATCTGGGGTGTGCGGCCATGTTCGGTCGTGCAGATGACCAGCGTATCGTCCAAGAGGCCTCGCTGTTCGAGGTCCAGGATCAGCGTCGCGAAGGCGGGATCAAATCCGGGCAGCAGGTATTCGCGCAACCGAGGATAATGGTTCTGGTGCGTGTCCCAGCCGCCGCTGAAATAGGTTCCGTAAGCATCCCAGAAAACGGTGACAAATCGACTGCCGGCCTCGATCAGCCGCCGCGCGGCGAGGCACGATTGGCCGAACAGCGTATAGCCGTACCGTTCGCGCAATGAAAGCGCTTCGCGCTGAATATCCAGAGCATCGCGCAGCGACGGGCTGGAGAGGATATTCGCCGCGAGTTCCTTTTGTGTGTCGAGATTGCGCACCGCGACCGATCGCTCCATGTCACGCAGCGCCGAGTCAAACTGTCGCAGCAGGCCTCGCTGCAGCCCGAATCGAGCATCCGATAGTTCCGCGGACCTCGCTCCCGAACCGCGGAACTCAAAACGGGAATCGCGCGCGCAGGTAGCATACGGATCCTTGTATTCCTTCGGCTGCTCGTGGCGACACTTAGGGGCCACGCGCTCCCCCGCACCCTGAAACTGGGTCCAGACCGGGTCGAAACGCGGGCCAAGGAATGTCGCGTAGGGCCCGGCGATCAATCCCAGATCGTCGACTTGCGAATTGAGCACCCAGGGCAGGCCGACATGCTGCAGCACCTCGTCCGACTTGCGACCCGCCTGCCGCGTCCAGCAGTAGTCCGCCATCGAACCGATGTAGGGCCAATGCTGCGCATCGTGCGGCCGCGTCTCCAGATCGGTGGTGTACACCGGCAGGCCGCTCAGCGCGTACGCGACGCCGTGCAACGGGTAGGGGTGGGTCATCGAACGGACGATCGCCAGCCGATCGGCAACCGCCGCGGTTTGCGGCAGTCCTTCGCCGAACTGGACCCCCGGCAGCGACGTGGCGATCGCTTTCATCTCGCCCTGAATCTCCGCCGCCGCGTCTGGTTTCGGATCGAACGTCTCGTGCTGCGGCGCGGCTCCAAACAGGTAGAGCAATATACAGCGTTTTGCCTTTCCGAACTGCGCGATCGACGGGGAGGTCGCGGCATCGGCGCGCGAAGCCGTCCCGAGCGACAATCCCCACATCCCGATGCCACCCACCTGCAAGAGATCCCGGCGCGTCATGCCATCGCACAGCTGTTTGCGATTGCCGAGAAGTTGGATCATGGTGCGATGTCCTCGCAGGATGCCTTCAGTCGCTCGCTGCCGCAAGTATACCACGAATCGCGGATTGCCATAGCTTGCGGCAGACGCTCGTAACCTATGCCCCAGGGCGGATTCAACCGACTGCAAACTACAGTTCTCCCTTCTCCACCGGTATTTCCGGGGGAGAAGGGCCGGGGATGAGGGGGCCAGGAAAGACGTGGTGCAATGCTACCGGTCTTTTCGCGACAACCTAGTGGAGCCGCGCACTTTCGCGAACGTCCACATACCGACGACGTTCCCGGGGACTCGTCGACGTTCCGCACAAGAGCCGGTAGCGTAGCGCATGCCCGTTCCATTCCCTCACCCCCGGCCCCTCTTCCAGAGTACAGGGAGAGGGGAGCATGGGTTACTAGCAAGAAATACCGGTGGAGAAGGGAGGACAGTTGCTAGACCGCGATCCGTTCGACCAGTTCGAACTCCGACTCGGACAAGCGAAAGTCGGCGATCGACAGGTCCTCGCGCAGATGCTCACGGCTGGTCGATCCGGTCAGCGGCCAGATGCCGGCGTCGAGCGCGAATCGAAAAAAGATTTGCGCCGGCGTACGCTGGTATTTGCTGGCCAGGCTCGCGATCGGCGCCGACGACAAATACTCCTGATTCGCCGTCAGCAGCGAAAAACCCTGGTAGATGATCCCTCGTTCCTTACACAAACGCCGGACGTCGGCGTCCCAGCGCTGCACGGCAAAGCAACGATTCTGGACAAAGCGAGGTTGGATTTTCGCCGAAGTCGACAATTGACGAAGCTGATCGAACGTCACATTGCTGACGCCCAGTTGCCCGACCCGTCCTTCCCCATGGAGCCGTTCCATGGCATGCCATGCCTCCCAGTCGCTGGCGCCCAGTCCGAAGCGTTGGCTCGGGCCGTGCAGAACATACGAGTCCAGAGTCGTGACGCCAAGGTGCTGGAGTGAACTGCCGAACGACTGCCGCACCTGGTCCGCTATAGGGACCGCGGGGTCGTACGGCAAGCGATGGTCCTGCCCGGCTCGGAAGGTGAACTTCGTCTGCAGGAACAAGTCGGAACGACGCAGCCGGCCGGCTTGAATCGCTTCTCCGATCGCGGCCCCGACCTCCGCCTCATGGTAATGACGTCGCTGATTGGCTGTATCGATCCCCCGGAATCCAACCGCCAGCGCCTGCAGTGTCGCCGCGCGAGTTCGTTCCTCCTTCCAGGCCGTGCCGTAGAGGAACAGCGGCAATTCAGGCCCCTCGTAGCGCCCGTCACAGCCTCCCGCAATTTGAGTATCCAAAGTCTGCGTTCCTCCCGTTTCGCACCGGCGGCACCTTGCCGCGATGCCATAATCGCCTAATCGTTCCAGAATTCCTTCAGGTGCACGTCGATACAATCGGCGACCGCTTCGGGATGGTATCCCCCTTCCATTACACTGAGAATGCGTCCTTGTGCGTGCGTTCGAGCGACCTCCAGCACCTGCTGGGTCAGTGGTCCAAAATCGTCCGCCTCGAGTTCCAGCGAGCCGATTGGGTCGAGCCGATGGGCGTCAAAACCTGCCGAGACGATGACCAGCTCCGGACGTATGCGCTCGGCGATCTGGTCGAGCGCGTGCCGGAACATCCGCTGGTAGTCCTCGCGGCGAGTGCCGAAAGCGACCGGTACATTCTTCTTGGTGCCTTTGGCCCGGTCGCCTCCCGTCTCGTCTTCCAGTCCCGTGCCGGGATAAAAAGGGTGCCGATGGATGGAGAAAAAACCGACGCGCGGTTCGTTCCAGAAGATATCCTGCGTTCCATTGCCGTGGTGCACATCCCAGTCCACGATCAGCACCCGGTTCAGCTGGAACCGTTCGATCGCGACGCGCGCAGCGACCGCCACGTTGTTGAACAGACAGAACCCCATTGCCCGTTCGACCAGCGCATGGTGTCCGGGCGGCCGAATCAGACAAAAAGCCCGCCGCTGCTCCCCCTTGGCAAGCCGCGCGACGGCATCAACGACAGCGCCGGCCGCAATCCGGCCAACCTCGAACGACTCGGGGCAGACGACGGTATCCGGGTCAAGCTGCGCGCCCGGCTGGCGGCACGCTTCGCGCACCGCGTCGATATACTCCGCACGATGGACCAATCGGAGATCGTCCAGCCCGATCGGTTTCCAGGCCGGTCGCTGGCACTGCTTTTCCGATGCGAGTGCGGTCGCCCGTCGTGCGGCCAGGATAATGCGTTCCGCACGCTCGGGGTGATTGCCCGTGTCATGCTTCAATACCTGCGGATCGTAATAAAATAGCGCCATAAGGATCAATCGACGGCATCAAAAGCCCGGGCCACATCACCCTGGAACAGGATCACTAAACTCCAGACTCCGACCGGTAACCCCAGCAGACAACAGAAAGTACCGATGTTCAGCATCGCCAGGATCGATGCGACAATGCCGAATACTCGCGACTGAAAGCGAAAGATCTGAATTCCTCCGACCAGAATCACCAGGTTCAACAGGATCATCAGCCCCTGCACGACCGCAGCCACCGTCCCGACCGATCCCTGTTGCATCGCTTTGACAAACTCCGGAGCGTTCGGATCAAGTTGAGGCGGTTGGACGGTAACGGCGTAAATTGCATTGAAAGAGGAGGCCGCGAGCCCCAGCAACGAGACGGCGATCAGAGCGATGGCCGGCGCACGAACCTTGGTCGCAACCATTGCCACAAGCTGCTGCCGACCGCTTGGACCGAAGGCTGGGGTCTGGTACGGATTAGCGGCTGAGGAAAACCTGGGATCGGCAAACGGATTCGATTCGGGATTGCCACTCGCCAAAGCCGTCACTCCTCTTCGCAATCGGTTCACTCGACCCACCGGTGCGGCCGATCGGCAGCGGCCGCATGCATCCCCTGAGTTCTCGCCTGCAGCATGCTCGCTGAGCATTCTGCGGTATGCCGGTTGAAATGAACATCCCCCTGCCCTGCCCCAAAAAAGTCGCGTGCACTTTCCGAGATCTTCCGATTCGCGGCGAACTAGGCAGCAAGAACTCAAACTCTTCCAGGGGAGCAACCGATGTCAGCCACTGCGACAGCCTATTCCTGTCCCGAACATCGAATCGACGCCGACGTCTGGAGGGCAGCCAGACTGCCCCGCCACTTGGCGCGTGACGACGCCATTGGAGGACCGCGCGCTGCCGCTGTAGAAAGCTCGCGATTGTTTCGAGTGTAATTGGATTCGTGAAAAACCACACGCATATTAGGCGGCAAGCTGGTTCGCATGCCAACCCGGCCGGATATTTGCCGAGATAATTCTCGATGCGCGCAAGGTTCGGGCCTCGCCCGGGTATTTAGTAGCGAAGTGCGAGCCAGATCCAGGTTGACCGACCGTGGCAGACCCTCGTAGGGGCCGCTGTAACCGCCACGGATTCGGTCGCCCGGAAACGACCCGCTACGTGCAATTGGCACGATTTTGACACTTGGCAGAGTGTGTGATAGGCTGGCCTCCCTTAAAGAGTTCTAAGGGTTCCCTGTGGAGACTTTGCCATGTTGACCGTCAATCGTCGTGACGCTCTTGTCCATACCGCGGCCGGCGCTGTTGCCGCCGCAACTCTTTCGGTCGCGCCGACACCGGCCAAGGCCGCCGCCAACGACCGAATTTCGGTCTGCGTCATCGGCGTGCGCGGACGAGGTCGAGGCCTCGGTACCGATTTCGCCGGACGGCCCGAGGCGCAAGTCACTCATATCTGTGACGTCAATGAGCCTCTGCTGGGCGGCTATGCAAAGCAGATCAGCGACGTGCAGAAGTCGGAACCCAAGGCCGTAACCGACCTGCGAAGAGTACTCGACGACAAGTCGGTCGACGCCATCGTGGTCGCCACGCCTGACCACTGGCATGCCCTGGCAACGATCTGGGGGTGCCAGGCCGGCAAACATGTTTATGTCGAAAAGCCGATCAGCCACAACCCATTCGAAGGCCAGCAGATGGTGGCCGCCGCCCGCAAGTACAATCGGGTTGTTCAGGTCGGTACACAGAGCCGCAGCGTACCGCATTACCTCGAGGCGATGGAACTTCTTCGCGCGGGGAAACTCGGCAAACTGCATATGGCGAAAGCCTGGAACAGCCAGCTCCGCCGACGCGTGCCCGAAGTCCCCGACTCGCCCGTCCCAACGGGACTCGACTGGGACATCTGGCAAGGACCCGCGCCGGAACGACCCTTCAACGCGAATCGCTACACTTACGGTTGGCGCTGGATGTGGGACTACGGCACGGGGGACATGGGCAATGACGGCGTCCACGATCTGGATATCGCGCGTTGGGGACTCGGCGTCGATTATCCGACCGAGGTCCACGCGATGGCGGACAAGCTGCATTTCGCCGGCGACATCCAGGAGACGCCCGACACCCAGATCGTCACTTTTCGCTTCCCGAAGCAGCAAGCGATTCTGGTCTACGAGCAACGACTCTGGTCCAACTATGTGCAGGAGGGATTCGAAAACGGTGTCGCGTTCTACGGCACGGAGGGATACATGGTGATCGGGCGTCGAGGCTGGCGCGTTGTGGGTCGCAAGAACGAAGTCCTGTTCGACAAGCAGGTCGCGTTCAGCGACATTCCGCACATCGAGAATTTCCTGAGCTGCATCAAGTCCGGCAGCACGCCGCAATGCGACATCGCCGAAGGACATCGCTCCACGTTGCTCGCGCACCTGGGCAACCTCTCGTACCGCGTCGGCCGGACGCTGAACTTTGACGCCGAGAATCTCGCGATCACCGGCGACGCAGAAGCCACCGCGCTGATGAAACGATCCGGTCGCGGAGCATTCCAGATTCCGGATAAGGTGTAATACTACCGCGGAGGACGCGGTGAGACGCGGAGTGCGAAGGGGTCGGGAGTCTTTGGCGGCGACGACTTTTCTGATGGTGAGGTTGTTGGCGCCAAAGACTCCCGACCCCGGACTTACTCACCGCGGTTGGCGCGGGCGCTGTTCAGCACCGAATAGAACTGGGTGAAGACGTTGTCTTGTCGCGCATGTTCGGCGTGGCAGTCGAAACAGTCGCGCTGCGGCAATGCCGGGACCGCTTCTCGTTTTTTGGATTCGGCCGGGGACCGCGGTGCCGCTTCGGCGTCGTGGAACATGAAATAGCCCCAGCCACCTTCGAATCGCTGTGAGTCCTTGACGGAGACTTCCAGCCCGTGCGTCGCGTCGGCAAAGAACCCGCGGCGATTGACGTCGCCGTTCCCCTTCGCGGGACGGGACGGGCAATTGGTCACAATAAACACCGACTGCTCGGGAAACTCGCCGGTGCGCACATAATACTCGAACGCCTGCGGCTGCAGGTAGACATTGTGAAACAGCCCCGGGTTGGCGGGATCCCGCGGTGCATCATCGGAATAACTCAAGCCGATCGAAGTGCCGACGACCACCCAACGGTCGAATCCTGTGGGACGCAGCAACGCACCATCCGCGCTGTATTCGGGCAACGGCATTCCCGCCAGATGCGGTTTCGGATCGGCCGCCGAAAAACGATCGACGACGGCGATGGCGAGCAAGCAGGCCGGAATCAACGCAACCAAGATAAATGGACGACGCATCGACAACTCCTTGATATCAAGCCAGGATCTCTTGCACGATCTTTCCATGCACATCGGTCAGGCGATAGTCGCGGCCCTGGAAGCGGAACGTTAACCGTGTGTGGTCCAGCCCCAACGCATGCAGCAACGTCGCGTTCAAGTCATGAACATGGACAAGTCCCGCTGCGACGTTGAAGCCGAGTTCATCGGTCTCGCCGTGCACATGGCCGGCGCGGATGCCGCCGCCGGCCAGCCAGATGCTGTAGCAGCGGTTGTGATGGTCGCGGCCGTCGTTCCCGCCTTGGACCATCGGGGTGCGGCCGAACTCCCCGCTCCAGATCACCAGCGTGTCGTTCAGCAGCCCGCGCTGCTGCAGATCTTTCACCAGTGCGGCGCTGGCTCGGTCGGTGTCCCCGGCGTTTTTCTTGACGTCGGCGGCGAGGTTGCCGTGCTGGTCCCACGCCTCGTGGAACAGCTGCACAAACCGTACGCCTCGTTCGATCAACCGTCGGGCGAGCAGGCAGTTGCGGGCGTAGCTTGCCTCCTTGGGATCCTTGACACCGTACAGATCGAGCGTTTCGCGCGACTCCTGGGAGAGGTCCATTAATTCCGGCGCGCTGGTCTGCAGCCGGTAAGCCATTTCGTAGTTCTGGATCCGGGCGGCCGTTTCCGGATCGGCCAGTTCACGCAGCGTCTGCTCGTTCAATCGTCGCAGTGTTTCGAGTGAAGCGCGCTGGGCTTGCTCATCGATGCCACGCGGGTTGGAAAGGTAGAGCACGGGATCGCCCGCGCCGCGGAAAGGAATGCCGCCGTAGGCGGTCGGCAGAAACCCGGCGCCATAGTTGCTCGCGCCGCCGCTGGTGCCTTTGGCGCTGGTCAGGACGACGAATCCTGGCAGGTCGGCGGATTCGCTGCCCAGGCCATAAAGCGTCCATGCGCCGAAACTCGGCCGCCCGAACTGCGAGGAGCCGGTGTTCATCAGGATCTGGGCCGGGGCATGGTTGACCGCGTCGGTCTGCAGCGACCGGACCAGGCAGATCCGGTCGGCGATCTCGGCGGTGTGCGGCAGGAGTTCGCTGAGTTCCATGCCACATTTACCGTGCGGCTGGAATTTGTACTTCGGTCCGAGCAGAGCCGAATTGGGGTTGATGAAAGCGGCGCGGTAGCCATGGAGCAGTTCCGCCGGCGGCAATTGGCCGTTCCGTTTTGTCAGTTCCGGTTTATGATCATAGAGCTCCAATTGACTAGGACCACCTGCATTAAACATGTAGATAACGCGTCGGGCCTTCGCCGCAAAATGGGGCGGGCGTGGGGCGAGGACGCGCGTTGCATCGCGCGGGTCGTTCGATGCATCGCGAGCATCCGCGCGGGCCGATTCAGACAACAAGCAATGCGCGGCGATTCCCGCCAGGCCGACGCCGCACTCGCGCAGGAACCAGCGCCGGCGCAGCAGGGACCCGCGCAATTCATGCAGTTCCCGGGAGAGAGTCGACGATCCCATACCGTACCTCGCTGCCGATCAGTTCTTGGAAATTGTCTCGTCCAGATTCAACATCACACGCGCCGCGATGGTCCAGGCCGCCGCGTCCTGCGGCGTGCAGCCCTCCGGCAACTGCGGAAGCCGCGTCGCGTCCCCGGTCGCGATTTCACGGGCGTTCAGCCAGCCGTCGGCGATTCGCTGCCGCTGTTCCTTCAAAAGCGCCAGCAGTTCCGATCGTTCCGCGTCGTGGGGCTTTCGAGCGGTGCAGAGCAGGTAGGCGTAGTCAATGCGCGGCCCGTCGTCTTTGCCCGCCTCCCGCAGTACGCGCAGTGCCAATGCCTGCGCCGCCTCGACGAAAATCGGCTCGTTCAACCCGGTGAGCGCCGCCAGGGGCGTGTTCGAGCGAATGCGTCTCGCGCAGGAAAAATCGCCGTTGGGCGCATCGAAGCTGTTCATCACCGGGTCGGGCATCGACCGTTTGCGAAACAGGTAGACGGCGCGGCGATAGCGATCGGGTCCTTCCGTGGGCTTCCAGTAGCTTGGATAGGTGTAGTTGTAATCGAGCACATTCTGCGGTACTGGCGGGATGACGCCCGGGCCCCCGATGCGATGCGCGATCAGACCGGAAACGGAGAGCGCGATATCCCGAACCACTTCCCCGTCGGCTCGGAAACGGGGCCCACGCGCAAGCCAGCGATTACGGGGATCGCGTTCGGCAAGCTGCGGGGTGAGCCGCGAGTCGCGTTGATAGGTCGCGCTGCTCAAGATCGTGGCAATCAAATGCTTCTGGCTCCAACCATGCCGCATGAAATCGACCGCCAGCCAGTCGAGCAATTCACGATGCTCGGGCACGGCGGCGCGCGTGCCGAAATCCTCGGCCGTCTCGACCAGTCCGGTGCCGAAAATTGCCTGCCAGACGCGATTCACGGCCACCCGCGCCGTCAACGGCGACTCCGCGTCGGCCAGCCAGCGCGCGAAGCGCAAGCGGCCGGGCGTGGAGTCGGTGCTGTGCGGGCCCGTGGTCGGCAACGGATGGAACGCGGTCGGGACGTGCGGCGCGATCTCCTGGCGAGGCTGGTCCCAGTTGCCTCGTTCCAGGGAATGCGTGCGGCGCAAATTCCACGGTTCTCGCTCCGCCAGATGCAGGACCGAGGTGCGAGCGGCCGGCAGTTCGCGTAACTTGCCATCGATCTGCTCATTCAACGCCTGCAGGTCATCCATCGACTTGCGCCAGGCCGAGAAGATCGCTTTGCGCTCGGTCTCTGTACGCCGCTCCGACGGCGATTCCAGCGCCAGGTTCGCCGCGTGCGCGACCGGCGGCGCGGAGGGGTTCGGCGCCTTGGTCAAACTGACGCGGCAACAACCCAGCATGTCGCCCATCCGCAGCACAACCTTCAATTGTGTGCCGGCGGGAAATTCCAGCGGCTTTTCGAATTGGACCACCGCAACCGAAGGCTGGTTGCGATGCCCGTTCCCGCGATCGGCCCGCCAACTCGTATCGTCCGTGCCGTCAATCAAGTAGGCGACCGGCCCGCTGCTCTTTTTTCCATCCGCTGACTTCTGATCCGGTTCGGAAAAATCGGTCGTCGCATTCTGCAGTTTCAACTTCTCCCAATTCTGCGAATCGGGAGGCCGGACAAGGACGTCCATTTCCAAGATCGCCCAAGTGCCGAGATTGCTCCGGCCCGGCCCACGGTGCGGAAGATCGCCATGGTTCAACGCTTCCAATCGCAGTCCGGTCACCCCGCTCAGTTCCGGAGCGGAAACGAAAAATACATCCGCGCTGGTGTGGCCGAGCATGAGGATCGACTTGTCCGACTCCTGAGTCGGATGATTCAAGCCACTGATACTCTCCAGCAGGGTCGCTTCGATCGGCGTCCATTCGGTACGCTGTGCCGTCATCGCGCGCTCCCAGGCAGCCAGCTTCTGTTCCCAATCGGGGTGCTTGGCCTTAACCTGCTGTTCCAGGTCCCGCAGTTCCGCCTCAATTTTTGCCAGTTGCTGCCGCTGGTCTGGCGCGTAGACCCAGGAGCGCGCTTCGTAGGAATTGTTGAGGAACGCGAACATTCCGTAGTATTCGGACTGAGTGATCGGATCGAACTTGTGGGAGTGGCATTGGGCACATTGCGTGGTCAGTCCGAGTACCGCCTTGCCGATACAGTCCATCCGGTCGAACATCTCGACCATCCGGAACTGCTCGGGCACGATCGCCCCTTCCTCGTTGATCATGCTGTTCCGCAGGAACCCCGTGGCGATTCGCTGTTCCTGGGTGGCGTTGGGCAGCAGGTCTCCGGCAATCTGCTCGATCAGGAATTGATCGTACGGCAGGTCGCGATTGAGCGCATCGATTACCCAGTCCCGCCAGCTCCATTGCTCGCGCGGCATGTCCTTTTCATAGCCGTTGGTATCCGAGTAACGCGCGACATCCAGCCAGTGCCGCGCCCACTTCTCGCCGTAGCGTTCGCTCCGCAGCAATTGCTCGATCGTGGCAGCGATACCCACGCGTTCGAATTCCGCCAATTCGGCCGGGGTTGGTGGCAAACCGATCAAGTCGAGATAGAGACGGCGGCAGAGGGTCGCCGCGGGGGCCCTTCCGGTCGGCGTCAGCCCCTGCGCTCGGAGGTTCTTTTCCACCAGCGCGTCCACGGGGTGCCGTGGCCCGTTGTCGGGCATGGGGGATTGGTGCGGCGCGATGAAGGCCCAGTGATCAGCAAAGGCGGCGCCCGCCGCGATCCAGCCCGTCAACAAATCGATCTGCGCCGCCGTCAACCGCTTCTTCTCCGACGCCGGTGGCATCATTTCGTCCTGATCCGCGGTTGTGATCCGCCGTATCAGCTCGCTCTGATCCGGCTTGCCTGGCACAATCGCCGCCTTGCCCGAATCTCCCCCCCGCAGCGCCTCGTCGCGTCGATCCAACCGCAGACCATTTTGACGCTGGGCCGCATCGGCTCCGTGACAATGCGTGCAATGCTCGTTCAGAATCGGCGCAATCTCGCGCTGGTAATCAATTTCTGCGCCCGCCACGAAATCACTTCGTCCTGCCCACCCGCTAGCAAGAAACGCGGACACCCAAACGAACCATATCGGCAACAGCGATCGAGATTGCATCGGTTTTCGGTCCTCCCTACTCGGCTTCAAGTATAACCTGTTTCCAATGCGGTGTTTATTGACGGTTCCCAACGAACGTGACCGATGCATCGCGATGCGATTACGCGGCTAAAAAACACGCCGCGCCGCTTCGGAAGCCACCGTCCATATCCCGTCACCTAACCTCGCCAGGATGTCCCGAAAGCTACTTGCAACGTGTACAGCAGTATATTTGTTAACGACTGGAAAAGGGCTGTAGCATGAACAGAATGACTCATCGGTCTGGTAGCGGTGATCGGCCGCCGTGAGTTGGCTGGTCACATCGTAACTGTACGACGTCGTGCCGCCCTGCGACGTCACGCCGGTCACGCGGCTCAAGGCGTCGAACGTCCAGGAGTAAGGCGTGAACAGGTTTGTCGAGGCGCCCTTCTTGTGCGCGAGTTCCGTGAGCCGCTCCAATGTGTCGTAGTTAAAACTGCTGGTCGCCACTTCGTTGCTCGTCCCGCCCGCCACCGCCTTGTACCGCGCGATGGTTGTGAATTGGCCCAGCGCGTTGTAACTGAAGTCGACCCGCTTCTCGGCCACCGTGTTGCCGCCCGTCTGACCTTGCTGGTCGACGCGCGTTATGCAGTTCAAGCCGTCGAAGGTGTAGGTGTTCTTCAGGTCGGCCGTGCTGTTGATGGTCGACGAAAGACTGGTGCGGTTCCCCGATGTGTCGTATGCCGAGGTCAACACGACGGTCGGAACGCCCGACGTCCCGGAATTGTTGACCGTCAACACGCGTCCCAGGTTGTCGAAGGTAACCGCGTAGTCGCTGTCGGAATCGGATGCGCTCGTCAACTGCTTGCCCAAGTCGTAGGCATATTCGAGCGTCTCCACCATACTACCCGAAGTCAAACTGGCCGCATCGCCGTTCATCTGCGAAACGTTAAGCCCGGCATGCTCCCCATCCTTCTTTCAGTCTTCGACCGGCCATGCCTGCGGCGTCGACATGCGTCAACGCGTGAATGAAGTCGAGGATTGGCGCATAGTCGAAGAAGTGCTTGCGCCACACACCCCAATTGGTGTCGGAGCCGTCCGCGACAAACGCTTGGCGTTCTGCAGCCGCGAAGCGTCGCTGGTGCGCCTCACTCGCCAGGAGTGGGCCGAACGCTTCGACCGTGCGACGCGATGCAACGACACTGCGAGCCAATGGCTTGGGACGTCCTGGACGATCGTCGATGCGTGGCTCTTCCGTCGAGTCCTCGGTCTGGTCCTCAGCCAAGGAGTCTGGCCCCGAAAACCCCTTGATTTCCCGCACCATTTTGCGCATCCGCTCCGGATCGACAAACGACTTCGGCAATTGCGGACAAGGGTCTTCCGTCGAGACGGTACTGGTCATGCTCCACAAACAACTCACTTTCATTTCGCGCCGGAATGTGTCGTCTTCATTCCGTTGGGGTTCCGCTCTGTCGAAGAATTGCAGCCGCCCCCCATCCATCTGCACGCAGGCCACGACAGGCGTCGGTTGATCGGTGGGCACCGTTCGTCGTTCGGGGATCGGCAGTGCTTCGAACGCAGCCGCCGGGGCATCACGCTCCGCCACTCGTTCATCGCCAACCCGCTCCGTCGCGCGACGCACGCGCGACGCACGCGCTCCGGCGAAGCGTCTAATTCGACGAGCTCTTTCAGAACTTGCGAGCCTTGCGGAAAACTTGCCGACTGAGTGCCCGCATACGCTATCTTCTTCCAGGCCGTTGGACGGTAGTCATAGTCCACGTCCAGGCCCAGAACTTTGGACCGAGGGAAAAAAAGCCCGGCGACAACCGGGGCAGTAGTACTCCTGCTCGTCCAGCGGCACGTCTAATCCGCGCCGCGTTTGGACCGTACGGTCTCGCTGTTTGACTCGCCATCCCTCAGAGCCGCAGTGGGGACAGTGTGGGTTTCCTATGCCGCACTTCGCCAATTGCTGCTCGAATACTTCTAGGCTAACAGCATCGCCAGCAGTCAGCGATAAGGTCTCAATTTTGGTGAACAGAGCCTCATTTGGATCACCGTCTGGCAAATCCCCCTCTGCCAAAAATTTTTCGTACCACCTCACGCACCGCCTGCCGCAAACGATCCTGAAATTCCTTGCTTGTTGCCATCCCTGGCACCCTGCTTTGCACAATTTATCAGCGGACCGAATCCGACGGCCCAAATTTACCCCCCCTTTTGTTAACACGAAACACGCTACCGCGCAAAGTGCAATGTGCGCCCCGGCCCAGACTTGCCGCGAAATCGGTTTTGACACGTACGGCGTTGCTCGATATCCTTCGCCCCACACCGCGTCCAACAAGGCGCCCGACCGCTCCCACCCGTCGTTTCCTGCCCTCGCAACCCGCACAAGGAGGTGCCGCGTTGTTCGTCCGCTCCCAACATCATCCGAGTCGCGTCCTGCTGTTCGATTCTTCGCCGGACACGAGCGAAGTGCTGCGCATGGTCCTGGAGCGGCGCGGGATCCGCATCCTGGAAGCTTCGGAACTTGAAGATGGCCTGCGTATCGCGCGCAGCCAGCAACCCGACCTGATTGTGTTGGATACGGAAGATGTTCCGCAAGGCGCGGCGATACGGGCCGCATTTGCGGAAGAATCGCGGAAGTCGCGCGCGGCGCTGCTGATTCTGGGCCGTGTCGATGCGCGCGAGAGCCTGCCGGACTGCGGCCGCGTGATTGCGAAGCCCTACCACTTTGGTCCGCTGATTCGTACAATCGAGCAGATCGTGGAACATGGGGTCCAGGATGGCGTCGCTGTTTGTGATACAGGGCCGGGATCAAGGAAAGCGGTTTGAGCTCCGCGATTCTATCGTTGCGCTCGGGCGAGACGCCCAGAACACGATTCAGCTGCACGATGGGGAAGTCTCTCGCCATCACGCCGAAATCCGCTCGGAGGACGACGGCTACAGTCTGGTCGATCTGAATAGTTCGAACGGCTGCTTCATTAATAACCAGCGGGTCACGCAGCAGGTCTTGCGGAGCGGCGATCGACTGCAGCTCGGCCGGACATTGATGATCTTCACCGATGTCGACGACGCTTCCGCCCAGCTGCTCGAGGAAGTCGATATCGTCTCGCGCCGCCAGGAGTCGCCCTCGCGCATCCTGAAGACGGTCAGTCACGATGAAGGCAGTCGGATACTCACTCCCGGAGAGATCGTCGAAAGTCCCTGGTTGGCCCGCGCGCGAAGCAACCTGCAGGTGATGTACCACACCGCGCTTGCCGTCAGCCACACACTGGACATCGATCAGTTGTCACAGCGGATCCTGGAGCTAATTTTTGAATGGGTCGAGGCCGACCGTGGTTGCTTGATGCTGGTCGACCCGGAAACCGAGGCTCTGGTCCCGAAGGCCCGCCGCAATCGGCGCGGACTGCAGTCGGACGATAAGATGGAAATCAGCCGTACGATTCTCGACTACGTGCTGCAACAACGGGAGGGGGTGCTCACCAGCGATGCGCGCGAGGACCAGCGCTGGGACGCTGCCGGCAGCATCGTCAAACTTGGAGTCCGAGAAGCGATCTGCGTCCCGATGCAGGGCCGGTACGGTATCGTCGGCGTGATCTATGTCGATACCTACACGCCCCCCGGCCGATTCATTCAGCGGCATGCCAATCGGTTCAATGAAGAGCACCTGAAATTGATGATCGCGATCGGCCACCAGGCGGCGCTGGCGGTCGAGGATACGTCGTATTACTCCGCCATGGTGCAGGCTGAGCGACTCGCCGCCATGGGACAGACCATCGCCACGCTGTCGCACCACATCAAAAACATCCTGCAGGGAATTCGCGGAGGAAGCTACCTGATCGAGGAGGGTCTGAAAGGCAACGAAACCGAGATCATTCGCAAAGGCTGGCGGATCGTCGAAAAGAACCAGGAAAAGATCTCGAACCTGGTCATGGATATGCTCACCTTCAGCAAGGAACGCGCTCCGGAGATGGTGCCCGCCAACATGAACGACGTCGTGGCCGACGTCGTGGAATTGACTCAGGTTCGGGCCAGCGACGCGGCGGTCCGATTGGAATTCCGGCCCGACCCGGGGATGATCGAATTGGCGTTCGATCCCGACGCGATGCATCGGGCCATTTTGAATGTCGTCACCAACGCGATCGACGCCTGTGAAAAACGGCCCGACGGTGCTGTGGTCGTCCAGACAGAATGCGACCTGAATGCCGGTGTGATTCGTATTGGGGTCCGCGATAACGGCGAAGGAATCCTGCCCGAGGACCTCCGCAGAATCTTCTCCGTATTCGAGTCCCGGAAAGGCAGCCGAGGGACCGGGTTGGGGCTGCCGGTCAGTCAGAAGATCCTGCGCGAGCACGGCGGGGATATCCTGCTGGAAAGCACGCCACAGGTCGGCAGCCGGTTCACCCTGCAGTTGCCAGCCGTCCGCATCGCCGCCAGCGACCGGACGATGAGTGGTTTGGAATAGACAGGTGGATATCGTTGTTCCAGGAACTGATAAATTCGTTTGTGTTTCCGGCGCCTCGCTTCCCCGAAGGCGATTGGAATCCGCCCGATCTCGGCCAGCATGACGCTTGGTTCGCGTCGGCCGATGGCACGCGACTGCACGGCTGGTTTCTCGCCGCGAGGCAACCGCGTGCGACCATTCTCTACGCGCACGGCAACGGTGAACATGTCGCCTGGCAGGCCGATTTGCTGCGGTTTTACCGCGATGAACTGAACTGCTCCGTATTCGCATGGGACTACCGCGGCTACGGACGAAGCGAGGGGACTCCCCACGAATCGGGAATACTCCAGGATGCCGCGGCCGCCTTGAATTGGCTTTCACAACACACCGACCAGAAAACGGAGTCGCTCATCGTCGCCGGGCGATCCTTAGGCGGCGCGGTCGCGATCCACCTGGCAAGCGAGCAACCCGTTGCCGGACTGGTCGTAGAAAGCGCGTTTACCAGCGCGCCGGAAGTCGCCGCCGTCCATTACCCGTTCCTCCCGGTTCGCCAACTGATGCGCACGCAACTGCGGGCGATCGACTGGATCGCCCGTTACCAGGGCCCGTTGCTGATGAGCCACGCGGTGGACGACGAAATCGTCCCGTATGCCATGGGGGAATCGCTGTTCGCCGGCTGCCCCAGCCGTGACAAAGAATTCTTCCGCATCGATTCCGGCGGGCACAATCATCCTCCGCCGATCGAGTACTACCGGCGACTCGCCACGTGGCTGAGCGACCATGCTGCGGGTCGCGTAGCTCGAAACTTGTTTCGAGTAGGACCGTAACTCGAAACAAGTTTCGAGCTACAGGCGCGGGGCGGCGATTGACAGCCATCGGCGGTTGCGGTCTTATGGCGCCCGGACGGAGGGCGTATTCTCAATGTATTCTCAGTGGATTCTCGAGGAGCTTGCGTTGAAAAACCGTTGCTGGACGAATTTGCTTCTGTTCCTCCCCCTGTCCGGTTGTGGAGGCTGTGCGACCAAGGAAACGCCTCGCGAAATCCGTGAATTCACGGAAGGAGCGACGGAACTGAAACTCGATATGGGGTCGGCAGGCGAATCGCTCGAACAAAATCCGGCCAAGTCGAACAGTTCGGAGTCGAACAGTTCGCAGGAGTCGAAGTCGGCACAGCCCGAGGCTCCCGGTCGGAGTGACGAAGCCAGCCCGACCTGTGGTGGTGAATCGTCGTAATCTTCTGGTGACGGTGCAATAGGGCCCTGACTCATGACGGTGACAGGACGGCATTATGCGACCGGCGAGCGCGTGCGGTTGGAGTTTGCCCATGGCCGGATCGCGTCGATCTCACCGGCGACGGCCAAGGGGACTGGCGTCGAGCCCGCATCGAATTCCGAGCCCTGGATTGCGCCCGGGTTCGTCGACCTGCAGATCAACGGATTCGGCGGCCACGAATTCAACGAACCGCAGATCACGCCGCAACGCGTACGGGAAATTGTTCTGGCGCAGGACCAGTTTGGCGTAACCTCATTCTGCCCGACAACCACCACGCAATCGCTCGACCGGTTGACGCACGCCATGACCGCGATCGGCGATGCCTGCGAACGTTGGCCGGAGATTGCGTCCCGCGTGCCAGGCATCCATCTGGAAGGACCGTTCATCTGTGCCGAGGATGGCCCGCGCGGTGCGCATCCCCGCGAGCATTGTCGGCCGCCCGACTGGGACGCTTTTCGGCGGCTGAACGACGCAAGCGGCGGCCGAATCCGCATCGTTACCATTGCCGCCGATTACGATCAAACACCCGAGTTCACGCGCCGCGCCGTCGATGCCGGAATCCGGATTGCCATCGGCCACACCGGAGCCAGCAGCGATCAGATCGTGCGTACCGTTGACGCCGGGGCGTCGTTCAGCACGCATCTTGGGAATGCCGCTCATCCCCGGATCCGCCGGCACCCGAACTACATCTGGGATCAGCTGGCCGATGACCGGTTGGGCGCGACGCTGATTGTCGACGGACACCATCTGCCCGCGTCGGTCGTCAAGTGCTTTTTGCGAGTGAAATCCATCGCGCGGTGCGCGCTGATCAGCGACATTACGGGAATGGCTGGGATGCCGCCGGGTAACTACTCGGGAACGCCCTTGGGAAATATCGAAGTACTTGACGACGGCCGCCTGGTCGTCGCCGGGCAGCGGGAGTTACTCGCCGGCGCATCGTTACCGATCGGCCATGGCGTGGCCAACGTGATGAAATTCGCCGGACTCGATCTGCGCGACGCAGTGCAGATGGCAAGCCTCAACGCGCAACGCCTGGCCGGGTTTCCGGTCCAACCGCTGGAAGCGGGAACACTCGCCGACCTGGTGCTGTTGCATCACGACTGCGAACCCGGCGCGACAAGCCCTTTGCGGATCGTCGCCACGTACAAGCGGGGCGAACGAACCTGGGACGCCAGCCGGACGATCAGGCACTCCGCTGCCGATTGAACGCCGTTGCCTATTTCTTTTCCGCCGACATCCGTTTCCAGTGAATGCTGGCAACATCCCACATATAGCCGTTGATCCGTTGTGCATGCTGGAGTTTCTTGTCGGCGGCCAGTTCGATGTATTTCCTGGCTTGATCGGTGTCTCCCGTCGCTTCGAAGTAAAGGCCAAGATAGAGGTCGGCGTAAAACAGCCGTGCGGCAAGTACTTCCGGGGCTGGATCGCCATCGCGTGCCGTGCGCAGTACCTGTTCCGGTTCGATCGTGCCGCGATAGAGTTCGAACACCTGCATCATCGGTACGCGAGGGTCGTTCTTGATCGGCAGCATCACCGCGCGCGCTTTTTCCACTCCCTGCTCGCGGGCCATGCAGAGAAACCGCCAGACCGAATTCTCCACATCGCGGTTATCAAAGGTCTGATAGAGTTCAAATTGGCGAGCGCCGCGCGCGTATTCTCCGGCGTAATACAATGCAATTCCTCGCTCCCATTGCCGTGGCTCGGCGTCGGGCGCCAGTTTCACATAGCGGTCGAAGTCGGCGACCGCTTCCTTCACTCGTCCCAGCCGGAAATTCTCACGCCCGCGGATGTAGAATGCTCGCGCGTTCTCCGGTTCCAGCCCCAGCAGCTGATCCAGCTTCGCCACCGCGTCGGCACTCGGTCCCGCCTTGGACAGATCGAGCGCCTGCGACAGAAGTTCGCCATCCGCAACCGCCATTTTGACAGCTAGCACGACCACCCCAAGACAGAAAACGCTGAGCATCGTAGTTACCCTTGATGAACCTGATTGCGGCGGCGGTGTCCACTCAATGCGGTCCAACTCCCCGCCCCGTACAAAATCGAAATGAGATTCTAGTCGCTATTCGGGACGCGAATCGAGATACCGGATCGAAATCTGGCAGCGAAAGAACATTCGATCGATGGTTTCGCGGGTTGCAACGACGTTTGTGATCGCCATTCGGCCAAACCGACAGACCGGGCGAGTGGCACGGACTTTGCAATCCCCGGACTCAGGATCGCGCGTCATTGCGAAAAAGTGTCGGACGTCAAAGGCGCGAAAAGGAACGATCCGCAGCAGCAGACAGGAGTGCGAAAATGTTGGTACTAAGTCGCAAGGTCGGTGAAAAACTGGTGATCGGTGGCGGTATCGAGATTACGGTGCGTCGGATTCAGGGTAACCGAGTCGCATTAGCGATTTCCGCGCCCGACAAGGTCACCATCTTGCGTGCGGAATTGCTGCGGCAGACCGACAAGGATTCGGATCCGGGACACGCAGCGCGCCCGACTGCGTTGCCGGGAAGTGTACTCGGCTCGGCCAACGCCCAGCCACCCGATAATCGGCTGCCTCGTTATGCCGCACTTCCGGGATTGCAGCGGCATCCACCGGCATCGGCGAGTTGATTCGCGCTGATTCGAGCTGATTCGCGCGCCCGACGGCACGCCGCATTTCGACCACGCGCAGGTCGGTCTATCTCGAACGATGCCAGTCCGCGCCGCCGTATCGCGCCGCAAACCAAGCCGCGCGCGTCAAATTCGCGGACCGATCGCGTACCAGCGAGCGAATATCGGAGAAGCGCCGCATATCGACTTCGGCCGGCAGGCGAGCTACATTTTATTTGGAATGGGCGTCGGGTCCGACCATAGCGGGCGGACCGGGAGTGCCGCTGACAGGAATCGAATTCGATAGCGAGGCAGACGTGATGAAACTGGGTTTGGCGTCGGTCGCGGTCGTGAGTTTCTTTCTAATTTCCAGCTTGTTACTGGTCGAAGGCGGGCTCGGACAGGATGAGCTGCCACGCTGGGCTTCCCCACCGCTGGAGCGCTCGGTTTCGGTACGGGATGGGGGCAGCGATCGGCGAATGACGCTGGAGGAGCTGTACCAGCAGCTCGCTCAAACGGACGTCGTTTTTGTTGGGGAATCGCACACCGATGAGACGACACATCGCATGGAGCTGGCGATCTACGAGGCGCTGTTGAAGCTGCGACAGAACCGCGTGGCGCTGGCGATGGAGATGTTCGAGCGGGACGCCCAATCCGCGCTGGACGCCTACCTGGCTGGGGAACTGGACGAGTCGGCATTTCGCGAAAAGGCAAGGCCGTGGGAAAACTACCGCACGGCCTACCGTCCGTTGATTGAACGTGCGAAAGCAACAAAGGCACCGGTGATCGCGTCGAATTTTCCGCGTTCGCTGCGTTCGCGCCTGGCCGCCGAAGGCCCGAAAGTGCTCGAGTCGCTGGAAGGTCCCGACAAGCGGCTGGCTCCGGTCGAGCTGCTGCCGAGTTCGGACGCGTACTGGCGCCGCGTTGACAACGCCGTCCGCGGCCACGCCGGCATGATGGGTGAAAGCGATCGGTTGCATTCCACCCAGTCGCTCTGGGACAACGCCATGGGCGAGTCGTGCGCCAGGGCCATCGACCAATATCCCGAACATCTCGTGCTGCACATTAACGGCGACTTCCACAGCCAGTATTGGGACGGCACGGTGCATCAACTGCGACGGCGCAAACCGGATGCGCGGGTCAAAACGGTCTCCCTCGCGCCTGTCGTCAATCCCAACGTGGCCGAACTGCGCGGAGCACCCGTTGCCGATTATGTCGTGTTCGTCGAGGCCCGTGCGTCGGACATTAACGAAGGCGCGTGGTCGGTCCATACTTCCCGCGACGTCAAATATCGGATGCGACTTCCCGAGGGATTAAAAGGCGACGATCGCGTTCCGTTACTGATCTGGTTCGTCGATGACGGGCTGACCGCCGGCGACGGTATCGATCTCTGGCAATCCAGGCTGGGGACCAGCGCGGCGATCCTCGCCGTGGAACCGCCGTATCGGCAAGTCGAGGAGGACTTGGGCGTTGGCGGGCGCTGGTTCTGGCCCGATTCGTACTCCAGCGATATCGGTGGAATGGTCGACGCCGTGGAACGCATCTGGGGCTATGCACTTCGACACTTTCCGATCGACGCCTCGCGCGTGGTGTTGGCCGGTGAAGGCACGGGCGCGACGGTCGCCGCGGGCGTTTCGGTATTCACCGATCGCATCGATGCACGCGGCCTGGCGATTGGACCGCGACAGTACCTGAAGTTGCGCGATATGGCACTGCCACTGCCCGAATCCTGGGGGAAGCTGCAGCCGCCCCAACGGCATTTGACGGTGCTTGGCAGCGCCAAGGATGAATCGTTCTGGACCGCCGAATTGGCGGCCTACCGCGAAGTCGGAATTCCAACCGAACTCGCCACTCTCGATGCCGATCCGTGGTCGCGGGAGGGGCAGATTGCGTCCCAGTTGACGACGGCATTGGGGCTGAAGGCGGGTTCGTCGGCCGCGGGCTCCACCGCGGGTCCCGCCAATTCGGCGGCCGCACAGAAATCGTATTTGTTGCTGGAATCCGATTCAGCGCGCGGCCGGCAGTGGGCCCGGCTGCAGGCGCTCTGGCATTCCGATCCGCAAACGAACCAGATCGCGGTCGTGGAAGATGTTCCCGCGGATCCGAGCGCCGTCCGATTTGCAACGGAGATTCGATCCTCGAATCTGGCAGCCCCCGGTGCACTGCCACGCTGCCCGGGCCCGTTCGGCGGCACCACCGTCCTGGTGCTGCCGCCCGATACATCGGATGCCGTCGCGCGCGATTGGTTGACGCTGGTGGAAAACGACCCGCTGGCCAAACAGAGTCGGTTCTATCGCACCCGAATCGCCCGCACTCCGTCCGCCGGCGGTCCTGCGCGCGACAATAATGCAAACGCTCCGGCGAGTGCAACCACCGGCATCGGCGAATTGCCGGACGTGCTCGCCAAACTGCTTTCCGAAAATCGCAAAAACGTGCTGCTCGTGCCGGCCGTGTTTTACGCCGATGCCGATTGGTTGCGCCGACTGCGCCGAGCGGTGAAGCCATTGGAAGAGCAGATGACGTTCCAATGGTCGCCCGGGCTCGGAGGCAGCAAGGAGGCGCTGAAGGTCGAAATCGATTTGCAGAGCGAACCGCCCGTTGCGCACGATTTGACGGTGCAGATTCAACCCGATCGCCACCAATTGATCGTTGAAAACCGCGTAAGTCTGCCGGCATCCTTGCGCCGCGCAAATACCGTTTTCCGACTCAATTCCAATCTGCGGATCATTGAATCCAGCGTTCCGCTTGAGGAAATCGGCGCAGACGGGCCGCAAGGGGCGAACCGCTATCGTTTCAACGGTGCCGTGCCTGCCGGCATCTGGACCGTGCGCTACGAAGGTCCGATCGACTTTGGACTGTCCGATCAGAAGGAGGAATACACGCGAGGCTTCCGGCAGACACGCGGTGTGTTGCGCGAAGACGGGATCTACCTGGATGCCGACAGCGACTGGATTCCGGAATTCGACGAGCGGCTGTTGCGGTTCTCGCTGAACCTGCAACTGCCGGATCACTGGCATGTCGTCAGCCAGGGTAAAGGCTCGTCGAGAGACGGGCGGGGGTGGGCCCGCTGGACGGCCGACGGACCGATGGACCAGATCTATCTGGTCGGCGGACCGCTGCAGCGTGAGACGGACGCAGCGGGAGGCGTGGAGATCCAGGTCTACCTGCGGCAGCGCGACGACGCACTTTCCCGCAAGTACCTCGATACCGGAGCCCGGTATCTGGAAATGTACCGCAATCTGATCGGTCCATACCCTTACGGCAAATTCGCGCTGGTCGAGAACTTCTGGGAAACCGGCTACGGCATGCCGTCGTTCACATTGCTCGGCCCGCAGGTGATCCGATTCCCGTTCATCCTGCATTCCTCGTATCCCCACGAGATCTTGCACAATTGGTGGGGCAACTCGGTGTTTGTGGACTACGAGCAAGGCAACTGGTGCGAGGGCCTGACGGCGTACATGGCCGATCATTTGATCCAGGAGCAGCGCGGGACGGGCGCAGAATACCGGCGCAACACGCTGCAGCGCTACCGCGACTACGTGCGCGACGCGCGGGATTTTCCCTTGAACGAGTTCCGATCGCGCCATAATGCGGCCACCGAAGCGGTCGGGTACGGCAAGTCGCTGATGCTGTTTCATATGCTCCGCCGGCAGCTGGGGGACGACGCGTTCCGCGCCGGCCTCGGCGCGTTCTATCGCCAATACCGTGGGCAGAAAGCCGGATTCGAGCAGATTCGCCAGTCCCTGGAGTCTCGAACGCAGCCGTCGGAATCGCCGTTGAATCTCAAGCCGTTCTTCGACCAATGGTTGACGCGAACCGGCGCCCCCCAGCTGGCACTGCGAGATGTTGCAGTCGAGAACCGTGGCGCCGAGTTTGTCGTGCGCGGCCGGCTCGAGCAGTTGCAGAAGGACGACGCCTTCCAGCTGCAAGTTCCGCTGGTCGTGCAAACGGCGAACGGCAGCACATCCCACGCGCTGGAGATGACGTCGCGCGAACTCGAATTCCGCGTGCCCGTCGACGGCGTACCGCTGCGCATCGCCGTCGATCCCTCGTTCGATCTGTTCCGCTATCTCGACCCCAATGAGACTCCACCCACCATCGGCCAGATTTTCGGGCAGCCGAAAATCCTCGCCGTCCTCTCAACCTCACCGCTCGATCGCGACAAGCTCGAGAGCTTTCAGCAACTTCTGGAGGCGTGGCGCAGCGAGGATCATGCCATTGACACCGTGGACGACACCCGACTCGACCAGATCCCCGAGGATCGAGCGGTATGGTTCCTCGGTGCGCATAATCTCCACGCGACTCGCCTCTTCCCTGACTCGCAGCGGCTTTCCAGATCGCCCGACGGCACCGCATTGCGATTGGCCGGCGAAAACGTGCCGTTGGCCAACCACTGCCTGGTCGTGATCCAGCGCCATCCGCACAATCGCGACCAGGCCATCGGCTGGCTGACGCTCGATCCCCAGGCGGCGGCCGCGGGACTGGGACGCAAACTGCCCCATTACGGAAAATATTCCTACCTGGCATTCTCCGGCGAGGAACCGACCAACGTCGTGAAAGGTCAATGGGATACGAGTGGTTCGCCGTTAGTGGTCGACCTGCGCGAGAATTCCGACGGACCGGTTCTGGTGTCGGTCGCGGAAGGCCGCAAGGCGCTCGCGGAACTTCCCCCTGTCTTCTCAAGCCGCGCGCTGCAGACGCATGTCGAATGGCTGGCGGCGCCGGAACGGCGCGGACGCGGACTTGGAACGCCGGAAATTGGCGACGCCGCGGAATATATCGTCAAGCAACTGCAGGCCGCCGGTCTTCAGCCAGGGGGTGACAACGGCTCCTGGTTGCAGAAATTCACCGTGGAAAAAGGCCCCGCCGGCAAACCGGTCGACGCCTATAACGTTATCGGTATCCTCCCGGGTAAACGGGCGGATTGGAATGCCCAGTCAATCGTGCTTAGCGCCCACTACGATCACCTGGGCCTCGGCTGGCCCGACGTGCGCGAAGGCAGCGCGGGACAGATCCATCCGGGCGCCGACGACAATGCCAGCGGTGTCGCGGTGATGCTTGAGCTGACCAAGCTGCTGGCCGCCGAGGGCGGCGGTTCGCGTAACCTGGTCGTGATCGCTTTTTCCGCCGAGGAAGCCGGACGGCTCGGCTCCCAACATTATGTCGACCACCCGCGGTTTCCGTTGAACGAAATCCGTGGTGTCATCAATCTGGACGCCGTAGGTCGACTCGCCGATCAACCGCTCTCCATCCTCGGCACCGGAACCGCAGACGAATGGCAACATATCTTCCGCGGTTGCACGTTCGTCACCGGTATCCCCAGCAAGAATGTCGTCGAAGGCGCCAACGGATCCGACCAATGGAGCTTCATCGAACGAGGTATCCCGGCGGTCCAGATCTTCAGCGGGCCGCACGGCGATTACCATCGGCCGGGCGACACAGCTGATAAGGTCAGCCCCAGTGGACTCGTCAAGGTCGCGGCGTTCGTCAAAGAGGCTGTATCCTATATGCTTGAACGAGAGCCTCCGTTGACGATCAAGATCGCCCTGGCAGGCGGCCAGGCTGGAGGGCAGACGACGACCAGCAACCCCGACGGTGGACGCAAAGTCCTGTTCGGTGCGGTCCCGGAATTCGACTACCGGGGACAAGGCGTCAAGCTGGAGTCGGTCGTCGCGGATTCGCCTGCCGCCACCGCCGGACTCCAGGCCGGGGATATCCTCGTGAAACTGGATAAGGAGAAAATCGGCAATCTGCAGCAGTTCTCCAACCTCCTCAAGCAACTTCAGCCCGATCAGCAGGTCACGGCACACATTATCCGCGACGGCAGAGAACTGGCGATCAAGGTCACACTGCGAAAGCGGTGAAGAAGGGGGAACAGGGAACGGGGAACTGGGGTCCCCGTGGCTGGGGCATCTTGCCCCAGGCCCGTGTTACGGGGCACAGGGATCCCCGTGGCTCACGTTCCCCGTAACCCTCTTCCCCCCAGCATTCGCACTTGACGCCGCGGGACCCTGTACTTAACATCCGCGCCCTTGGATGGGTCGAGGCCATTCGGGCGACGATCGTTATTCCACGATTCCCAACGCACCTGCCCTGCGCGCCAACAGGTATATCGCGGCCAACGTTTTTCCGAGGATCGGCCGAACTGGCGGCGGCAAGTGTGCAAGGTCGTTGCAATTCGGGGCAGGGATGTTCCACTGGCGACGCATATCACTGAATTTTGCGACCTGGTACCTGCTGGTTAGTATGGGCGCCTTGGCGGCTTGGGGACAGGTTCGTCCGACAATCGACAGCCAACGACTCGATCGTGAACCAACGGATCGGGTTGTCAAAGAAACCTATCGTCTGCAGCACAAATCACCCACGGATGCCGCGCGCGTCCTGGCTCCGCTGTTGCGCGATGCGCCGCACAGTCGGGTGGATGTCGACATCCCGTCGCGGTCATTGATCGTGAGTGGACCAGCCTGGGTGCAGCAATGTGCGCGGGAAGTCGTCACGACGTTGGACCAGCCACCGAGCAAAGATGTTTCGTCCGGAAGCGCCGCATCGCCACCGCGCACGGTCGCCTATCGGCTGGGGTCGATTCCACGTGCGGCATGGGAGCGGCAACTGGCGGAGTTGCCTGAAGGCGCGACGGCAACCGTCAGTTACGACTCGGATTCCGGTACGGCGTTTGTGCGGGCTTCCGATACGGCGCAGAGTCTGCTATCCAGATGGCTAGCGCAGCAGAGGGAGGCGCCCGAGTCAGGCGGCAATTCTACCACCCAGCGTTTCCTGCCGTTCCGCCGTCTGCCTGCGGCAGCGATGGAAGACCGAGCCGGCGACGATGCCGCGTTCGGTCGGCGATTTGTACCGGTGACTGCGAGTGAATTCGCGGTCGTGCGGCGAGAGCTGTTGCAGCTGCTGGGAAGTCGTTTGCACGAAAGCTCTGAGCCCGATTCGCTGATTCTGCCGACCAAGGCCGGTGACTGCCGGATCCACTGCGATTTCCGGCACAAGGAGTTCATGATCGAAGGGCCTGTGACGGTCCTCGATCAACTGCAACGATTGCTGGAATCGTTGGACGAACAATCGGTGAGCGGCGGGTCGAAGCGATCGCAAGTCGTACCATTGCACCGTGATACCCAGCCGCGGCTGCGCGAGGTGATCCGCCCGTCGCCGGGCAGCGCCCCCAAGCCGACTCATCCCGAATCAGTGAAGCAATCCCAAAGGCGAAAACCAGGGCGCTACTCGGTCGACCAGGCGACGTACCTGCGCCGACCCGACGACCCCGTCAACGTTTTACCGGCCGATAATCCGCCGCCGAATCCGGCAGCCGACGCGGACGATCCGGAACGGGACCCCAACAAGAACGCCGGCAAGGCGCAATTCGAGGGCGTGGAACTCGAACTGCTTCCCGACCTTGACGCCGTCATCTTGCGCGGCAGGGACCAGGAACTGCGCCAACTGGCCGACATCATTCGCCAGCTGGAGGAACTGAGCCGGGAAACGCAACCGGCCATCCAGGTGGTCGAGTTGCGCTTCACCAGCGCGCAGCGGGTATCGACGATTATCCAGCAGACCCAAGCAAATCTGATCGGCACGCGGCAGGGGAGGGCGACGGTCACAAACCTCGGCACTCCCAACGCACTGCTGGTGATCGGATGGGGAGAAGCGGTCAGAGCTCTGGTCGAGTTAATTGAAAAGCTCGATCAGCCGATCGAGAGCGGGATGCAATTCGACGTCGTACAGTTGCGGCACGCCACCGCCGCCGCCGTGCAACAGACGTTGCAGGGCTTTTACAACGGCCGACAGGGGCTCGGACCGAGCATCCAGTCGACCGCCGATGCGCGCACCAATTCGATCGTCGTGCATGCCGCTCCGCGCGACATGACCGAGGTCCGGCGTCTGGTCGAGCGGCTGGACGTTCCTCAGGCCGAGGCGATCCAGCGAGCGCGGGTGTTTCCGATTCAGCACAGCCTGGCGGCCGACATCGCGCAGATGCTGCAGCAGGCGACTCAGCCTCCCGCCACGGGCGGCCGCTCGGCGGCTTTGGAACTGATGCTGGAAAATGGCGATCCGATCGTGGCGTCCGGGATCCTCGAAAACACTCAGATCACCGTGAACGCTCGAAACAACAGCCTGATCATCACCGCGCCCCCCGCGAATTTCCCGCTGCTCGAGAATTTGATCCGGCAGCTCGACACTCCCGGACTCATCGCCAAAATCAAGATCTTTCCGATCCAGCACGGCGACGCGTCCACGTTGATCGAAACGCTGCGCTCGTTGATCCCAAGTCAGGCCGGCGCCAGTGCCGGCCCCCAGTTATCAAGCGCCCCTGGCGAATCATCGCTCGCTCCACTGCGATTTACCGTCGATGCCCGCAGCAACAGCCTGATTGCCACCGGTTCTGAGGGTGATCTGCGGATTGTCGAGGCACTGATCGTCCGCCTGGACGAAAACGACTCGATGCAGCGGCGGAGCACCGTTTACCAGCTGAAGAACTCCGCCGCCGTTGACGTCGCACTGACGATCAACGAATTCCTGCGCACGAACCGCCTGGTCGAATCGGCCGGGCCCGGCCGCAGCAGCCCGTTCCAACAGTTGGAGAAAGAAGTTGTCGTTGTCCCCGAACCGGTCGCCAACAAACTGATTCTCAGCGCGACGCCGCGCTACTACGACGAAATCAGCCGGCTGATCGAACAGCTCGACCAACAGCCTCCGCAAGTGATGATCCAGGTTCTGATTGCCGAAGTCGCGCTGAGCGACGCCGAGGAATTTGGCGTGGAACTCGGCATCCAGGATTCCGTGCTGTTCGACCGCAGCCTGCTCGGCAACCTGGTCTCGACCACGAATACCAACCAGACCTCGACCCCCGCGGGAATCCTCACGCAAACGCAACAGACCGTGATCGCCGCATCGAACCAGCCTGGCTTTGACTTCAACTCGACGCGGCCCCTGGGAAACAGTGGCTCCGCTCAGTCACTCAGTACCTCCAACTCGGTCGGTGGACAAGGCCTTTCCAACTTCGATCTGGGACGCGGCAGCGCCGAACTCGGTTTCGGTGGACTTGTGTTGTCCGCCAGCAGCCAGAACTTGAGCGTGCTGATGCGAGCGTTAAGGGAAAACCGCAGGCTGGAAGTTCTGAGTCGTCCGCAGGTGCTGACGCTCGACAATCAACCGGCGTTCATTCAAGTGGGCCAGCGCGTGCCGCGTATTGTCGGATCGATCGTCAACCAGGCCGGCCAGCAGAATAATGTGGCGCTGGAAAACGTCGGGTTGATTCTCGGCGTCACGCCGCGCATCAGTCCCGACGGCAACGTGGTGATGGAGATCGATGCGGAGAAGTCCGAGTTGGGAACCGAGACCGAAGGAATTCCGGTCTCCGTTTCGACCAACGGCACGGTCATCCGTTCCCCGCGGATCAATACCACCACGGCCCAGGCAACCGTCAGCGCCGCCAGCGGCGAGACGATTATCCTGGGCGGGCTGATCACCAAATCGACACGCAACCTGCAACGCAAGGTGCCTTACCTGGGCGATGTTCCGTTGTTGGGCAACCTGTTCCGATACGACTCACAGGCGCAACGGCGCACCGAACTGCTGATCATCCTGACTCCCCATGTCGTGCGGACTCCCGATGACGAGCAACGGTTGAAGCAGATTGAACTGGCGCGTATGAGCTGGTGCGCCGCCGACATTTTCGACATCCATGGCGACTTGGGGACCGGATCGGCACTCGACGCCGCTCCGTTGGATAACGGCGATTACGAAATCGTCTATCCCGACGTCGATCCTCGCGGCCGTCCGTCGAGCCGGCGAGTGAACGGGGGGAACGGCCGATGACGCGTGCCGCATGTTGCTCCCAGCGATGGCCATCCCGCTGCGTCCGATTCGCTTTCTACGGCCTGGCACTGCTGGCCGGCTCGGGCTGCCAGCCGCTGCATTGGGAGAAAGGCAGTTTCTGGCCGTCCGGCAAAGCTGGGCCCAGTTCGGATTCGGCCGCCGATTCCGGTTTCTGGCCCTGGACCCGTTCCAAGCCGGAACCCGCAATCCCCGACCGCATTATGGCCATCTGGACCGATACGGTGCTGCACCAACCGGGCGAACCCGCTCTGCGTGGATTCGGCGGGCGAATCTTTTTCTATCAGGACAAATCGAAAGATCCCGTGGAGGTCGACGGCGGGCTGGCAATCTATGTTTTCGACGCGGATAAGATCGATCCCCGGTCGCCGACGCCAGAACGAAAATTCGTTTTCACCGCCGATCAGTTCGCCTCCCACGCCAGCCGTTCGGAACTCGGCCTTTCCTACAGCGTCTGGCTGCCTTGGGACGAAGTGGGTGGCCCCAACCGGCGACTCAGCATCGTGACGCGGTTCGAGGGCCGCAATGGCGGTGTGGTCATCTCGCAGCCCACCCAAAAACTATTACCAGGAGTCGACGACCTGGCCCGTCGTCCCGCATCTTCGAATTCATCGCCGACAGTTCAAACCACAGGAGTTCCGGCAACAGGCGAGCATCACCACGGCGTGCGCCAGGTAAACTACGATTCGGGTGAATCGCCGCCGAATGCAAACGGGAATACAAAGCGTCGATTGCAACCTCAGACAATTGATCTGCCGCCAGCATTCTATGACCGGAATCTGAAGAGCCCGCCCCAAGCGGAGCCGCAAGACAAGAGCAACTCAACGGCCGAATCCGATTTGGAAATTCCCTTGTCGAGGGGCGATTTGGATCGCGTTCACTCCCGCAACGATCGGCCGGCCAGCAGCGAGGCGCAGCGCCGCGTCACCCGCCCGGTCCGCGACGCTCAAGGCCTCGATCGCCGCGACGGCATGCTGCGCCGCGAACCATTCCGCGCCGGCTGGCTGCAGGCGCTGCCACAAACTCCACGCCGACCATATCATCGTGATGCCAGCCCATCGCCCGCCAGTCAGCATCTCGCCGACGGACAATCGGACAGCGATCGACCGCAGTAGGACTCGTATTCAGCTGGCGAGAGTCCGGGGTCGGGAATCTTTGGCGCCAACAACCTCACCATCAGAACGACCGTCGACGCCAAAGACTCCCGACCCAATCCTGTTCGGCACGTGGTTTGCTAGCCGGTGAATATTCAATTCTTGGCACGTAATTTGCGCCTCAGGTATGGCCATGTGATTTGGCTGCCATTTTGACTTGAGGCATACATGGCGTGAGAGCGACGGTCCGACGTCCGCGACTCGGATGTCAAGGCTCTGAAGTACTTCGAGAAGTTGGCACCGCTCTTGGAGCGGCTGCGCGACGACGCTTGTGCGCGCGACAAAGCCGACAAGCGCGAGCTGTTCTACGATCAGTATTGCCTGCTGATTCTGCTCTATCTGTTCAATCTGATCGTCAGTTCGCTACGGAGCCTGCAACAGGCCAACGAGCTGGCCAAGGTCTAAAAGCGGCTCGGTTGCGGGTGGGCGTCGCTGGGCTCGTTGGCGGAAGCGGCCAGCGTGTTCGATCCCCAGCGGCTCAAGGAAATCATCGCCGAGCTGGCGGACGAGCTCGCGCCGCTGGTCCGCGACGACCGGTTTAAGGACGTGCCCCAACTTGTCGCCGGTTGACGTCCACCGCCGCAACCCCGACAATCGCAGAAATATTCCCCGTAACCCGTCCCGGAGCGACACTGTTGCTGATCCCACATCCCACCGGCGGTTATCGATTCTTGCCTGGCATTGCGCCGTATTCCTGTGGAGTAGTATCGGAAGCGGGGTCGGAGATTGTGCAGGTGACGTTTCGTGAGCCCCCAGCTTATCGGAGCGGGTTTGAGCGGATTGCCAAATGGCTGCACGAAATGAAAAGGCCCAAGACTGCGCTATGCGCGATATCGTTGCGGTCGCACTTGCCGTATACGTTCGCGGGATTTGCCGCGTTCAATGCGGAGTATGCCGAGATTCTCAAGAGTTGGGGCGTGTTTGTGAATGGCGTGAATCCGATCGCACGGACCAATGTTGCTCCGGTCGTGGATCCGCCACAGGAACCGGTGCTCTACGGTTTTTCGTTCACGATGCCATGCGGAGTCTCTGCTCCGCCGACGTTCGTCGTGGCGGGCGCGGGGGAATTGCCCGAAGGCTACCTCGATCGGGAGCAAATTGTCGCGCTCGGTGATGTTTCATCGGTAGGGCTCGTAACCAAAGCGAGGTTCGTGATGGACCTCATGGAAAGCCGATTACACGGCCTCGGTGGGGACTGGCCGCGTGTCAGTCTTGCGAACGTCTACACGGCCCACGACATCACACCGCTGCTTCGCGAGATCATCCTTGAACGCATGAAGGCGGCGGCGATGCATGGCGTGCATTGGCATTTCACGCGGCCGCCGATCGAAGAGATCGAATTCGAAATGGACCTGCGCGGCACACGCACGGAATGGCGAGTCGATTGAAATCACCGTCGTGTGTGCCGTCCGCAATGAGCACGTGCGGCGAGGTAAAGCGCCCACGATCGCACGGTCCAACGGTTGCGGGCTCCGCGGACCCAAGGGGGCGCCGTCCTGGCGCCAGTTGACGTCCACCACCGCAACCCCGACAATCGCAGGAAAGTAAAAAACCCGTTCCCCGTAACCCAGGTCTCCTCATGCATGCCTTTCGTTGGTGCCCGTTTCTGATCGTGTTTGTTAGCGCGGCGATGCCGTACGGGAAAGTCGCTCGCAGCGATGACAATTCGGCGGGCGTTCGCCGAGAAAGCATGGCGGCTGAAATGCGACTGGCCGAAAACCTGCGGAGTTTATCGTCGGATCAGATGGAGGGTCGAGGTGTCGGCACGGTCGGGCTCGATAAGGCCGCGGAGTATGTCGCCGGTTATTTTGCGCGACTGGGTTTGAACACGCGTGTCATCGGCGAGCAGCCTTTCCAGGTTTTTCAACTGGCCACGGGCACGGAACCCGGGGATGCCCAGGCGAATACGTTGAAACTGCGCGGTCCCGGCGATAACGGCGAGCTGCAGGTCATCGAAGGCAAGTTGGGTCACGATTTCACGCCGCTGGCGGTTGGCGGTAATGGTCAGGTCGAGGAACTTGATGCCGTCTTCGTCGGATATGGCATCACGGCCAAGGAACGTGATCCGGCGACGCAGGAACTGCGGGAATACGACGAGTACCAGGGTGTCGACGTGCGTGGCAAAGCGGTGGTGATGATCCGCAAGGAACCCCAGCAGCGGGATACAGGCAGCATTTTCAACGGCGATCGGCCTTCCCGGCACGCCGAGTTCCGCACCAAGATTGCCAATGCGATCGACCATGGCGCCGCCGCAATCATCATGGTCAACGATGAAGTGGGGTTGAAGGTCAACATCCTGTCGGACGAGAAGGCGTGGAACGATGCGCTCGATCAGTTGGCCAGGCAACGGGCGGAATTTCAGGCGCTCGTCGATCCGACGGCGGAACAGATTGCGCGGCACCGCAGCGAGGTCGCGCGACTTGCCGAATCGATCCAGGTGATTTCCAAGCGGTTCGAGGAATCCGGGGATCAACTCGTACCGTTCCGCGGCGCCGGCAACGAACCGGGAGATCGCAAGGTTCCGATCGTCTTTTGCCGCCGCGCGCTGATGGACCGTGCATTGCGGCAGGTGATGGACAAGGACCTGGCCACGATCGAAAGGGAGATTGACGCGGATCTCAAGCCACAGTCCCGGCCATTGTCGCCGTGGAAAATCAGTTGCCAGGTAACGGTCAAAACAAATTTTGTACAAGTGAAGAACGTGATTGGTGTGCTGGAAGGCGAGGGCCCGCTGGCGGACGAGACGATCATCGTCGGTGCCCATTACGACCACCTGGGCATGGGTGGCGCGGGGTCGCTGGCACCTTGGACCGCGGCGGTGCATAACGGCGCGGATGATAACGGTTCGGGAACCGTGGCGATGATGGAAATCGCTCATCAATTCGCAGTCCGCGGCAGCAAACCGCGGCGGCGGATCGTTTTTATGGCATTCACCGCCGAGGAGCGAGGGTTGCTGGGCAGCCGGCATTACGTGAAAAATCCGGTCTTCCCTCTTGAAAAGACCGTGGCGATGCTGAACCTCGATATGGTCGGCCGCTTGACCGACGACAGTCTGATCGTGTTCGGGACCGGGACGGCGGCGGAGTTCAATCCCTGGCTGGACGAATTGAACAAGAATTACCAATTCATGTTGACGCGGCATTCCACGGGTGTGGGTCCCAGCGACCAGACTCCTTTTGTCGAACGGCAGATCCCCGTGTTCCATTTCTTCACGGGGTTGCACGACGAGTACCATCGACCGGCGGACGACTTCGAGTTGATCAATGTTGCAGGGATTGGCAAGGTCGCGGCGCTGGTCGAGGATCTGGTCGACCGGATCGCGCAGGCCGAGAAGCCTCCCAAGTTCCAGGAGGTGCGTGGCGAGCCGGCTCCAGCGATCGGCCGCATTGGTCGCCCGCAGCCGTTCTTTGGCGCGGCGTTCGACCAGCAGAAGACCGAAGCGTTGACGATCACGGAATTGATCGAAAACGGGCCGGCCGCCGCCGCGGGGCTCAAGGTGGGGGACGTGATCGTGATGTTCGGCGAGCGTAAGATTCAGACCTTCGGCGAATTCACGATGGCGCTCAAGCGGTTCAGTGCCGGCAACGAAGTGCCGACGGTCGTGCTGCGTAACGGCGAAACCGTGACGGTTAAAGTCATCGTGGCGGCGCCCCGCTAGCGTCGTGGGACGGGGCTCTCACGCGTTTCGAAACGCGTCTTTCGCGTCGGGCCGCCATTGCTCGTTGTTTTCTCGACGTCGATTCACACTTCTAGACGGGCCTGGAGGCCCGTCCTACGACCCCATGCTACGGCCCTGTCCTGCGTGGAACGCTTTTCGCTGGGACCGGGCAAAATCGGTGTGGCTTGAAATCGCGAAATCTGCGAAAACTAGGCATGATTGCGGTGGTCCCTGATGCGGCCCCTGATGTGGCCCTGATGCGGTCTCGACCTGGTTGTCACGGAGGACAATTGGCCATGGAACTACCTTTTCGCGGCAGCGGTGATCTGCTCCTGCCTTCCGGGGAGATGCTGGCGATTCGTCAGCGACTGAAGCGGCTTGCTCCGCGGCATGACCTGACGACGGTCATTGCCTGCGCGTTTGATCATCGCACGCGGATCCTGCCATTCATCTATGCCGATTTGAGGATGGTACCCGCCGGTGTCCGCGCGATCGGCTCGGCGCTGGTCGATTCCGGATTCGAAAAGACGCGCATCGTGCTGCAGCAGTGGAATCGCAATTTTTCGCCCCGTCAGATGCGATTGGATGGTCGCATTCCCGACATGTTTCTGGTTTCGAGCATGCATTTGCACTCCGAGGAGTGCGATCGGTTGATTCGGGACGCGCAGCGAATTGACGCGCGCCATCGCCCTTTGATCATCGCGGGCGGACCGCGAATTATCTACGAACCGTGGCAGGTGTTCAGTGCCGATCCCAACGACCGTTGGGGCGCGGATGTCGCAGTGACGGGCGAGGAATACGTATTGTTGCAATTGCTGGAGACGCTGCTTGGGATGCGAGGAGCAGGCGAGTCGATGCGCGAGACGTTTCTCCGAGCCCGGGACGCGGGGGCGCTCGACGAAATCCCGGGGCTGGTCTACGCGCGGACAAGCGGCCGGGACGGCCCCGCCGAAGAACTGGTCGACACCGGCATTCAGCGGCTGCTGGGCGATCTGGACGAACTGCCCCACTCCGCGATCGGCTACGAGCTGCTGGAGGCACCCAGCCGCGCGGCGACGCTGGAGCGAAACGCCCTGCCGGGAAACCAGGTGCGCAGGTACTGCAATGTCTCGTCGATCGTCTTGACCGTCGGCTGCAAGTTCCGCTGCCAGTACTGTCCGATCCCGGCCTACAACCAACGGCAGCATCGCGTGAAGAGCGGCGAACGGGTCGCCGAGGAAGTGGGCCGCATCGCGCAGCAGTTCCGCATCAGCAACTTTTTCGGTACCGACGATAACTTTTTCAATGACACGCGCAAGACGCTCGATATCGCCGAAGCGGTCGCGCGTCGCGTGCGGACCGGGAAACGGCCCTACTGCATGATCCGACTCGGCACGGAAGCCACCGTGCACGATACGATCCGAATCCAGGAGCATTTGCCGGTGATCCGCGAGGCCGGACTCACGGCGGTCTGGATGGGCGTGGAGGATCTGACCGGGACGCTGGTAAAGAAAGGCCAGAACGAAAGCAAGACGCTGGAGGCGTTCCGGCTGCTGCGTCAGAACGGCATCTATCCCGTGCCGATGATGATGCACCATGACAGTCAGCCGCTGCTGACGCGAAAGAACAATTACGGGCTGATCAACCAGCTGCGCATTCTGCGCAAGGCCGGGGCCCTTTATACGCAGGTGTTGATGTTGACCCCGTCGCCCGGCTCCAAGTGGTATGAGGATACCTACAACTCCAGGCTGGCATTTGCCAAGGTCCACGGCCAGGCGGTGGCGCCGCACATCGTCGATGGCAACTATGTCGTCGCTTCCAAATCAGCTCGACCCTGGATCAAGCAACTGAACCTGTTATTGGGATATACCTACTTCTTCAATCCGCTGCGGATGCTTGGGGCGATCGTCTGGTCGAAGTCGAACATCCCGCACGCGGATGTCGAGCGGCGGCCGGCGGACGAGATTGCGAAATACTCAGCATGGCGCCGATTTCGCCGCCGGGTGTATCTGAAACTGCGAGCGCGGCTGATCGACACCGGCGTGCAGGCGCTGGCAATGGCCGGCTTGTTCCATACTTACCGCCGCACGTTGCGCTGGGCCTGGCACCTGTTTCGGGGCGGCATCGAACGCTGCGAACAGCCGCCCTTCAGCGAACTGCCGATGCGGGATCCGCGCGGCAACGCCGCCGCCCACGCCCTGCCTGGAACCCGCACATCGGCCCGCGAAGCGACTCCCGACCTGCTACTAATCTTGCCCGATCGATCGCGAGCGGCTTGATGCCGGCGGCCGTCCAACGCTAGAATCCTGCGATCCGTGGAAGGGATCAATTCAACAACTGCTGGCATCGGGAGGATGAAAATCGTGCTGCGTCGAAACGTAATCTTCGTTTGTTTACTGGGAGCTACCATGGTCATCGGCGGACAAGGGGTCGGAGAAGACAAGCCCAAGGAAGTGGATTTTCCCAAGATGCCGAAAGGCGCGGGGGTGATGGACAAGGATGCTCCGAAGAGCTTTACGACAACCGAGTCGGGGCTGAAATACCGGATCTTGCGCAAGGGCAACGAGAAGATGCCCACCGCCAAAAGCAGCGTCAAGGTGAACTACCATGGCTGGCTGGACAGCGGTAAAGTCTTCGACAGTTCCTACGAACGCAACGAGCCGATCGCATTCCCGTTGAACCGGGTTATCAAAGGTTGGACCGAAGGCATGCAGTTGGTCGGTACCGGCGGGATGATCGAACTGGACATCCCTGCGAAACTCGGCTACGGCGAAAGCGGCCAAGGGCCGATTCCGGGCGGCGCCACGCTGCATTTTCTGGTGGAGTTGCTCGAAATCAAGTAGCGTCGACAGTCTGCCGAATTGCCGGTAACGGTGGCGGTGATTGCGTCGTTACCGGGCTGGAACTCGGTACCGGCAATGCGCGCAGAAGTATCACCGCCAGTTCGCTCGGTTCGGCCCTGTTGAGCGTCTGCTTCAGTGCTTTCAATTGCGGCACCCATTCATAGAGATCGACGCGTTCCAGGAATGGAAAAAGGCAGCTTGCCCGCGTCCGATCCGCCGCCAGCACGACACCCTGCGAGATGCGCTCCGGAACGGAAAGCGTCACCGAGGTAACGTTGTTCTGCCGCTGCCGCTGGGCCATCGGTTCCACGGCCAGGATCGAACCAAGGGCACAGACGGCGAATAGTGCGCCTTGCAGCGAGCCGACCAGGAATCCACCCATGCAGTCGGAATGGTCCAGCAACGAATCGGCGCGGCAGAAGAAGCGGGTGAGGGATCGGACGAGCGTCGTCGTGACTAAGGTCAAGAAAAGGCCAGCGATCGAGACGCTGGCCAATCGAGTGGCGTCGGAGTTCCAGTGAAGAAGTTCAGCCACGGTTGATTCGATCACGGCGCCGCAGCGCGCCGCGTAGAGACCGGCGACTATGACGCCGGTCACCAAGGCAAGAAAGCCAGAAAACCGCATCCGGTACCCTGACATTCCAAGCAGGCCAATGGCGGCCAGCACTCCGGCCGCCACCAGATCCCCCTGGGAAACGAAATAACCGATACCACCGACAATTGCGCAAATAAGCGTTAAGCACCAAAGCATGTCATCACTTTCCGAATGGAAATCTGGACACAAGCCAAGGAAAAGGCGTCGTCGCTGGTAAGTTGCCGGCAGCCTGGGAGGAGAGGAAACGACCGAGGAACCGGTCGCGGCTGCCTGGAACTATGCCCAGGCTATGCAAACATAGCTCGCAGCCCGAAAAGTCAAACAGGCCCCGAAATAATTGTTCAGGCCCGGTGAACGAGGCGGAATCTATACTCACCGGCTAGTTGAAACCCAAACCGGTCGACTTCTCCAACGACGCTCGGTTTGGCGGAACTGCCGGGAGCGGATCGATGTCGCAAACGTTCCAGGCAATACGACGCGCGGAACCACCTCGCAGTCAGCAAGGAAGGTAATCGCTCTCGTACTCGCTTTCGTACTCGTACTGAGCATGATTACTAGACCGAGATTAGATCGCGGGAGCGTCTTCGATCGAGTACGAGTAAGAATACGAGTCGCGGTGGACGCGACCGGTTATTATTCGCTTGTTGGACGCACGCTGCGAATGTGGGCTGCCGGGGTCAGGGCTTGCAGATTGAGCGGCTCGGACAAGGTGTGTTCCGCAGTGTTTCCGGCATCGTCTTCCACGGTCAATTTCAAGTAGACATTTTTCGGGACTTTCCAGTCCACGGTCCAATAATACTGCCCGACGTTAGGCATCCGTTCGGCGAGATCGGACCAGGGACCATACATCGAATCGGAGTACTGGAGCAGGATCGGTTCGCGAGCCAGGCGCGCGTCGTTGGCCTGCCAGCGGATATCGAGTTGTCCCGCTCGAGCCCCTTCGCCCAGACTGACGCTGGCGATTTTTGCGATGGGGCGGACGGTATCGACCCCGATCATGATATCCGCCGGTTCCCCTGGCTTCGGTGCGGGGCTTGCCAGTCCGCTGCGGCTGAAGATCACAATCCGGAACCCATAGTAACCATCGTCCGCTACCTGAACCGGAAAGGGACTCGTCAGGTCGTCGTCGGTTCCATACTTCTCCCAGCGCGTTCCACCATCGCGCGTCATCCATAATTCGACCGCCTCCAATCCGCCGGGCCCGTGGGATTCCACGCTATATTCGACGCTGAAATGTCTGTCGGAGACCATGCGGGGGCGGGATGGCGCGGTTCGCGCTGGCGGTACGCTGGAATCGTCGATCGATGGGAGGCTCGCGCCGGCCTCGGGCGCAGCCTGTCGATTGGGATCGGAACCGGACGCGAACCGATTCGCAAATGTCGCTTCGCCCGATCGCGAATTCCAGGATCCTGGAGGTCGGCCGGTTGAGTTTCTGGTGGTGTTGGACTGCGGGTCCGCGGGCATCGAACTTCCGCCGGCTGCGACATGGTCGGCAACAGGAGGGCGGACTGTCGAAGGCAGGGCGTCGATGCGATACGCGTTCAGAGGTGGTGCGTTCGTGGTCGAGGTCGAATCGGGAAAGGAACCGCGCGGTCGTGCGTTGTCGCGCAGATGATTTGGAGGAAACGGCGTCGCGCCTGCTTCGGGCGTCGCCGGCGGACCGTTCCAGGGCACCGCGTTATTTGCGGCTGGAGGCGCGCCGAGACCCGGGGTTGCGCCGCGTGCGGCGATTGCGTCCGGCACCGTTGGCGCCGAGGGCCGTGAGTAGCGCGCCGAAAGGGGTGGCAGAACGACGCGTTTGATCGAGACCGCGTTGTTGCCGGCCCGGTCGAACGCCACCGCCCGAATCTGCAGCATCCGCGCCGGCGTGGTTGGTTGCCACGTGGCGCTGCCGGATGCCCGGTTGCCTTCGGGCCGTTCGCCCGCGTCCGTCGCTGGATTCGCGACGGCGTCGACCGTCTGCCAGGGCTCATTCGGGTTGGCCTGATATTCAATGCGAATCGGATGCGCGGCCAGCTGTTGATCATCCTGTGCTTCCCAGCTCAAGAGTAGATTGCCGCCGGCCAGCAAACGCGCGTCGAAACTCAAACGCGGCAGCGTGGTGTCGACGACGACTTGCAACTCGGCGGACAGCTGGTCGCGTGGATGCAGTTGCCCGCTGTCGTCCATGGTGCGAGTCGCGAAGCTGTAGATGCCGGCGCGGGGAGCTCGAAACAGAAACTGACCCGCCGAAGGGGGTTCGCGCGCCGCCAGTTGCCACGTCTGTCCCCGATCCTCGGAAACGAACAGCTGCACCTCCGCGATATCGCCACGTTCCAGGTGGAACGGAATCGGAAAGCGAGCCTGTCGCGTAAACAGGGGCGCCCTGTCCGGGTCGGTTGCCAACACGAACCGACCGAAACCGATGACGATCAACAGCCAGGCGGCAGTTCGCAACATGAGGCGATTGTGGCAGCGGAGGAAGGGGGAGAAAAACGAGGAAAACGCTCGGCGCAAAGCAACCCACCATCCGTCATCGGGGCAAAATAGGCGAAACTGCAGGCAAAATGCCGAGGCTGGATTGCAACGAGCTACTTTTCCTGGGAGGGGCCCGCACATAGAATTCTTCCCATACGTTCCGGAAACCGGTAAGCGCCGGCGCGGGGCTTCCTTCGTGTTCACCAGGCTGAGCGACCCATGCCAATCGATGTAACCTGCCCAGGCTGCAAAACCAGATTCAAAGTCAGTGATCAGTTTGCCGGCAAGAAAGGGCCCTGCCCGAAATGTAAGGTGGTGATCAGCGTTCCCGCGGCTTCCGAACAGGTTGTCGTGCACGCGCCGGAAGATTTCGGCCCCAAGGACAGCAAAGGGGTCGGGGTGCTCAAGCCGATTTTCCGGCAGGAGACCAGGATCTCGATTCCCGTCGTCGTCGGTGTCGCCGTTACGTTGCTGTTGGTGCTGGTGATGTCGATCTATACGCGCGTCACCTATCGCGATCCCAAGGACGTCTCCGAGTGGGTTCTCGGCCTAGGCG
>Ga0194132_10000972_pt1 | contig 58532 bp, 53 predicted proteins | sample TA2KigOf80mmetaG_FD_148612 | JGI IMG/M metagenome (GOLD analysis project Ga0194132, IMG submission 148612) | Freshwater microbial communities from Lake Tanganyika, Tanzania - TA2015054 Kigoma Offshore 80m | ecosystem: Environmental > Aquatic > Freshwater > Lake | place: Tanzania: Lake... | reverse complement strand
AGGGCATCCTGCACGGCTGGATCGGTGGCGCATGCGCCGAGCCAGTAGTCATCCGCGAGGCCAAGCGGGTAATCGAGGCGGGCACGCCGTCCCTCATCTGGCTCGGGCAACCAGAAGACTTCGAAGGCATGCACGTGCCCGCGGGTGTCGTCACGGTGCCGATGTCCTGTCAGAGTGAAGGTGCCCTGCAGTTGTTCATTGAGCCGGTGCTCGCAGCACCTGAGGTGATCGTGGTCGGTCGATCTCCGATGGCGATGACCCTGCTCGACCTCGTGCGCGGAGTCGGTTGGCGCGGCGAGATCGTCGACGGACCCGACTTCACAGCCGCATCAGTAAACCCCTCCAGCGTCGTCGTTGTCGCCACCCAGGGACATGGGGATGAGGAGGCGGTGGAGGCGGCGGTCTCGGGTGATCCTGCGTTCGTCGGGCTCGTCGCATCGCGCAAGCGCGGTGAGGTGGTGCTGGGCTTCCTCGCTGATCGCGGAGTTTCGGCGGAGCGCATCGCACGGGTGCGGGTCCCGGTGGGACTCGACCTGGGTCACACCACGCATCGGGAGATCGCGGTATCCATTCTGGCGGAACTCGTGCAACTCCGTGCCTCGGGCGCCTTCGCGGGGCGCCGCACCCTTCTGCCCGTGGTGGAGCCGGCCCAGGTCACCGACCTGGTGTGCGGGATGACGGTCGCGGCAGTCCCCGCCAATCGTCCGTTCGAGTATCAGGGGACCACGTTTTACTTCTGTGCCATGGGGTGCCGGGTCGCATTCGAGAAGGATCCCGAATCGTTCATCCACCAGGAGGTTCCATGCTGATCACCCAGACGTTCGACATCGACCAGCCGGTCGATCAAGTGTGGAAGTTCTTCGATGACATCCCTCTCGTGGCGTCCTGCATCCCCGGTGCGGATCTGCGCGAACACGTCGGCGACGACGAGTACCGGGGTGACGTCACCATCTCCGCGGGTCCGGTGAAGCTGGAATTCACGGGCGCGGTCAAAATCACCAGCCGCGACGATGCGCGCAAGGCGATCGTCCTCGATGCGGCCGGCGCCGACAAGAAGGGCCGGGGGGCGGCCAATGCGCTCCTCAACGTCACCTTGCAGCCCCTGGGTGGCTCGACCCGCGTGAACATGTCGATGGAGTTGGCGATTTCGGGAGCAGCCGCGCAGTACGGTCGCGGTCTCGTCCAGGATTTCACCGCCGTCCTGATCGACCAGACCGCTGGCTCGATGAAGTTGCGCATGAACGCGATCGCCGAGGGACGCGACCCCATGGACGTCGGTGCGCCGAAGGCTGCGAGTGGCTTGGCCATCGGTTTCACCGCCTTCACGAAGGCTGCAAAGCGCATATTCGCCCGCTTCTTCCTGCCCTACACACCGGCCCCGAGTCGCTAGGAGGTATTGAGATGAGTTTGTGGGCAATCGGAAATCTGCTCCTGCTGATCGTGATCGTGCCGGTTCTTGTCGCCTTACTGAACCGGGTCCTCGATGCGCTCGAGCGCATTCGAGGCGCGGCCTCCGACACCTTGGCCGGGGGCGTTGCATTGATCGGGGAACTCCACAACACGCCTGAGTTGTTGGTCAAGACAGATGTCGCAATCAAGGAAGTTGCCAATGGAGCGGTGCGCTACGCCGGTCCCGTCTCGAAGTTGCTGGGCTAGGAGGAGACATGCCAGTAGATGCAGTCATCACACTCATTCTCGGTGCGCTGATCATCGGGGCGGCGGCCCTTGGGCTGATCCGGGTGAGCGGCCACCTCAAGGCGACGAGCGACACGCTCGAAACCCTCGATGGCGGTGTCCAGGTCATCGTCGCGCAGACCTCGACCGTCGTACCGACGGTGGCATCCGTGAACGCCAGCCTGGCACCCGTCCGTGCCTTCGCCGAATCGATCTAGGGAGAGAGATGGACTTCACTGGACACGAGGGGTGGCTCCTCGGGTACGTCATCGGACTGGTGGTCGTACTCGTGGTTGTCGCCCTGGTCGTACCCATCCTGGTGCTCGCATGGCGCATTGGGACCCAGGCCGGAAGCATCCTCGGCGGTCTGCAGCAGGCGGAGCGGAATACCGCGGGGCTTGCTGGACTCAACGAGACGATCGCCTCGGCGTTGGCCATTATCGCTGGACTCAAGCGCGGACGCGCACGGTTGGGAGGCTGAGATGGATCCCCAGGTCGAACAGTTGTGGACGATGGCCAACATCCTCGGCCTCGTCGTCGTGGTTGCGGTGGCGGCATTGCTCACCCTCTTGGTGATCTTCGTCCACCGGATCCGCGTTCGGGTCGCCGCGATCAAGGCAACGCTGATCGCTACAAAGAACAACACGGCTGACACCGCCTTGATCACGACAACCGCGGGCGGCGTCGAAGCGGTGCTCGCCGAAGGGTTGGAACACCATCTGTTCCTCGGACGCGTATTGGACAAGGTGCGGTCATGAGCTCACTTCAACTGTGGTCTGTCATTGATGTGGTCCTGCTGATCGCGGGCCTGGCCATCTACCTGTTCATCGTCGGCTCGCAATTGAAGAAGATTGCTGCCGACCTTGAGGAGTCCGCCGATCTCGTCTGGCAGATCAAGAAGGATGCGGAAGCAATCGAGCCGGGGCTCACGGCCATCAACACGACCGGTGGGGTCGTCGCGGGCGCCCTGCCTCTGCTCTACGGAATGGGCGAGGGCATCGTTGCGGGTGCGACGTTCAACCATGAGGCTGCTGAGGCCGATGGAGTGAACCGTCCTGCGATGGGTACCCGCCGCTCGCGGTTGCTGGAAGGCGTCGGAGTCAACGACTAGTCGGGTTCGCGCCCAGTGGTGAGGGCGTCTGTGACCGGCGCGTCATAGGCCCCGATCCACTCCTCTTTCCACGCCTTGTCGAACTTCTCGACGTTGCAACTGGGGTCGTAGATGGCGATCAACTCGCGGGTGATCTGTTCTCGGTGCGAGCGTGTCCCACCAGGCACGTCGAGCCAGCAGACGTGCACGTTGAACTTCCCCCCGGCCCGGTTCACCCAGGCGGCGGCACGCGGGTGGCGGAAGGGGAATCCTTCGGTCGAGAGGTCGTCGGAATGTCCGACGAAGATCACCGGGAACTCCTGCGGCTTCTTGGGGTCCTTGGCCAGGATCGCGTAGACGGCGGGCTCGGCGGGCGGCGTCCAGCCGGCGAGGGCCCGAGGCCCCTCGAAGGAGTAGCCCGCGAGGCTGCCGAGTCGGATCACTGCGGTTCATCCTCGAGGTCGGCATAGTCCTCGTCCTCACCGATGGTCTCTGCCTGGGTGACCGGCCATGGGGGCAGGGAGGTGGTTGCCACTGCGGCGGTGAACTGCTCGAGCGCGAGGTCGACGGCGGCGTCGGATGTGTCCGCCTCCACCACGATCTGCGCGCCATAGCCCATGGTGCCGAAGCCGGAGGCGATGCCGTTGAGGGTGGCGACGGCGTCGGCGAGCTCGACGACCTCCTCGAGGGTGACCTCCCGGTCGCCCTCGGCACGCAGGGACACGCTGAAGCGCATATCAGCCCACCTTCGAGAGTCGCGCGGCAAGTCGCTCGAGGCTAGCGAGGTTGTGACCGGAGTGCACCTCGTCGATGAAGGGGTCGGCCACGATCATCCCCATCGACGCGGGGACGTAGTCGACGGCGTCGCCCTTGTGCGGGTTCACCCAGATGACCCGGTGGGCGATGCGGGCCAAGGTCTCCATGGATTCGGCGAGCGCGGCCGGATCACCGCGATCAAGGCCGTCGGAGCACACCACCACGATCGCGCCGCGGCCCAGGCGTGACCGGCGTGCCTCGCGGGTGAACTGCCGTAGGGAATCCCCGATGCGGGTGCCGCCATCCCAGTCGAGAACGGACTCACCCGCCAGACGCATGGCGTCATCGGGCTCGCGTCGATCCAAGTTCTTGGTGATGCGGGTCAGTCGCGTGCCGAAGCAGAACACGTCGACCTTGGCGTTCGCCCGCCGCGCACAGTAGGCGAACTGGAGAAGGTTGCGGGAATAGTCGGCCATCGATCCGGAGACATCCAGAATGAGTACGAGTGGACGTAGCTTGTAGCGGCGTTGCTTATAGGCGAGAGTCCGAGGTTCACCGAGGTGTCGCATCGCGTCACGCACCATCCGGCGCATATCGAGGCTCGCGCTGCGTCGCGTTTTCTCCATCCGATGGGTCCGTCTGCGCGGGGGAGTCACCTTGAGTCGAGAGATCAGCCGGCGAACCTGCCGCAGTTCCTGATCCGAGCACTCGCCGAATGCCTTATGACGGTAGACCTCGGATGTGCTCGCTAGATACCCGAGCTTCACCTCGTCCGGGCTGACCTGCCCGGGCAATCCGGTCTCGGTGTTGGGGATCTCGAGTGTCGCCCCCGCATTCGCCGAGGAGCGCATCGTCTTCTTGCGTTCGTCGGCGGAAGCCGGGTCGATGTCCAGGAAGAACTTCTGGAAGACCATGTTGTAGATCGGCACATGATCGCGACGACGCACCATGGTGGAGCGACCTGCCCAGTAGACGTCCATGAGATCCGTGACGTTGAGCGTTGCGACCCCGGATGTGAAGGTCAGGATGTCGTCGGTTCCGATCGGCAACCCGGCCGCGCGCAGCGCGTGGCCGAATTCCACGAGCAGCTCGTCGTACCCGCTAGGCGATGACATCCTGGATGCTTCGAGAGGCGTAGTCGAGATCGTCGCGGTCCTTCACCACGGCACCGAGGGTGTCGAGCGCGGCATCCGCGGTGAGTGACTGCGCGCCGAGTGCGGTGAGGCTCTCCGACCAATCCAGGGTCTCGGCGACACCGGGGAGTTTCTCAAGGTCCATCTCGCGAAGCTTGTTGACCGCTCCGACGACCTGCGCGGCGAGTGCCCCACCTATGTGCGGGAGACGGCTGCGAACGATCGCGATCTCGCGTTCGGCATCAGGGAAGCCGATCCAGGTGTAGAGACATCGACGCTTGAGGGCGTCGTGCAGTTCGCGGGTGCGGTTGGAAGTGAGGATCACGATCGGACGTGACTCGGCGCGGATCGTGCCCACCTCGGGGATGGTCACTTGGAAGTCACCGAGCAATTCGAGGAGAAACGCCTCGAATTCGTCGTCCGCGCGATCCACCTCATCGATCAGGAGCACGCACCGATCACCGGCGCGAACGGCGTGGAGGAGCGGGCGCTCAAGCAGGAAGCGCGGACCGAAGAGATCCTCGTCGGAGTTCTCGGCGTCCTGGAGTGACCGGACGAACAGCATCTGACGTGCGTAGTCCCACTCGTAGAGCGCATGATGGATGTCGATGCCCTCGTAACACTGAAGGCGAATGAGATCACGGTCGAGCATCGTGGCCACGGTGCGGGCGAGCTCGGTCTTGCCGACCCCGACCTCGCCCTCGAGCAGGAGAGGCTTGCCCAGTTGCAGTGCCAGGAAGAGCGACGTGGCCAAACCTCGATCGGCGATGTAGCCGCGGGCGCGCAGATCTTCGGTGAGGGAGGCGACGTCCACGTCAGTTGCCGAGCACGAGATCTACAAGTGAACTACCCCCGAGCTTGCCCTCCCGGGCAAGACGATTGCGCCAGGCGGTCGCGACGTCGACGCCTTCGTCACCGAAGCCATCGAAACCGACGTCCTTCATGTTCCGGCACACCTTGGTGGGGCTGCACTCGGCGTCGAGCTCGGGCTGGCTGTCCCCCTGCTGCCAGATGGCACGCAACACCTCGCCGGCGTTGTCGCTTTCCTCGGACATGGCACCTCCTCGACGCGACTTGAGGGTAGCAACGCCCGGGGATCGGCGCATACGGACGCTAGCCTGGAAGCCCCGGACAAGGAGCCTCGATGACCTTCCTCTACAACCTGCTCGTCGTCCTCCACTTCATCGGCCTCGCCAGCGTCGTGGGCGGCTTCCTGGTCCAAATGCGCTCGGCAGAAAAGGGTGTCAACCCGGCGATGCTCCACGGGGCCCTGACGCAGTTGGTCACCGGCCTGCTCATGGTCGGCCTGATCGAGATGGGGATGGTCGAGGAGACACTCGACATGGCCAAGATCTCGGTCAAGCTCGCGATCACCCTGGTCATCACGGTGTTGGCTTTTGTCGGACGGAAGAAGCCGCTGCCGCAGACCGGCCTCTGGGGCGCCATCGGCGGACTGGCGATCGTGAACATCGTGATCGCCGTCTTCTGGGCCTAGGGGGCGGTCACCACCTGGAAGGCCTCGGCCAACCGGCCGGAGGGGAGTCCGCCCTGCTCGGCGGCCATCTCCAACCATTGCCGTACCCGGCCCTCGATCGCCTCGGGCATCGGCAATTGCGACGCGTGGGCCCCGATCGCGGCCATCTTCGCGGGGAAGGTGTCGGTGACATCGACGTAGTGGTCGGGGTGGGGTGAGCCCATCAGCCAGACCTCGGGGACCGACCAGGCTTCGAGTCCCTCGTCAAGCAACAGGGACGGATGGGCGAAGGGATTCTGGGCATCCGGATAGACGGAGCAGATAGCCGCCTCACCGGCGGCAAGGTGGTCCGGGTGGGAGGCAGGAATCCGGTTCCAGTTCCGGTCGGGGGACTGGATCAGCATGCGTTGGGGCCGAATCTGGCGGATCAGTCGGGAGATATCCCGGCGTAACTCATGGCTGACAGACAGCTCGCCGTCGCGGTAGCCGAGGAACCGAATATCGGTCACTCCTACGGCTTCGCCGGCCGCCCGTTGCTCGGCCTGCCGGATGGCCGGGATCTCGCCCCGGGCGACCGCCGGATCGAAGCCCCCTGCGTCGCCATTGGTGACGATCCCGTAGGCCACCTCGATGCCCTGGCGGGTCCACTGCGCCACGGTTCCGGCGGCGCCGAAATCCACATCGTCGGGATGGGCGGTGACCACCAGGATCCGGGAAACCTCGGAATCGGGCATGGGGAGCGCCATAGCGGCGCAAACTAGCGGAGGTGAATTTCCTGGAGACGCACGTGTGCCGCGTTCGTCACTTCCGTCACTCCCGTGACACAGTAGGGGGGTGCTTCCCCGTGGCCGACGCCTGCCCGCGCTCGGCGCCGTCGCGGCCCTGGCCCTCGTGAGCGTGGCATCCGGCGCCCAGGGGTTCACCCGGACCACCTGGGTTCCGACCAACTGGACCGGCGTCGTGGCCGGGGCGCCGGTACCGGGTGAGGGGCTGCCGCCGGCACCGGTGCCACCACCCTTGATTCCGATGGCCCCGGGCATCAATCCGGTCATCACGTACGAAGCCCAGAACACGTGCGACCCGACCCCGAAGCCGGGTGCCCTGCGGATCGATCAGATCATCAAGACCACGTACGGCACGAACCAGTACACCTGGATCCCGCGCGGCTGCGATGTGGGCGGCACCAGCGAACACAAGGAAGGCCGCGCCATCGATTGGATGGTGTCCGTCCGCGATCCGCAACAGCGTGCGAACGCGGAAGCATTCCTGAACTGGCTTCTCGGTCCCGATCAGACGGGAAGGATCCATGGTCACGCACTGCAACTCGGTGTGATGTATATCGGGTGGCACGACCGGATGTGGCGTGGCTACGGGATCGAGCGTGGCTGGCAGGAACTCAAGGGCTGCTTCGGCAAGGTGGAACCGAAGTACGACAACTACTGCCATCGCAATCACATCCACATCTCCCTCACCCGCCAGGGCGCGACGGGTCTCGACCCGACCGGAGTCCCGATCCCGGGGACGCCGACCGCACCGCCGGCACCTGAGGCGCCACTGGTCGAACCGGAACTGCCCGCGCGACCGCCGGCGCCGGCGCAGCCTGGTCCGGATGAGGACCTGTTTATGGCGATCGGTGCGCAACTCGGCTACCAGACCGTCGAGCAGGGTCCACTCCAACCGGGTGAGGTGCGGACCATCGAACTGCCGCCTATTCCGGTGAATGCCACGTCGGCGCTCGTGACCGTCACGACTCGGGAAGCGGAGTCCAAGACCGGCCTGCGGGTGGGTGTCATCGGCAAGAAGAGCAACGCTGTGACACTCCGCGTCCCGAAAGCCAAAGTGCGTACGTCGTTGCTCGCCGTACCCGTATCGAATGGAACCCTGCAGATCGGCGCGATGAAATCACCCGTGCAGGTGCGGATCGATGTGCTCGGTTACTCGGTGGACTACGGTATCTACCCCGCTGTGGGCTCCGTTGCGACGAAACTCCATCGTGGCCGTTACGAACCGAATCAGGTCGTCGTCGTGAAGGCCCGCGGTGTCGGGGACGTACCCCGGAAGAAGAAGAAGGTCACCGCCGTGATCCTGCGTGTCACTGCCAAGGGACGTGGGCAGGAGGGCCGTTTCGCCGCCTATCCGGTGGGCGGCGCGGATCTCGGCACCACGTCGGCGGTCATTCCAGCGATGGGACGGAAGACCAGCGTGGTGGTCGCGGATATCGGCACCCAGGGTCAGATCGCCCTGGCGTCATCTGTGAAGGCCAAGGTCAGGGTCGAGGTCGTCGGGTACGTGAGGCGCTGAGCCCCTAGGGTCTTCGCATGCAGTACGTCGAGTCCGTGGTGGACCTCATCGGAAACACCCCTCTCGTCCGGCTATCCCACGTGACGAAGGGCATCGTCCCGGAACCGGGACCGCTCGTGCTTGCCAAGGTCGAGTACGTGAACCCCGGTGGCTCGGTGAAGGACCGCATTGCCACCCGCATGATCGAGGCTGCCGAACGCGACGGACTCCTGAAGCCGGGCGGCACCATCGTCGAGCCCACGAGCGGCAACACCGGCGTGGGTCTCGCGCTCGTTGCCCAACAGCGGGGATATCGATGTGTGTTCGTCTGCCCGGACAAGGTGAGTGAAGACAAGCGCAATGTGTTGAAGGCCTACGGCGCCGAAGTCGTGGTCTGTCCCACGGCGGTCGATCCGGAGGATCCGCGTTCCTATTACTCGGTCAGCGACAGACTCGCCCGCGAGATCCCCGGCGGATGGAAGCCGGACCAGTACAGCAACCCGAATAATCCGCTCTCGCACTACGAGCAGACGGGTCCGGAACTGTGGCGCCAGACCGATGGCCGCATCACGCACTTCGTGGCCGGGGTCGGAACCGGTGGCACCATCTCGGGCACGGGCCGTTTCCTCAAGGAGGCGAGCGAGGGGCGGGTGCGGATCATCGGTGCGGACCCCGAGGGCTCGGTGTACTCCGGTGGCACCGGGCGCCCGTACCTCGTCGAGGGCGTGGGGGAGGACTTCTGGCCGACCACCTACGACACCGGAATCTGTGACGAGATCATCGCGGTTTCGGACGCCGCATCCTTCGAGATGACCCGGCGTTTAGCGCGCGAGGAGGGGCTCCTTGTGGGTGGCTCCTGCGGCATGGCGGTCGTGGCCGCACTCGATGTTGCCTCCCGCGCTACTCCCGACGACGTCATCGTCATGCTACTCCCCGACAGCGGACGTGGGTATCTCTCCAAGGTCTTCAACGACACGTGGTTGAGCTCCTACGGATTCCTCAGCTCGGACAATCAGCGGACTGTCGGCGAGGTGCTCGCGGGCAAGGTAGGTGGACTCCCGCCGCTCGTGCATACGCACCCCACGGAGACGGTCGCGGATGCCATCGCGATCCTCGAGGAGTTCGGTGTCTCCCAGGTCCCGGTGGTGCGCGCTGAACCTCCGGTGATGGCTGCGGAGGTCGTCGGGGCCGTCGTGGAGCGCGATCTTCTCGATGCGCTCTTCACCCAGAAGGCGAAACTGTCTGATCGTGTGGACGAACACATGTCCCCGGCACTGCCGATCATCGGTGCAGGGGAATCGGTTTCGAATGTGGTCGGTGTCTTGACGTCCGCGGACGCGGCGGTCGTCATCGAGGATGGCAAGCCGATCGGGATTATCACCCGACAGGACCTGCTGGGATACCTCGCGCGTTAGACGAGTGCGGGGAGGGCGAGTCCGGTGTTCGCATGGCACCGGTACCCGTGGGGAACCTTGTACAAGTACTGCTGGTGGTACTCCTCGGCCAGGTAGTAGGTGTGCCCCGCTGCCGGCGCGATCTCGGTGGTGATCGGGCCGTAGCCGCGGTCGGAGATCACACGCTGGTAGGCATCTCGGGTGGCCTCGGCCAGCGTCTGCTGCTCCGGCGTCGTGAAGAAGATCGCGCTGCGGTACTGAGTGCCGATGTCGTTGCCCTGACGGAAACCCTGCGTCGGATCGTGGTTCTCCCAGAACACCTTGAGGATGTCGAACAGCGTGACAATGCTGGGTTCGAAGGCGACCATCACGGTCTCGGTATGTCCGGTCATTCCCGTGCAGACCTCTTCGTAGGTGGGGTTGCCGGAGAAACCACCCATGTAGCCGACCGAGGTACTCACCACCCCCCGGATTGCCCACATCAGTTCCTCGGCGCCCCAGAAACATCCGGAGGCGAGGTAGATGACTTCGGTCGATGCTGACCACGGTCCGCGCAGTGAACCACCGAGCACGGTATGGGTGTCTCCGACCTCGAAGATCGGCTGCGCACGGCCAGGGAGGGCAGCATCGGGGGCGACCATCGAGGAGGAACGGAAACCGAACATTTCACTAGGGTACGGCGTATGGAGGGCTTCAACACCCGGGCGATTCACGCTGGGCAGGAACCAGACCCGCTGACCGGTGCCGTGGTCCCGCCGATCTACCAGGTGTCCACATATGCGCAGGACGGCGTGGGCGGCCTGCGCGGTGGCTACGAGTACTCACGCAGTGGCAATCCCACCCGCACTGCGCTCCAGGAATGCCTTGCCTCGCTCGAGTCACCGGTGGAACCCGCAGTGGGTCTCGCCTTCGCCTCCGGTCTCGCCGCGGAGGACACCCTGCTGCGGACGGTGCTGGCGCCCGGGCGCCACGCGGTGATCCCCGACGACGCATACGGAGGCACCTATCGACTCTTCGCCCGCGTGGCGCAGCCATGGGGTGTCGATCACACACCGGCGGACGTGACCGATCCGGCTGCGATCTCCGCGGCGATCATCCCGGGGCGTACGGCACTTGTCTGGATCGAGACCCCGACCAATCCGCTGCTCAACATCGCGGACATCGCTGCCATCGCGGATGCGGCGCATAGCGCAGGAGCACTTCTTGTTGTCGACAACACCTTCGCGTCTCCGTACCTGCAGCAGCCGTTGCTGCTCGGCGCCGATGTGGTCGTGCACTCCACGACCAAGTACCTCGGTGGACATAGCGATGTGATCGGCGGCGCACTTGTCACGATGGATGCGGAACTCGGGCAACGCCTGGCCTACCACCAGAACGCGATGGGGGCTGTGCCCGGGCCCTTCGATTCGTGGCTCGTTCTGCGCGGCATCAAGACCCTCGGCGTACGCATGGATCGCCACTGCTCGAATGCGGCGCAGGTCTCAGAGTTCCTCGTCGGTCACCCGAAAGTCTCTGCTGTGCACTGGCCCGGTCTGATGGACCATCCGGGCCACGCGGTCGCCGCGAAGCAGATGAAGGATTTCGGCGGCATGGTCTCGTTCCGCGTCCGTGGAGGAGAGAGCGCTGCGCTGGACGTGTGTGCGCGCACGCGAGTGTTCACGCTGGGTGAGTCACTCGGGGGAGTTGAGAGCTTGATCGAGCATCCCGGACGTATGACGCATGCGTCTGCGGCGGGAAGTCCGCTCGAAGTTCCCGCAGATCTCGTGCGGCTTAGTGTCGGGATCGAGGACGCCGAGGATCTACTCGCGGACCTCGACCGGGCACTCCCCTAACTCGTCGGGGACGGGCTGGGCGCGGGCGTCACCGAAGGTGACTCTGTCGGGGTCGGCGTTGCAGTGGGAAGTGCGGGAGTCTCGCCGACCACGGGCATCATGTCCGCAACTCGACACTGGGGTCCGGCACAGGCTGCGAGGGCTCGTGTTTGAGCCGCTAACTGCGCGACGAGGGCAGGGTCCGCGACCGGCATCAGGTTGACGAGTTCGTACGGATCTGACTCGCGGTCGTAGAGGGTCCGCGAGCCGTCCTTGTACTCCACATACAGCCACTTCTCTGTGCGGAGGGCATCGAACTGGGGTGGGTTGCCGCGTTGATAGTCCGGGTCACCCGGTCCGGACTCGCCGAGGCTCTCCGAGAGCACTCCGGTGCGCCAGGGCACAGGTGCCTGCCCGGTGTCCACGAAGGGCTTCAGTGAGCGCCCATCAACCCACGCGGGCGCCTGACGACCGAAGATCTCGGTGAACGTGGGCGCGAGATCAATGGCACTTGTCATAGCGCTGATCCGCGTGCCGGGAATCACACCGGGCCCCACCATCACAAGTGGCACCACCGTGTCGAATGCGTACGGAGTCCGCTTGCCCTTGGGTAGCCGGAAGTGTCCCAGGTGGTATCCGTTATCAGCGCTGATGACGACCAAGGTGTTCTCGGCTTTGCCGGAATCCCGCAGAGCGAACAGCACGGCCCCGACGGAATCGGCAACGGACTCTGCCGACTGCGCACGGCGGCGCCAGATCCGATCGTCACCGGCCTGTTGCTCATCGGTACGTGCCCGGAATCTCTGCAACCAGGGTGGCTCGTTCACCCCGAAGGCGTTGTAGGTCGGTGTGCGGGGTGCACCGGTGACGCCATGGGTTTCCTTGTTGCGATTCGCAATAGGTGACGGCTTGTGCGGACTGTAGGTCGACAGCATGGCGAAGAAGGGCCCGGAGGATTCCCGGATGAACGCTGTCGCCTTACGGGTGATGACGTCGTTGAGGAAGTCTACCGGACGTCGGCCGAAGTCCTCGAGTTTTCCGTTCACGTTCAGTGTGTAGTCGTATCCCGAGTAACTCTCACCGCGAGTGGTGGGGACGGCCCACTCATCCCAGCCCGGGGGGATGTAGGTGAGCGCATCCCGATCGGGGTACCCGTTGAGGTACTTGCCGAACATGCCGGTGCGCACGCCGGCATTGGACAGCCAGACGGGCAGGTTGCTCACCTGCTCATTGCGCTTCGTGAACGTTGCCCAGCCACCACCGGTCTCCTCGAGATTGGAGATGACCAGGTGGTTGTGGATGTACTGCGAGCGCAGAATCGAAACGCGCGAGGGGCAGCAGAGCGAGTCGACCACCGTGTGATTGGTGAAGGTCACGCCCTGATCCTGGAGTTCCGCCAGGCGTGGGATCTGGCGAAAGAGTTCCCAGTCCAGATCGTCGGCGATGATGAACACGACGTTCTCGATCTTCGCCGGTGACTGACTAGCACTCGGGCTCGGATCCTGGGTGGCGGCCGAAGGAGTCGGCTCTACGACCGTGTCCGCCTGTACGGCGGTTGTCACGGGGGAGAACACCGAGAGTGCTGTCAGGCTCGCGACCGATCCGAGGGCGGTAGCGCAGGCGACCACTGCGACGGTGAGACGTCGTCGTGTCACGCGGCACTCCGTCGAAGCGTCTCGGGCATGCGGAGTACCAGGATGATCGGCAGGATCGTGAGGACCACACCGGCGGCGAACGCCCAATCGAAGTCGAAGGCGTCCACGAGTAGTCCGGCGATCAGTGGGCCGACGACCGCACCGAGGTCGGACATCATCTGATACGTGGCGACCACAATCCCTCCCTTGCGGCCACCCATGATGTCACCCACGACAGCCGATGGAGCCGAGCCCAGGAACGCTGCTCCATATCCCTGGACCGCCATCGAGGCGAGAAAGAGCAGCACCCCCACCATCCCGGCCGCCCCGAGGGTGTTCGCCGCGTAGTCGGAGGCCGTGAGCAGGATCATGCTGATCAAGGTGGCCACGGAGCCGATGAGCAGGGCTTTGCGGCGACCTTGGATATCGGCCATCCGCCCGGCGGGAAGGAGCATGACGGCCTGGAGCGCGGCTGCCGCCAGGAATCCGAAGCCAGACAGAGACGCACCGCGGGCCAGACCTTCGACAACGAACAGTGGCACGACCGAGGAGCGCAGACCGAAGGTCACGAATCCGGTGGTGAGGTTGCTTCCCAACGCCGCCTGGTACGCGCGGTTGCGCAAGGCTTCGCGGAGTTCACTCAGTCTGTTCTCATTGCCGTGGGCGACCTCATGTTCACGTTCGCGTAGATGCGCACTCGAGAGGTAGACCACTGCGACGAGTGTCGCAATGAGCAGGGCTCCCGCGTAGACGAAGAAGGGTGCGCGGATGGACCACGCCACAAGGATTCCCCCGACGGCCGGCCCTGCCACGCCGCCGAAGAGGAAACCACCCTGGAAGGCGGCGGCTGCACGACCACGCTGCTCGGTATCGACAACGCGAAGCAGGAGAGCCATCGCGGAGACCGTGAACATCGATGAGCCGATGCCGCCGACACCACGGAGCAGGATGAGTTGGAGCAGGCTCTGGGAGAAGCCTGCAGCGAGGCTGGAGAGTCCGACGATCGCGAGACCGGACGACATGATTACGCGCTCGCCGAAACGATCCGTGAGGGCCCCGGCCCCGGGAGCGCTGACGAAACGCATGAGCGCGAACACCGAGATCACGGCACTCACCTGGAGTGCTGAGACATCGAACGTCCTGGCGAAGATGGGCAGCGACGGAGCGAGGATTCCAAAGCCGAGTGCGACACAGAAGGCGATCGCGGTGAGGACCGCTACTTCCTTGGGGAGACCGGCCAAGAGGGGTGTGCGACGGATCGCACGGGCAGTCCGCTTCACAAAGACACGGCGGCGGAGAGCTTCTGCGACTCGAGTGCCGCCGCGAAGACCCGATGGGACATCAAAGCCTCGTCGGGTGTGGCGCACCCGAATCGGTCGCCGAGGGCGCCAGCGCGTTCCGCAAGGTAACTCGCCCACATCTGCAGGAGTGCATCCGAGAAACCGAACTCGAAGATCGCGGGGGAGATCATCGGCCAGGCGGACACATTCCCTGGTTGGACTTCCTCCCACACCTGCTCGGACCCACGTCGGAGGAAGCGATGGAAGACCGTGGGGTTCCGGGTGGTGAAACGGACACCGGCATCCATACCCAATGCCTCGAAGACCCAGGAGTTCGTGTTTCCTGGGGAGATACGTCGGGTCTCCCAGACCATGGGGAACATTCGGTCAGGATGAGTCGTCTCCTGCGCGCGAAGAAGGAGCATGGCGTTATCCCAGGTATCACACGGGACCATGTCGCTACTGCCCGCACTCGCGGGACGCTCGGTCACGATCGAGTCGAGCACCGCGAAGACCTGGGTGGGCACATAGCCCAGTCGGAGTGGGACATGTGCAACATGCATCCCGAGATCACCCATCACACCGATCTCGCCGCAGATCTCGGCTCGTCGCTTCCAGTTGATCGGCTTGTTCCGATCCATATCCGAGGAGTGGTGGAAGGCGGCACGCACTTCGATCAGCTCACCGAGATCGCCGCAGGCAGCAAAGGCGCGCTGGGCACCGGGGAAGAAAGGAAGCTCACTGCTCACCCGGACGAATCCGGGTGAGGCGTCGATGGCCGCGACGATTCGTTCCGCGGAGGCGAGGTCGATACCGAATGGCTTCTCGCCGAGGAAGTCACGTCCGGCATGAGCGGCAGCGATGTAGATCTCCTCATGGAGGTTGTGCGGAACTGCGATGTAGAGGACGTCCACGTCATCGCTGGCGATCAGGTCCTGCCAGTTCGGGGTGCTCAAGGTGACGCCCGCGTTGGTCTCGAACCACTCTCGCGCCGCCGGATTCGGATCTGCGATCGCGGTCACGCGCGGTTGGGCGGGATGGTCGACGAGATGCATCCATCGACCGCTGAGCGCAACGAGTTCGCGGCCCATCAGGCCGCCTCCGATGACCCCTATTCGGACCGTGCTGCTCATCCTGCGGCGAGGATTTGTTCAGCCTGCTCGACCGTGGCGTTCTGATGGAGCATCGCCATCAGTGCTCGGGTCATCGCTCCAGGATTCGGGTGTTGGATGATGTTGCGCCCGTAGACGATTCCAGCGGCTCCCTGGTCGAGTACCGACTTGGTTCGCTCGAAGAGTTCACGGTCGCTGACTCGACCTCCACCGCGCACAAGTACGGGAATGCCCGTTGCCGTGCGCACAACGTGGTGGTAGTCGCTTGCATTGTCGGTGGGATCCGCCTTGATGATGTCCGCACCCAACTCGACGGCTTGCCTGACCAGCGGCACGATCGTGTCGACGTCACCGTTGACCGAGTAGCCACCACTCGAGCCCTCCTTCATGACGAGTGGCTCGACCATCAGGGGCATTCCGTACCGATCGCAATCCTGGCGGGCGCGCAGCACGTTGCCGATGCACGCCTCCTTCACATCGGGGCGCCCTGGTAGGTCGAAGAGATTGACCACGATGCAGGCCGCGTCCAGTTGGACGCCTCGCAGGGCGGGATCCGGGATCATCAGGCTGAACATGTGCTCGGGAAGTGGTGACCCGTACACATTGGCCACGTCCGTCCGCATCACGAGCGCTGGTCTCGCCCGGCCACCGTTCTCATGTTGCAGGAGGCTCGCCTGCCCCTGGGTGAGTTGGATGGCGTCCGGGTTGGCCCCCACGAGAGTGGCGACGGCCGTACGGAGGTTCTCGATTCCGGCGAGGAAGGCGCCTTCCCCGAAGAAACCGTGATCCACGGCAACGTCGAAGCACCTGCCTGAGGATGGATTGAATAGGCGGTTCATCCGCGGTGTGATGTCAGTCATGCCGCTCCCTAGGCGAAACCATGATGGGATGAGGCCTCGAGCCTATCCGTGGCGGCGCAGGGTGGTGTGACATTGCCGCGGGCTCGAGGAGGGTGAAGCCTTATGGCGGGGACCGACTCGCAGCGCTCAGCCGTCTACGCGGCGGAGGATCAGTGGTCGGCGATCCTCGACAGGGGCGGGATCGTCGATTTCTTCGGGTCCACGCTGGTCGTCCCCACCCAGCGGAGGTTCGGGGATCTCCAGGCCGCTCGTGACTACGTGCAGGGCGTGTGCGCGATGATCGGGGTCGAGGCGCCCGTCGTGCGCGCCCGTCGGGGACACACGCGCGCCCATTACGAAAGCTCCACGGCGACGATCGCGATCCCCGATATGGAGTCCACGGGTGCGTGGGCGGGGCGGGAATCCGTCGTGCTGCACGAGATCGCCCATCATTGGACGTTCCTTACCTGCGGCTCACTGACCCATGGCCGTGACTTCCGGTCCGCCATGCTGACCGTCGTGTCGGAAACCCTGGGCGATCAGGCGGCACTGCTCTTGCGAGCGGGGTATGACGGAGCGGTTTGTGGCTGATCTGACGCGTCGGATCACCGCCCTCCTGGATAAGGCGGACCGCACCGACAATCCCTTCGAAGCCGAGGCCTATGTGCTGAAGGCCCAGGCGCTGGCGACGATGGCGAGCATCGATCTCGCCGCTGCCCGCGTGCGGGCACCCGAACAGCAGGAACCTGTGACGCGCACGGTCATCATCGGCGAGAAGGGCCGGAGGGCGAATCAGCACCTCATCGGACTGTTCGTAGTCGTCGCCCACGCAAACTCCGCCCACGTCGATGTGGCGTCGGACTCCACCTACGTGATCGGTTACGGCATGCCGCGTGACCTCGATGTCGTCGAGGCCCTCTTCGCTGCGATTTCCGTGCAGATGGTGGCCGCGGCCGGCACGTATATCACCGGCGGTGCCTGGCGCGGGGAGACCTATGTGCAGCGGGGGACCCGCCGCACCAGGAAGCCCTTCACCGCCCAGACGGCCCGCGCGGCCTTCTACCGCGCCTATGTCGAGCGCATCGGCGAGCGGCTGCAGGAGGCACGCCGGGAAGGCATCGTGGAAAGCGATCGGGCGACCGCGGGGGGCGCGGGGGAACTTGTCCTGCGCGACGCGGAGCGTCAGGTGCGGGACTACCACCGCCGTACGTCGTCGGCACGCGGCCGCTGGGGTGGGTACTCCGGGGGCGCCCGGCCTTCGGGAACCGCGGGTGAGCAGGGCCGGGCGGCCGCCGGCCGCGCCCGCCTGGCCGGCCAGGGGGAACTCGGCCAGCGGGGTCGATTGGGGCCCGGGCATCCCGGCTGAGCAGTACGCACGTCATAAAATACTTAAAAGGTACTTATCGCCCATTTTCGACGTCTGTGTGGCACCCGGGGATTCGCACCGCAGACTGACATAGTGGAGGCATCCTGCTTCCCCCAGGAGGACCTGTGATTGGCGATGTGGTGAGGGCTATTGCAGCCATGCTCGCCGCCGAACAGGTGGCGGGCGTCCATCCGACCGTGGCCTTCGAAGCTCCGAAGAAGGATTGGGCCGCTGCGCGCACGTCTCCCACGCTGAATCTCTTCCTCGCGGACATCCGCGAGGATCTGACGAGGCGAACGACCACACTCGTCAAGGAGAAGAACGCGGACGGTGTCGCGGAGTACTACCGCCAGCCATTCCGCTTCTACGACCTCACCTTCACGTTGACGGCGTGGACGAATCGGCCCGAGGATGACTACGCACTGCTGGGGCTCGCGCTCATTTGTCTGAATCGCTACGACTACGTCCCTCCATCGTTCTGCAGCGACGAGCTACAGGCGTTCCTCGATGAGGGACACGTGCTCAACATGCGCGTGGGCGGCAAGATCTTCTCCGATCGGTTCGCAACTGAGTTGTTCTCGGCCATGGGAACCGATTACCACGCGATCGTCTCCGTGGTGATCACGCTTCCAGTACCGGCCGGGGTGCGCGAACCTGCGGGTCCGCCGCAGACCCAGCCGCCGAGGATCGGTGTCACCGATACGCGGGGCCCCTCCACCGATGAGATTCTCGGCCGGGACCCGAAGGATCCCGATGCGGGTCTCCGCACGCGCACGAGGGCCACGCCATGATCTGGACTCTGTCGCGAGCCGAACTCGCCCCCTTCGATTCGATCATGATGACTCTCGCCATTCTCGGCGAGCGCGTTGCGCGGACGGTGGAAGCCACTCGCCTTGAGGGCGATGTTCCCGATGAGCACCGGGGATCGTTCTTCCCGCACGACTTGATCATCCGCGATGCTCGATCTGCTCCGCCCGGCGCGGAAGACGTCACGTTGTCACCATCTGATCTGCCCGAGTACCTCGTGTCGTGGGCAGCCACGATCGGACTCACCGATCGGGAACTCGGGGCGATCCTTTTGGCCGCGTCACCTTCACTCGATCCGCGCTTCGAACACTTCTTCATCGTCTTGAACAACGAAAGTGGAACCTCGGGACCCTCCATCACCACGGCACTCCGGCTGCTGGGGCTCGATCCAGCGGATCCCGACAACAGGGCGATGTTCGATGCGGATTCCCGGCTTTGCTCCCTGGGTCTGATCGAAGTCAAACGGGAGAATCATCCGTTCCCTGCTCGGACACTGCACGTGTCCGAACGTGTGGTGCGCCACATGCTCGGTGATGACCGCTTCGGGCCCGAGGTTGACCCGTTTCTGCGACGTATGGATGCGCCGGACGTGGGTCACGAGTTGCTGCCACGTGAACCCGCCATTCCCGAACCCGCCGGGTTCGCCGACAAGGCGGGGTCGCTCCCAGTTGTGAAGGCCCACCCGGGATCCGGAGCGCTCAGCCGTGCGGTGGCGCTTCTCGCCTCCGGAGGTCGAGACGTGCTCATCCTCAATGGTGCGCACCTTCCCTCCGACGCGGACGATCGTCGTGCGATTGTGCGCGCAGCCTTCACCGAGGCCGCCCTCGCTGCCCGCCCGTTGATCATCGATGACCGCGCAGTGACCGCGGAGGCGGTTAAGGCCGACGTGGCCCTGGGCCAGACGTTCCAGGTTCCCACCGTGCTGCTCGCCCCCGGGAAGGTAACGATTGCGGACACTCGGTGCACGGAAGTCGAGCTTTCTCCCGCCCCCGAGCGGCTGCGGACTCAGTGGTGGTCGGCACTCGGCGCACCCGGGTCCCCCGGACTGAAGAACCTGCTCCAGCGTCTGGAGCCGGAGCAAATCCGAACCCGACTTGCCGAAGGTGACTCTGCCCGCATGGGACGCATTACGGGTGGCTATGCGCGGCAGACGCAGCCGATGTTCCTCTTGGACGATGTCATCCTCCCCGCGCACGTGCGCGCCGAGCTCGATCACCTGCTCGACCGCGTGCGCCTGCGGCCCACGGTGATCGACGACTGGGGGATGCGCCCGGGCGGCCTGCGCGGCCGCGGCATCACTGCCTTGTTCGCCGGAGAGTCGGGTACCGGTAAGACCATGGCAGCGGAAGCCCTCGCCGGTGAGCTCGGAACTCCGCTCTTCCATGTCAATCTCGCCAGCGTCGTCGACAAGTACATCGGTGAGACCGAGAAGAATCTCGAGCGGGTCTTCTCCGAGGCGGAGAATCTCGATGGCGTGCTCCTCTTCGATGAGGCTGACGCGGTCTTCGGGAAGCGCTCGGATGTCTCTGACGCACGTGATCGCTATGCCAACCTTGAAGTCGCGTACCTCCTGCAGCGCATCGAAGCGTTTGACGGGCTCGCCATCCTGACGACGAACCTGCGGTCCAACCTCGACCCCGCATTCGCCCGGCGGCTCGATTGCATCCTCGACTTCCCTGCTCCCGACGCGGATCTGCGGGCATCAATCTGGCGTGCCTGCCTGGGTGAGGCGGGGGCGCAACTCACTGATGAGGAGTACCGGCGCCTGGCCACCCTCGACATGGCGGGTGGGGCGATCCGGTCATCGTCTGTGTCGGCTGCCTTCATGGCTGCGGGCGCCGATCAGCCCCTGACCTTCCTCCACGCCGTCCGCGGCGCCAAGCGGGAATGGGTCAAACTCGGACTTCTTGCGTTCCCGCTTCAGTCGGCGCTGGATGCCTCAGCGCCACCGGATCGGGGAGGGGGATAGCCGAAGTGGCCGACAACTTCCCCTCGCCACCCACACCCGAATCCGGTGAAGACCAGTACCGACGCTGGGTCGAACACATGAAGTCGACCATGCGCACGGGTCGACCCCGGACGCCCGAGCCGACGACGGCCGCATCGACTGATGCGACCGTCACTGCGTCGTCCGGGGAAACCACTCTCGTGATGGACACTGCGGGCTGGTTCGCGGGTGATGACTCCACCGTCGAGCGCTCGGTACTGCCACGCCCGATCGTGTCATTGAGCCAATCGCACGTTGAGGCAGCACCCGGTCAACCGGTGCGCTTGAAGATCACCGTGCGCAACGTGGGTCCGGTCGTTGAGACCTACTCGCTCAGTGTCGTCGGCCCCGAGGGATCATGGCTGTCCGTCGTGCCGAGTGAGGTATCGCTCTTCCCCGGTGCCGAAGGGTCAGCGGCGCTCATCATCAAACCCGGACGCACGTCGAAGCTCCCATCGGGCGACTACGTGATCGGCGTCATGGCGCGCTCCGAGGTCGATCCGCACGAGAGCACGGTGGCTGAAGTCACTATCTCGGTGACGCCTTTCTACGACTCGAGCCTGAACCTGAGCCGAACAACGATCGACATCCGACGCCGCGCTACGACGTTCGCCCAGATCTTGAACAACGGCAATGCGTTCGTGGACTACCGACTCGACGTCGCCGACCCTGACGGGTACCTGCGGTTCCGGGTTGAGCAACCGGACTTCACACTCGCACCCGGTGACACCGTGTGGAAGAAGGTCACCGTCTCTGCCCCGCTGCACTTGTTCGGTTCGTCTCGAACGTTGAGCATGGTCGCGTCGCTTACGGCGGTTCGCGATCACACGCAGGGCGTTGCCTTGGAGGAAATCCGGCCCATCATCCAGCGTGTGACGCTCGTGCAACGCCCGACCATCCGTTTTCGACTGGGAATCCTCGGCCGGATCCTGTTGCTTCTCCTCATTGCCGCCCTCGTGATCGCATTCGTACTCAGTCGCGTGAGTCTCACCGGGTCACCCGACGTCAAGGTGGGGCCACCCGCTCCTCCCCAGAGCCTTGCGGCTCAGGCCTACGAGGGCTCGCAGGTGCTGCTGACGTGGCAGGCATCACCTGGCGCCCAGGGTTACTCGATCTACGCGGTGGGCAGTACCGGCAACGCATTGATGGCCGCGAGTCCATCGCCCAGCGCGAGTCCATCGCCCAGCGCGAGTCCATCGCCCAGCGCGAGTCCGAGCGCATCGGGTTCCGCTGCACCCATGGCGAGTCCGACTCCCGTGCCGAGTCCGGTGCCGACGTTGAGCGCCACGCCGACCCCCTCTGCTGCGGCCACTCCGACCCCGACATCGACCACCGCGTCGTTCTCGGCGAGCGGAATGGGCCTCGGGTCCATGCGCGCTGCCATGGTGTTCGTGCCCGCAGAGGGCACCGTGACGCCGAGTCCGAGCGCATCGAGTGGCTCCCCTGCGCCATCGGGCGACGTGGATCTCGCCGAGACGGACATCGAGTCACCCTCCTGCGGTGACTGCACCCATGTCGCGGACGTACCCAGCGGCACGACTCGCTACATCGTCACCAAGACGATGCCCGGGCAGGACAACTGCTATCGCATCATCGCTACCGCGGGATCCTCCACGTCCCTCTACACCCCCGACGAGTGCGTCTTCATCGAGGGAACACCGATACCTGGGACGTCTACGTCCTCCACGGGAACGTCCTCCTCGGGAACGTCAGCCACTCCCGGAGTGTGCCCTCCCTCCCAGCCTCTGGCATCGGCCTTGACGTCCACCTCGGTTGCGATCACCTGGCTTCCGCCGACCGAGTACAAGGCATCCGAGGCGTCTAGCACGTCCAAGAAGGGCAAGAAGAAGTACAAGAAGTGGAAGAAGAGGCCCTTCACCACAGCCGATAGGGGACTGCGTTCCATAGTCAAAGCCGGTGGCGGCACGAGTGACGGCACCGCAACGACGGCCCCCCCTCCGTGCAACCCGCAGTTGCCGGTCACGGGTTTCGAGCTGCAACGTCAATTACTGGACGGCTGGACGACCATCACACCGGCGCCGAGCGCGAGTGACACAGCGATGGAGGTCGGGAGCCTCCAATCGAGCACCAAGTACTGCTTCCGAATGCGCAGCCAAGCCGCGCCGAGCCCGTCGGCCTACTCCGGGACATTTTGCGCGAAGACCCTCAGCGCGTCAGCTCCCACTACACCCGCACCCACGCCCAGTCCGACGCCGACTCCGTCCGCCGCGGCGCTCGATCCGACGGGTGCACGCCCCACACCCGCGGCCGCGATCATCATCGAAGGCCTGCGTTGACGGCACCCTGACTAGGGGGTCGCCGACGGAGACGGCGACGGTGCGGGACTCGGTGACCCACTCGTCGCGGCGCTGGGAGTCGGTGATGGGACCTTCGTGGCCGGTTCCCGGAAGTTGAAGTCGAACAGATCGGCAAGGGTCCACATGGGGAGGAACTGAATTCCCGTGATCGCCACCTGTCCGCCGCCTCCGGGTGCGTAGACGTCCGGCAGGGCCGGCGGGTAGACGGAGTCGATGCGCAGGATCACCTTGTCCGTGTAGACGGTCGGGAACGTCACCACGCTGGCCCAGTCGGGCGGCTCCACGATGACAGGCAATGACGCCTGGACCGACGGCGTCGCCGTGGGGGTGGGTGCGGATGCGGTGGGTGACGGCGATGCGGTCCCCGAACCGGAGGGACTCGGACTGGCCGAGCTCGTGGGCGATGCGAAGGGAGATGCGGATGAGAATGTGGGGCTCGGACTCGCGGAGGGCACGGTGTCGGAATCGAGTTCGGTGAAGACGAGGGTGAGGTTCTCCGGGGTGGCGAGTGCGCGCACCGCGAACTGTCCGTTCTGGATTCCGGGGCGGATGACCATTCGGTCGATGCGCACGGGTTCGCTGAGGGTGAATGTCAGGGTGCTCCCCGCCCCCCAACTCGGTCCGGGTGCCGATGCCCAGAAACTCGTCGCATCGTCACCGATGACGGATATGGGCGGGTAGCCGTAGCCCGTCGAGCTTGCGGTGACGTTGGTGATCGTGGCCGGGGTTCCCAGGTCCGGATCGACCCAGTACGCGACGGCTCGCACTCCGTCTCCGAGGAATTGACGAATGGGTTGGCCCGGAGGCGATAGGAAGATCACTCCGATGACCAGAGCAACAAGAACCATGAGAGCGACGAAAGTCCAGTCCGTGCGCCGCGGCGGCTTCTCGGATGGCTCCAGTGCGTTGGTCAACGCTTGGGTGTGGGGAACCGAATCTCGAAGGGTGTAGCCGCAGCGAGCGCAGTACGAGGCGTCAACGTAGTTCCGGAATTTGCAGTTGGGGCAGGGCAGTCCACCAGCGACACCGAGGTCGTCGGCGCGGCCGATCGGGATCGTGCGCCGCTGTTGCGCTTCCTGACGCGTCGGTGCCTCGGCGGCAACGGTCTGGGGCACGACAGGGGCCTCCACCACGTAGGTGAAAGCGGCGTCATCCGATTGATCGGTGCTCGTTGGCCCTCCGGGTGAGGTGGGTGCGCCAGCCGGCGCAGTCGAGGTGGTGCTGCGGCGCCCCCAGAATCGCCACCACGGTGCTACCCCGCCGAATCGGCGGTCGGGCCTCGCCGGCTTCTCGGGCTTTGGGGGCGGCACTGCGGGGGCAGGTATCGGGCGCGCGGGTGCCGTCGCCGGCTTGTCTGCGGAAGCTTCTGCCGGCGCAGTCGCGGCACCGGTGCTCGAGGCGTCAGTCTCCGCCTGCTCCGCGGGAGTGGGTGCCGCGTCCATATCCTCCGGTGGCTCCGGAATCCACGGCGGATCTCCCGAGAACTCGAGGTAGGCGCCGCAACTCGGGCAGTACGGTGTCCAGGTCGTGACCGTTCCGCATCGTGTGCACCGGATGGGTGTCTTCACGAGGCCTCGGTGAGTTTCGCATCGACGTGCGCAGGGACTGCGGAGTCCATGACGAGACTGACGAGTCCCATGTCCACCGTTCCACCCTGACGGGCACGCACAGTGACCTTCACGGTCGGCGTCGGTGGGATCGTCCAGGTGGTCGGATCCGTCGAATCACGACTTGTGCTGACGGAACCGCTTTCCTCTATCGTGACGTCGAGTTCGAAAACGGTCGTCAAGAAGTCTCGGATACCCCGAGCGGTCCCGCGGAACCCGTAGAAGCGGATCGCATGCGCGAGTGATTTGCGCACAGTGTGCTGGTCCCATCCCAATTCGGGATTGACCAGGATCCACGAGCACATGTACTCCACGAAATCCATTGGTGCGAGGAAGACATCCAAGTAGGAGTCGTAGCAGTCGAGTACCGAGATGATCGGGGCGAGCACCTCGTCCAGGCTCGAGCAGATCTTCTGAGCCACCTGATCTTCGATGAGCATGGACGACGTGTAGTTGATCATCGGGAAAGGTGTCTTCAGTCCCGGCACAAGGCGTCGTTCGGTGTGCGCGGGTATAGCGGCTGCTACATCCTGGGTCGTCATGTCTTCAGGACCTGAAAGTCACTCGCGAAACTGAACAGCAGATCATGCGCTTGCAGGACGATGCGATCGGTGGGTTCGGCCCGCTGCTCACTGACGGCATCAATGGGAATGAGGCGAACGACGTCCAGGTAGGCGATCCCAGGGACCTTCTGAAGGACGCCATAGATGTCTCCGACCGAGATATCCCGGCCGAAGGGCCAGCCGGTTCCGTCGTAGCCCCCGCGCAGCGGATGGATGAAATTCGCAACGGCGGCATCGGCGATCTGGAAGATCTGGGGGGCGTCGACGCCGGGCGCCAAGGCGATCCGAGCGGCCACGGACATGCCGAGGTAGCGCGGGGGCTCAATGCGAACGGTGGTGCCCACGAGTCTCCGGTCGTCGATGTAGTGCTGGACGCTGTCGAGCACCTCTTGACTTGGGCGTAGCACCTCGAAGGGAACGCGCCCATCGGGGATGTCGGGGACGACGAGCACGAGGACGGTGCCCGGACTACCCACGTGTGAACCCGGTAGGCACTTGGCACGCGCAATCGATGGCGCTGCACGGTGAACGAGGAGTTCGAAGTCACCCGTGCTCACGGCGCGATCACGTGCGCGGACGAGCAGAGCGGCCCGCGCCTTGAGATCGTCGATGCTTTCCGCGTCGACACCACCGATCGCGGGCACGATGTTCTGCACGCGGGCGATGAACGGAATGCTGGTGCGCATCAGGCGCAGTGCGCCGGCCTCCAGGTTCCCGTGCACGCCGCCGCCCGCGCGATAGCGGGGCACGCGCACCGTGGCGTTAGAGTCCGGCGTTGCCCCGAACGTCTGAGCGCTGCCATCCTCCATCCGGATGAGTGGTCCGAAACGCAGCGTCCCGCTGACGGAATCAAGGGTGAAGACGCGAGCATCCGGGTCCTCGTTTGCGAACGTCTCCACCCGAGTCCAGGTCTGCCACCCCTCCGGACTGCTCACATCGATCGTGAGGTCATCCTGCTCGGAGACGAGCGGGAAGCGGCTCAACTGCATGGCTGCTCCGGGGGTTCCGGACGTTCGTCCGAGGGTCTCGTTGGTCACGATTTGGCAGTGTGAGGCGGGTACGCGACCACCGATCGTCACCACGGAGATGGAATGGATGGTCGGGCTCGCCTTGTACGTCGGCTGATCGCCCTGTGCCTCGACGATCCGGCACCGGAGCCATGCGGCCTCAATACTGCCCAGACTTGAGAGCTGATGATCATCCACGTAGAGCCGGATGGTGCCCTTGCGGTTGAGGCCGCCCGTGGTGTCCGAGATCAGTTCCACCTCATACCAGGCCTGGCCATCCCAAGCCTCGAAAACCCGGGGTGGCCTGAGGGGATCGACACCGATGCCGTCGATGCGCGAATCGACCTCGAACTCCAGGATGCAATGCGCGGCGGGCTTGGACAAGCCGATGAAGAAGGCGTCACCAACCGCGGGAGTCTGCGAGAAGGCGGCCTGGTCGGGTCCGGTGCCAAGGCTGGGTTGGACCACGCTGAAGGTGCCACCGCTCGGTTGGGAGAGGAGGGACTTCACTGCGACGGAGACGATCGACAGATCCTCATTCGTGGTGAAGACGATGGGAGCCGCTGTTCCCTTGCGTGCCGTGGAAACCTCAACGCCTTCGGAAACCAGGATGTCGTTCGCCTGCGGAACGGTGAGGGTGAATTCGAGCGTCGTGTACGCGGCGGAAGGTGGCCGCAGGGATTCGCCGAGAAGTTCGAGGAACTTTATGTAGTGGAGGTCTGGCACTTGGTTGAGCCGGAAGACCAATTGATCCACCATGTAGGCGAAAGTTTCGATGAGGGTGATGCCGGGATCGGCGACGTTGTTGTCGGTCCATTCGGGGGCTCGGCGTTGGAGGAGGCGCTTGCCTTCGTCGACGAAGTCCTGGAATGCGCGATCGTCCAGGTTGGGGGTGGGGAGGCTCACGATTTCTCCTGGGGTAGCGGGGGAAGTGCGTCGTCCTCATTCGGAATCAAGTAGAACGGAACGAGGAGATTCCGGACGTCGTAGGTGTCCTTCAGTCGGTACGTGACCATGATGTTGGCGGTGGTGTTCTCATTGTCGAAGTTCACCGAGACCTTCACAACGTCGATGCGGGGTTCCCACCGCTTCAGTGATGCGGTCACCTGTGCCTGGATCTGCGTGGAGAGTTCCGGTGAGGGGGTCTCGAACACGAGGGCGTGGATCCCGCAGCCGAATTCGGGCCGCATGGGGCGTTCCCCGTAGGCCGTTCCGATGATGAGGGCGATGGCGCGCTCAACGTTCGCGGACCCGCCGACGAGGCTGAGCCGACCGCGCTCGTCGAAGCGCAGGGGATAGGCCACCCCCTGGCCGATGAAGTCGGTGAGTCCCATGGATTAGGCCCCCAGGTTCACGATGCCGCCGGTGATGTCGACCGCGGGGGCAACGATAGAGGTGTCGGCTTCGGCCTCCAGATTGATGGATGCCGCGGAGATGGCGATCTCGCCGCCGGCGGTGATCTCGATCGCGCCCTCGGCGCTGATCGATACGTCCCCTTCTCCGTTGATGGCAACCGCGGCGGAGTTCACGGTCACCGCCCCCTCAGACTCGATCGTGACGTCCGCTGCGCTGGTGATCAAGATGGGTTGTCCTTCGACCGTGATGATCTCGATCCCCGTCTCGGGGGATAGGCGGATGATCGTGGATGCTCCCATGGTGGTGTTCAACACGACCCCGGGTGTTTCGGGATCATCCATGAACAGCAACTGGTTGCCCAGCCGTGAAGTGAACCCCCGGATCATCGGCACGCCCTCGACTGCTTCCTCCCATGGGACGCCGGGTTGGCGCTCGAGGTTGTACAGGCCTCCGAGGACGTAGGGGGAGTCCAATTGACCGTTGCCGAAGGCGACGAGGACCTCGTCGAGGGGCTCGGGGATGATCTGCATGCCCATGACTTCGCCTGCTCCCGCTTGGACGACTCGGGCCCAGTTGCTCACGTAGAGGGGATCAAGCCACGGGAAACTGAGGAGCACGCGACCGAGCTGCTCGGGATCTTCGGAGTCCGTGACTATCGCGGGATAGACACCGTGGAGTTTGCTGGTCTGGCGCGGTTCCGCCGCTCCTTGCAGTCCGGCGAGCGTGCGGTCCTCCATCCCACTGCAGACGACATGGGTGCGGTAGCCGAACTGCGTGGGAAGGAAGGTGTGTGTGACGGCGGTTATCGTGTATTCGCCCGTGAGGACGCCTGCCTCGCTGAGTCCGAGGGCGCGACTGGGCATGCAGTAGGGGTTACCCCGCATGGTGATCTCGACGTTGGCGTACGCACCGGACATCCGGAACGCCAGACCCTCGCTCGCGGCCTCCGCCTGCATCTCGTTCTGGGCGAAGCGGGTGAAGTTCACGTTCTGATTGACACCACCCAGTTCGGCCCCGAGTTCCTCCGGCAACACGAGGTTCAAGGAACTGTCGCCGATGGTCGGGCCTTCGCCGAGTCCCGGCGCACCCAGCGTCTGATCCCAACCTCGGGCTGAGGACACTGCAGTGATCCCGGCACCCGATACGGACGCTTTGAGATTCAGGATGCGCTCGTCGCCGACATCGAAGGAGAGGGGTGAGATCTCCACGCCCGGGACGGGTGGTGGCGCGGTCTCCGCGGGTGTCTGCGGAGCGAACATGAGGGTGGGGATGCCGGCGATCGGATCGATCGCCACGTACACCACGTAGCCGATCTCGCGGGCGAGACGGACGAGGAAGTCCCAGTCGGATTCGTTGGACTGGACCGTCATCGGGTAGACGGTGGGGTAGGGGGTGGCGATGGTGGGAATCTCGTGTTCGAGCCCGATCATCTCCGCGATCTCGGGATACATCATCATCGGGTAACCCTTGGTACTCATCCCGTGCAGCATGCGGTGACCCGCGTCGTATCCACGGACTCGGCTCACCCGCCCGGTTACCTTCTCGAATCCCACCTCGACGCTTTCGACTTGGCCAGAGAAGACGACCTCGCCGACCGGGTTATCACCGACGACAGCCCGGATCTCCATGAAGTTGCCGATGGCCAGCCCTGCCTCCTCGACGAGGAGGAAGAAGGGGTCGGCGAACTCGACCTCGCACATCGTCGGGAGGTTGACCTGGGCGTCCACTTGGATGCGTCGAATCTGGTTGGACACCGTGGGTAGCACCGGAAGGTCATCGACGAAGAGTCGAAGACTGAGATCGCCGGCGGGCCCGAGGCTCATGATCCGCTCTTGCGCGGTGTTCCCCGGGGATTGTCGGCTGTGGGTGCCGGCCGCACGGGACGCCCGGACTCCCCGCGGCGCGGGAGGGCTGCGCGGTCGGGTACGAGCAGGCGCCGTCCCGCTTTCACCCGCAGCGGATCGGTGATGCCGTTCGATGTCGCGAGGTCACGCCAATACGCCGGGTTCTTGTACGCGCGGAAGGACACGTGTGCCAGCTGGTCGCCGTAGTACACCTCTTGACTGCGACGGGGGAGGTCACCACCGGAGGTGGGGTTGGTGGGAAGCGACGTGGGTGGGTACTGGGTGATTTGGATATGTCCGGTGGCGCGCGTGGGTCGACCGCTGGGATCGAACTGCGTGAACTCGGCGGTGACGTTCTGCACGTAACTCACCGGCGATGTGAAGTCGCCCCACAGCACCATCACCATTGGCGATGTGCCGACACCCATGACTGCCATGAGGGGGTCCACTTCCATGAGCGCGAGCAGGCGCTCGACGTCGGGAAGCACTGAACTCGCCTGGGAGATCCCGCCTTGACGCGCATCGGAGAGCGTGCTGTCCAGGATGTAGTCGAATTCGATATTGAGGGGATTCGTGCCGAGCCATTGCACGGGTCCGGAACCGATCGCATCGGGGACCTGGTCGGCCTGTCCCCAGCCGCCCTGCTTACTCACCGAAATGCTGGAGGGAGGGACCCAAAACGTGATCGCGGGAAGTGCGCCGGCCACGCTGGTGATGCCCTGGGACTGCCCGTCGGCGGATGCGACGAGACTCGTGGCGCTGTAGGCAGCCGCATCTCCTGCCACGGTCCAACTTGTCATGGTCGACAGCGCGCTCGACATGGGATTGTCGGCGCCGCCCGGCATGACCACTAGGCGGAAGGGCTCCACTGCCTCCGGCTCGTCGATCCCGGGGGTGAGGTTGTCGCTCGTCACGAAACCTGAGTGGCTGAAGGTCAAAGACTCCGTGCTGAACTCGGAGCCGGCACCGGCATAGAAGTTCGGTTGATTCCAAGACACCGGGTATGCGTCACGGAAGTTGTAGACCGCCTGCTGCAGAGTGCCCCGCACGTCGAGGTAGTTGATCGAGATGGCGACGCTGGAAGGTCCCTGTTCGGACGCTGCCGCGAACCACTGTGGGATCCATCCGGACTGATTCGGGGTCCAGGGTCGGGTGAGCGTGACGTTCTCATACGTCAAGTCGCCGATCACCTGGAAACGGGAGCGCGAGAAACCACCCGGATAGAGGTCCTGGGAACCCAGGCTCATCGATCCCATGTCGATGGACTGCCAGTTCGCACCCAGGGTGCGGTCGGCAGCGATCAGGTCGACGCTGAGGGAGAACCCGACGAAGTTCGTTGCCGTATACGTCGGATCAAAGGGTTCCGGAGACTGTGACATCGATCAATCATCCCTCATCAGTCGTCCACGTCGTTCCCGGTCGAGAAGGAATTCATTGCGCAGCATGAAGCGGATATGCGGATAGAGGGCCTGCGCGTGGCGCTGCAACCAGACGTCGTCGGTGGCCGTATCCGTCGGGGCCGAGGGTGCATTGGCCGACGAGGTGGGCGCTTCCGCCTTGCTCCCTCCCTGGCGTCCTGCGAAACCGGCATCCGCGTTGTTCTGGAGTGGTGGGCGAGGAACGGGCGGCGGCCCCTGCTGGGATGCGCGGCGTTGGACGGGTTGCGCCGGGGACGCGGGTGCACTCGGCGGCGCCGGTTGCGTGGCGATAGTCGGCGGCACGATCGGACGGACTGGGGCCACCGGTGCACTCGCTTCCTCGGTGGCCGAGGACACGGGTGCGCTCGACGCGTTCGCGCGGGCCGTGCGCGGACCGGGCAACGCAGCGTTCGCGCTCACTCGAGGCAGCAACGCGGCGCGTCCTGGCGAGACCGGCAAGGAGGACCGCTGCACTGCGGGGCGCCCTGCGGGTGCATCGCCGGAGTGGTTCGTGTCGGCAACGCGGGGGGCGGGCAGCGCACTGCGCGAGCTCAAGCCCAAGGTCGAACCTGAACTCAAACTCGATTCCGCGCGCATGGCCTGGTGTTCGGCGTCTCGACCCGCGGAGGACGCCTCGTGCGTTGGTGCGGTGCCGAAGCGCTGCTGGACGACGTGTGTCAACTCGTGCGCGAGGAGTCTGCGTGACTGATCCGTGGTGAGCGGGGCGGTCCCGGGGAGATGGACCACCCCCTCGGTCGCGTAGGAATCTGCGGCGATCTGTGCGGCGGTCCGATTCACCTCAGGCCCACGGCGCACCGTGACCTCCTGGGGTCGCTGGCCGGTGACCGCCGCAACTGCCTCCTGGACATCACGTGGCACGCGCACGGATTCCTCGGTGACTCCCTCCGTAACCGCGTGCGTGTCAGGCGTTGCCACCGACCCGGTGGCGCGTCGCTGCGTGACGGGCACCGCGGGCGCTCCAGTGACACGTGGAAGATCCGTTGCCTGAGCACCCGCGGCAATTGCGCTCCGGCCGGGAGTGCTCTGCGCCGCCAGCACGCCGGGAGTGGGGGTCACGATCGGAATCCGACTGCCTGTCGTGCCTCGCGTCGTCGATTTCGCTGGGGTGATGGTGGGGAGGTCGCCGGTACCAGCTGGCCCGCTCTGCGGCCGACGTTGGGTTGCGGGCGGTGTTCCGGCCACGGGGACGGGCGCGGACTCTGCTGACACCGAGGTCGCGGATTCTCGGGCTGTGTCCACCGGAGCACTCTCAGTGCGTGTGGACGCGACGGGAGTCACCTGCGGGGTGATGGTGGGGAGGTCGCCGGTACCAGCTGGCCCGCTCTGCGGCCGACGTTGGGTTGCGGGCGGTGTTCCGGCCACGGGGACGGGCGCGGACTCTGCTGACACCGAGGTCGCGGATTCTCGGGCTGTGTCCACCGGAGCACTCTCAGTGCGTGTGGACGCGACGGGAGTCACCTGCGGGGTGATGGTGGGGAGGTCGCCGGTACCAGCTGGCCCGCTCTGCGGCCGACGTTGGGTTGCGGGCGGTGTTCCGGCCACGGGGACGGGCGCGGACTCTGCTGACACCGAGGTCGCGGATTCTCGGGCTGTGTCCACCGGAGCACTCTCAGCGCGTGTGGACTCGACGGGAGTCACCTGCGCGGCGACAGTGGGCACAGCGAGCGGCTGAGCCGGAGTAGCCGTCACGACCGGTAGCTCGGGTGGGGCTGGCGTGCCGGTGGCGCGCCGTTGGACGACGGGTGCGGCTGACGCCGAGGGTGTTGCCTGCGCGATCGGTTGCGACCGCGGGGAGTCGGTGGTGGATGTGCTCGTCGTGGATGTCGGCGTCTGGCGGTTGGCTGGTTGCTCGGGGGTGACGACGGCTGCGCCCGATGCTGGCCGCACTTGCGATGACGTCGGCGAGGCCGCCGATCGCACGGGTGTCACGACCGGGATTTCCGGGGGCTGCCCACCGGTGGGTGTCGATGCCAGCTTGAGTGCGGACGGACGCGGCGCGATTGCCGGCGTCAGCGATGGGCTTGCTTGTGCGACTCCCTGCGGAGTCGAGGAGTCACTGGCCGGAAGTGTGTTCGTCGCTTGCGTGTCCGACACCGATCGCGAGCGCGTCGAAGGTGTCCGGCTGCTCGCTTCCGGGACGCCGGTCGGGGTCGAGGAGCGGGGAGAGGCGGGTCCCGAGTCGGCGATTGCGGGCGGTTGGCCGCGGTGGCGCGTGCTGAGTCCCCGACGTTGCGGTGGAGGTGTGGGGGATGGGGTGGGCGTCGGGGGTGTCGGGTCCGGTACGGCCGCCCGTGGAGCCTGGGGTTCCGGAGCGTTCTCGGTTTGTGTCGGCGGTTTCGGTCCGCGCATCCGTAGCCGGTTTGTGAGCACCTGACCATCCGGCGTGATCGTGACGGCGGCGGGAGTCGCAAGGTCCGGTGGCGTCGACGGAGTCGTGACTGTGGGCCGTGGAGCAGTGCGACGGTCGGCGGGGGTTGCCGGTCGCCGTGGCGCGGCTCCGCGGGGGACCTGGGGACGCACCCCTCGCGAGGCGGGCCGTGGTGTCGGGGTTCGCTGCGGCAGCGCGGGCGCGCTGGTAGTCGGCAATTCGCTTTCGGGTGCGTCGTCTCCACCCGCCCACGGATTCTCGGGTATCGGGATCCCGCCTTGGCCCGTCACCGGTGGCTGCGGGCGAGGTGCGGACGCGGCCCGTCCCGTCCTGATGATTCCGCTGAAGTTCGTGAAGCGACCATGGGCCAAGCCCTGCTGCGCCACGCCGGTAGGTCTACGGGTGACGGTATAGGTCTCCGCGGGTTCGACGTTGATCGCCATGCGGGACAGGAGTGGACGCAGCGGGGCGAGGGAGAGGAAGTCCCCGCGGTAGGGGCCTTTCCATCCCTTGTTCGGGGAGGTTTCGTCAGCCATACGCATCTCTATCTCGAGCGAGGGCACGCGCCTGGTCCACGAGCCGCTGCCGGACGCCGTGCGGGAGATCTAGGAGGTCGTCGAGCGACCAGTTCAGATGAAACGCCAGGAACCCGATCTCGTCCCAGAGCACGTCGGCCCCGGACGTCATGCTTCCCCCAGGCCACCACCTGCCAGGTCCACCGCAAAGTTGGAGGAACACGACGGGCAGGTGACTTCGATGAGTGTGTGCCCCTCGGAGTTGATCTGCCGATAGAGGTCCTGCAGGAATGCCAGATCTGTTGCCCACATCCCACCCATGACCTGATCGTCGATGGTGGGCAGTGCGCCCAGCCGAGTGACGACGCGGGAGAGCAACACCAGCGAGAGGAACGCCGAGTTATCCCGGACCTTGGGATCGAGCAACGGCATGAGCTCGTCCCGTGCCGTCGCGAGACGCATCGTTCCCTCGCGATGAATGGCACCGCTGGCGTCGACGTATCCACGGGGGAGGACGAAGTCGAACGCCGTCTGGAACGTCTCAGTGGGCGCGGTCATGTTCAGTCCGCTACGACACCTTCAGCTCGACAAAGCTCAGCGTGATCGTCATCTGGATCGCACTGGGTTCACCTGCGGTGGTGTTGCCGTAGTCGACCTCGCTGACCAGCACCTGGCCGAACGTCATGGTCGTGATTGTCGCTCCGGTGGTGTCCTTGTAGACCAACGTGGCCGACTTCCGGCCAGAGGACTGGTTTCCGGAGAGGCCGTCCATGATCCACGAGGTCACGCTCGAGTCACCGGTGTTGAGCACGGTGATGCTCATCTCACCTGACTGGTGCGTGCCGTACATCTTCTGGTTGACGTACTGGCCGGTCGGGGTCATCGACTTGGTTTCGATGATCGGCGCGGTCTTCTTGATGCTGTTTACCGAAACAACGTTGGGAATCGTCACGCCGTCAACGGAGAACTCGAACGAAAATGCGGTAAGTGCGTCTCCACCTACAAGTGCCATTGTCTTGCTCCTATCTGGGTATGTGGGACTTAGTCGCTCACGGACGCGCCGCCGGAGAACTGCGACAGGCGGAAGATGACGAACTCGGCGGGCTTCACGGGTGCAACACCGATCTCGATGATCACCATGCCGGCATCGATCGTCTCTGCCGTGTTGTTCTGGCCGTCGCATTTGACGAAGAACGCCTGCTCCGGCTTTGCGCCGAACAGGGCCCCGGTCCGCCATTCGTTCACCAGGAAGGCGTTGATCGTGCGCGTGATGGTTCCCCACAAGCGCGCGTCGTTCGGCTCAAACACGCACCACTGCGTTCCCTGGAGGATCGACTCCTCGAGGTAGTTGAAGTAGCGCCGAACGTTGATGTAGCGCCACTCCGCATCACTCGACAGGGTGCGCGCACCCCAGACGCGGATGCCGCGACCCGGGAAGGACTTGATGGAGTTGACCCCCTCGGGGTTGAGTAAGTCCATCTCACCGCGGGTCACGTTGAGTTCTAGTCCCACGGCGCCCTGCAGCACGTCGTTGGCCGGGGCCTTGAAGACACCGCGGGTGTTGTCGTTGCGGCTCCAGAGCCCGGCGACGTGACCGGACGGCGGGAAGAGCATGTCGTGTCCGACGGAGGGGTCGAAGACTTCGATCCATGGCCAGTACAGCACTGCGAACTTCGAATCGAAGTTCGTGGTGGTCTCCCGCCAATCCGATGCCTGTTGCGCGGTCAGTCCGGCGGGGGCGTCCAGGATCGCCATGCGGTTACCCATGAGCTCGCAGTGCGACACCATCGCGTTCTGCACGGCGACCACGCCTTGGGTGTCGATCAGTCCCTGGCGGTGGGCGACAACGAGATCGGGAGCCAGCACCATGGTGATCTCTTCCAGGGCCTCGAACGCTGCGAAGCCGGTGCGCTGGGCTGCATCGCCGATGACCTCCGCTGTGGGGACGGTCGGTACCACCGTGCCTGAGGGGATGCTCAGTGCGACGGTGCCGGTGCTGAGGCCCGCTGCGAGGTCGGCGGCTGCGACGTCGAGTTCCTCGATCTCGATGAGCCGCGAACCCGTGTTGATCAGTTCGGCGATGTTCTTGGCACCGGGACCCGCGGTGACGCCCGTGAACGTCTCCTTTGCGCCCGAATCGCTGGAGACGGTGACGTCGTAGGTGCCGGAGTCAGGCGCTGCCCCGGCAGCGGGCTCGACATCCACCGAGATTGCGCCGGCATTCGCATCGAGAGCGCGGACCTGGAAAGCGGGTGTGCCGCCACCCTTGCCGCCACCGGTGAGAGCTAGTTGTCCGACGGGGAGTCCAGGAGAAGCGGACGTTCCGTCACCGGGAGCAGGGAGCCGCACGATGTAGGCACGGCCACCGCCGTTGTTGAAGAAGCCGTAGACGGCCTTGCCCAGGGCGAACTCCTCCACCATGTCGCCGAAGTTCGCCACGTACTGGATCCAGTTCGTGACGAGCGTCGCTTCATTGAGAGGTCCGGTCGGAGCGAAACCGACGAAACCGGCGATGGCGGTTCCGACGCCTTCGATCGGGCGGGTGCCCGCGGGCACCTCTTCTATGTAAACGCCAGGGGATAGATACGTGGGCATGTCCCATTCTCCTCGGGTGTCAGGCACGCACCGTGCGTCCCGTCCGAATCAAGCATCTCTAAAATGATGTGGGTTGAGCAACCGGTTTGACCAATTTGATTCCGAATTTTTCGCCAGGTCGAACATGGAGAGGTGAATGCATCAACTCCCGTCCGACTGCCGCCGGATCAATCCGCTGACACCGGCTCGGCGGGACCCTAGCATGGTGGGCATGCCGGGTCCGGTTGCCGTTTTGGGGACTCCCATGTTCTGCGACATGGGGTTCTTTCCGTCCGTCCTGATCGTGGAGCCTATGGGGGTTTTCGCCAACGACCTGCCCGCCGGGACGATCCTGGACATCATCCCGGAGGTGAACATTCCCTCCTTCGGCCTCTGCCACTCACCCCTGAATCCGGAGGTGATCGCCCTCACGGCGGCGGCCCTCGGTGTCCCGGTGCCCGCGCCCTGCATCCCGATCGTGGTCGACCCGTGGATCTCGCCGAGCAATGTGCTCATCGACGGCCTGCCGATCCTCACGGAGGGGAGCGTCTGTGAGTGCCTCTGGGCCGGCACGATCGTCCTCACCGGTCCTTCCCCTGCGATGAACGTCGAAGCGATCTAGGTTTCCAAGTGATGAATGTGATGCGTGGGACGAAATTTAAGGTGTGTGAACTATGGGTCTCCTGAGCTCCATCACAGCCGAGATTCCGGCCGGGGCGATGCAGATGCCCAAAATGCCGACCATGCCCAAGCCCCCACAGGCTCCCAAGACCCCGCAACTCCCCGGGATGCCGGGCTCGTCCGGCCAGGCCGCCAGCGACCCGGACTCCTCACTCGAACCCACCGCAGCGGTGGGGGTCGCCCGGTGGCTGAATATCGCCTCGATTCTCCTGGTCATCACCGTGATCACCATCGCGGTCGCTCAGCAGGTGGGATACGGCATGCCACCGAGTGAGTTGGGCATCCTGCAACGTGCCTGCCTGTTCGCCGCGTGTGTTGCCCCGATCCTCAACCTGCTGCGAGGAATGCGCCCCCAGCACTACGCCTTCGCCATCTTCGCCGCCATCGTCGGTGGGTTCGCCGCTGTCCGCGAGTTCATCGGTCACGTGTCCAGCCAGATGGCCTTGGACCCGAACGAAATCGTCTTCGGTCGCCCCCTTTTCGAGTGGGCGCTGGTGGTGTGCGTCCTGATCGTGTTCCTGGTCGGTGTGGTGCTGATCTGGACGAAATCCTGGATGGCCCTCGATTACGGGCTGATCGAGCACTACGGACCATCGCGCACCTGGGCGTTCGCCTCGATCATCTGGCTGATGTCCTACGTCGTGTTCACGATCATCCAGGTCCCCGTCCAGTGCGGGGGATGGGCGTGCCCCGTGGACCCCACCAGCAGCGGCAGTCCGGGGTGGCAGTTCACCTTCGCCATCACCAATGACCAGGGGGCTGACGCGTCGGTCTCCATCCCGGGCTTCGTCACCGTCATGATCGGCATCGGCCTGATCTCCCTGATCATCGGTGCGGTGATGAACCACCGGATGGTCTCCCAGAAGGACGGCACCGCGTCGACGGGAACACCGGCTTCCACCTAGTCCGTGAGCAAAGCACCCGACGCGGGGTCATCGCCCCAACTACGCTCGTGCCATGCCGGATCCGGTTCTCGACGCTGACGTTGAGAGCGCTCAGAAACTAGGCGTCCCAGCCTCATCAGACGATGCGGAGAAACTCAGGCCAGCGTCCAGTGCCCCGCCCGCTCCGAGTTCAGGGGGCCAGACTGGCCCGCGCAGGCCATCTGTGAATACCCCTAAGAGCGATGGCCTACGTCCCGGGCAGGCGATGCGTGAACGTGCCATCCACGCTCCGGTGAGTGGAGACGTCGGTCAAGGTCTCCAGTCCGCCGCGGAGATGGCGCGGTCCGGCTCTGAAGCCCTTGACACTCACATGGGCAAGATAAGCGGGGCGGTGGCGAACACCTTTTCCCCCATCGACGTGGGTGAGACCGCCAAGCTCGGATCGAATGCCCTGCAGATCACCTCCATGGCCAATGCGCGACGAGACTCAGGGCGCCAAGCCGCGTACAAGGACGCGCAGGCGCGAAATGAAGCCGCCATGGATCAGATGAGTCTCGATGTGCAGGCCAACAAGATGCTGCACGGCGATCCGTCGCAGATGAAAGAAGCGGAAGAGCATCGCCTTGAGCACGCCTCTGAGACCCATGCCAAGAAGCAGCAGGTTCAGGCAGCGATCAAGTCCGCCGAGGACTCCGGGACACCCATGTCCGTGCAGGAGAAGCGCGCCCTGGCTGAGTCAACCTTCTCCGCTCCGACTCAGGAAATGGAGACACAGGCGCGCGCTCACATGCTTGCGGTGAAGTTGCAGAACATGCGCCGGAAGAAGAAGGCATCTGGTGCGAGCGATGAGGCTGTCGCCGCCCTCGGCACAGGTGGGGTGGTCGCGGGGAGCGCCGCCAGAGCGGTTGCGGCAAACCTGCGACTCGGTGCCAAGGGTGCAGCGGTCGGCGCCGATTCGATGAACGAGTGGGAGATGAATCACACCGTCGGAGAGGAAGTCACAGGCGACCTCGCCAAGAGCGGCCACGTGATCTCCGAGAGTGATCGCCCAGAGAGCAGTACCAAGGGTGACATCAATCGCGTCGCGCGATCGGTGGCCAATGTCCTCCCTGGATTTGACTCAGACGGGCGACCACTTTTGAACAGCACCAAACTGAGCGACAAGGAGAAAGCGGTACGTGACGACCTGAGTTCGAAGATCGGTGACTTGGATGAACGCGCCAAGCAGAATCTTGAGGCTCGTAAGCACATGCAGGACAACTACACCCCTGACGAGCTTACTCGTCGTGAAGAGTTGCGTGGGCAGATCAAGAGTCTGACTGAGAAGGGGGAAAACGCAGTCAAGGATTCAGGGGGCAAGCTCTCGGCGCAAGATCAGGCACTACATGACCAGCACACGCGATCCATCGCCGGCTACCTGGGTGCAGGTGGTCTTTCCGAATTACGCAGAGCGGATGCGAAGAAAGCTCATGATGTCGAACTGGAGAAGTTGAAGCAACTCTCGAAGTCGCGATTAGAAGACCGAGATATGAAGTTCTTCTCTCGGAGTGGTTCGAGCCACCACTTCACTGACGAAGAGCACAAAGAACATGAACAGCTCGGTTCGAAGGTGAAGAAGATCCAGGCAAAGGCCAAGAAGGAGAAGCGCGATCTCACGGACTCCGAGCAGTCCGAGATCAGTGGTCACCAAGCGCGGATGGATGACATGAAGGCGTTCAGAGACACGGGCCTTACTCGAGAGGAGCGAGCGCAGCGGGAAAAGCACGAGTCGGCCAAATCTCATATCGACTCCGACGAGGCTTACGGCATCACCCCCGAAGAACACAAGGAGATCGCCGCAAGCCGTCGCGCGCTGAGTGACCTTGAAGAGACGCGGAAAACTGGTTTGAATTCGACTGATCGGAAGGCGCTTGCTGATGCGAAGGCGGAGCGCGCCGAGCAGAAGTTGACCAAGAAGACCGGCCTGACGACGTCGGAACGTCAAATCAAGCAGCACCTTGAGGACTCACGGAAGGGGGTCTACGAGGGTGCTGCGGAGGAGAAGGATCTGGTTGATCGGCACGCGGGCAAGACCGTCAGAAAACTCGGGGACAAGCACTACGTGGGGGGGTTGAACTCCACCAATAACGTGTCGGAGGCTGAGATGGAAGCGACCGTTGGCGGCCGGCTAGCGCAAGGGACCCGATCCTTCGGCGATGCTCTCCACTTCGCCGGTGAGGTCACCGAGGGCTCGGCGGACACGGCCCAGAAGTACATCGACAACAACGAGTTGGCGAAAGCGGCCGCGGTAACCACCGGTGGTGCCATCAAGCAGGGGGTGTCCACTGCAAGTGCGGTCACCGTCCCCGTCCTCGGCGGAGTTGCGATCAAGGCCGGCCTCGAGGGTGGCGGCAAGCTCATGCAGGGCGCAGGTTCGGCAATCTCTGCGGTGGCCAACAGCGCAGCCGAGGGACAGGACCAGCGCGATCGCCAGAAGGACTTGACCACCGGGGAACGTGCCAAGCAGGTTCGCGCGCAAGCGGTCAACTGGACGGGTAGCAACGCACCCGAGGCAAAGGGCTTGGGCTCTCAATTGGTTGATTCGCTGACAACGGCGGCAAGCGGCGCTGGTGCGGTTCTCATGGGAAGCGACACGGGCAAGGACCTCAAGAAGGACGCCGTGGGAATGCTCCCCGGGGACGTTGCTGACAGATTGGGGCTCAATGAAGAGGAGGAAGACGGTCCAAAGAAGCTCACGATGGCGAACCTGAGCACCGCAACCCAAGACGCAATCAAGGGCGAGGCACAAGATGTCGCCAAGGGCATGGCGGTCTCTACGGGCACAGACCTAGTGACTAAGGCGCTGGCGGGCCACCGTGAGGATGCGCCGAATGCGCGCGCGTTGAGAGCGTTCAATCGCGAACACCACAAGAAGAAGAAGGCCGAGGAAAATCGGGCAGCGGGCCTGGCGCGCCAAGCAGGCGTGCGGCAACAGCGCGAAGCCGCGCGTGCAGGGGGTCACGATGCGGAGCTGGATGGCGATGCCATGCAGTCGCTCTTTCACGAACCAATGCCTGCACCGGCACCCGCACCGGCACCCCAGCCCGATCCTGGTCCGAGCCCCGAACCGACACCTGCTCGGCATCAACGCCTCCCCTGGTGGAAGCGAGCGTGGAACGCGACCAAACGCGGCGTCCGACGGATTGGCTCTGGCATCTCGTCGATAGGTGCACGCATTCGTGGCTTCTTCGGTTTCTAGGAGAGCCGATCCTGTCTTGCTCCTTGCCAGTGTCAGACTTCACGCATGACCGTTTCCATTCGCGACATCGAGGCGGCAGAAGCCAGGTTGGGCGGGGTAATCCGTCTATTCCCCCCGGTGCGTGCTCGATGGTTGGAGGATCTGGTCGGTGGGCCCGTGTTCTTATTCACGGAAAACCTGCAGCGCGCAGGCTCCTTCAAGATTCGCGGTGCGTACAACTTCATCGCGCAATTGAGCGACGATCAGAAGTCACGTGGAGTCGTTGCCGCGAGCGCCGGAAATCATGCCCAGGGTGTGGCCCTCGCCGCCTCAATGCTTGGAGTTCCAGCCACCGTATTCATGCCTGAGGAAGCATCGATTCCGAAGGTACAGGCGACCCGTGACTATGGGGCTGACGTCAGGTTCGCCGGATCGACGATCGACGAGTCCGTCGAGGCGGCCCTGGAGTTTGCGAAGGCAACGGGTGCCGTCTTGGTGCATCCCTATGACAGCGAGAACATCGTTGCCGGCCAAGGAACACTCGGGCTGGAGATGGCTGCGAGCGTGCCGGACCTGCACACCGCTGTGGTGTGCACTGGGGGAGGCGGCCTACTTGCAGGTATCACGATCGCTCTCGCCGATCGTGCGCCGAACGTTCGCGTTGTCGGAGCCCAGGCTACGACGGCTGCTGCGTACCCAGCATCCCTGGCCGCCGGTCACCCGGTTCGGTTGGAGCAGATGGCCACCATGGCCGATGGCATTGCAGTGGGGCTGCCGGGTGAGGTGCCATTCGGCGTAATCGCTGAGCACCGCATTCCGATCGTGACTGTCTCGGAGGACGAGATCTCCCGGGCCGTGGTGATGCTGCTCGAGCGCTCGAAACTCCTCGTGGAACCGGGTGGGGCAGCAGCGACCGCAGCCGTCATGTCTAATCCCGGGGCTTATGAGCCTCCCGTTGCCATCACGCTGTCGGGTGGAAACGTGGATTCACTTGTACTGATGCGGATCCTGCGTCATGGCCTCGCGGCCGCCGAGCGCTTCCTCACCCTCGTCGTCCGGGCACCGGATCGCCCGGGGAGCCTCGCGCGACTCCTGAACGAGATCCAGCGCATGCGCGCCAACGTCGTCGATGTCGATCACAACCGACTGGACCCGAGCCTGGGAGTGGACGAAGTGGAGATCGTGGTGGACGTTGAGACGAGAGGGCCTGCGCACGCGGCCGAGGTCGTTGCCGCACTGTCATCCGCCGGGTTCACGCTGACGAGCATTGAGTGACTACCTCTTGCGCTTAGAACTTCCGAACAACTTGTCGTAGAGCCACGTTTTTGCCTTGTTGAAAAAGCCCTGGGGTTGTTTACGCTCCGCACCCTTGAGGTAGACGCCTTTGTCGACTGCTTCGGACTTGTAGGACCCTGAGTCAACGCTGGCTTTGAGATCGGAGTCGTCGGCGTCCTTCGCGAGTTTTCCGCCCAGCGCGCTCGCGGCCGATCCTCCATACGACATCAAGGCGCCCTGGGACTTGATAGCCGCGGCGACGGGGCGGCCCACCTGTGTTGCACCAGCCACCTGGTGCGCCACAGCGGACGTCCCCGCTGCCACTCCGGCCGCGTCGTCACCCTGGTCGATGTATTGGGTGGCATTGGCACCCCGCGCGATGTCGCCCGCCTTCGTCGTCTTCTTGCCGAACGACCGCAACCATTGCCCGAACCGCGCTAAGCGCCCCACCTGTTCAGGAGCACGCGCCGAGCCGGCGTGGAGCATGTCTGTTTGCTCGGTGCTCAACTCTTGGTTGGGCATGTTCCTAGCAACCACGCCGTGAGCGGCCAGGTTGTTGTTCGCTGGCACGCGACGGAGCAGCGCGCGGAGGCGTGCCTTCTTGAGTTTGGAGAGTTCCTCCGGCGAAGCCCCGTCGGCCTTCCCCTTGGCGAGTGCTTCCGAGGCTGCGGTTGCCTCGCGCGCTGCATTCAGGTTGCGGATCTGCGCCATCTTGTAGGAGGCCTTCACGTTGTCATCCGAAGCCATCATCATGTTGCCGGCGCCCTCAGCGGCCGCCCCGCCGCCTTGCGCGGCGGTCTGGGGGTTGAACCCCGTAAGGAGGCCGACGGCTTCGCCACCTACTGTCGCGAGACCACCGCTGGTTCTGTTCTGCACGTCGATTCCGCCACTGCGGATCGCTCGGCCCGCTGAGCCTGTCTTCGACGCCATGTCCATGTTCGCTCTGATGCTCGAGACGCGAGCATCGAGTGGGCTGTTGATCCCGTCCTGCTGAAGGTCGGCGGGAGCATTGGCCTTGGGATCGAGCATGGGGGTCCTGGTTCCCTCGTTCTCGAGTTTCGACTTCACGAAGTTGGTCGAATCCGTCGCGAACCCGGAAACCTTGTTCTTGGCGTCCTTCACCGACGACGCGACCCGGGACATCATGGAGGGGCGAGCTCGCTCCGCGGGTTCTGGTCCCTCGATCTCCATGGGCTCGAAGGCCGGACTGCTCGTGTTGGGCCGGTTCTTCGTGGACAGGTCCGACATCTCGACTTCCATCGGCTTCGCCCCTTGCGACACGCGCTCCTTCTCCGCGGAGGACGCGCCCGTGCCAGCCATATGTTCACGCTAGCAAGGAATCCGCGGGGTCGTCCCTCAAAGTGGCCACCCCCTCAAGGGTGCCTGCGGTCACCGGGAATCCCCGGTGATCCATGGCGTACCGTCGCCCCCTGTGACAGCCGACCTCGCCGTGGATGCCCACGGGCTGGTGAAGACGTTCGGCGACGTCCGCGCCCTCGACGGTGTCGACCTCGTGGTGCCCCGCGGCACGGTCGTCGGCCTGCTCGGCCCGAATGGTTCTGGCAAGACCACAACCGTCCGGATTCTCGCGACATTGCTCCAGGCAACCGCGGGCACCGCGAAGGTCAATGGGTTCGACGTGAAATCCCAGGCCGACGACGTGCGTCGTTCGATCGGATTGACCGGCCAGTATGCGGCCGTCGATGAGTTCCTCACCGGCCGCGAGAACTTGATGATGTTCGGTGGCCTCTACCACCTGGATAAGGCCTATGTGAGTGAACGCAGTGACGAACTCCTGGCCACCTTCGATCTCGTCGACGCCGCGGATCGCCCAGCCAAGACCTATTCCGGAGGCATGCGCCGCCGGCTCGACTTGGCCGCGAGCCTCATCGCCAAGCCGGGGATTCTCTTCCTCGATGAGCCGACGACGGGCCTGGACCCGCGATCGCGTATCGGACTTTGGAACGTCATGAAAGGACTGGTGGCCGAGGGCACCACTGTCCTCTTGACGACGCAGTACCTGGATGAGGCCGACCAACTCGCCGACGACATCGTCGTGCTCGACCACGGCAAGGTGATCGCGCACGGAACGTCGAGCGCATTGAAGGACGAGATCGGTGGCGACCGTCTTGAGGTCCGCCTGGCGCGGGAAGACCAGACATCGCAGGCGGTGTCGGCGCTCGTGCCGCTCGCGACCGGGGAGATCGTCACCCAGGATGGCCTCATCAGCGCGCCGATCACAGGAGGTTCCACCACGTTGATCGAAGCGGTGCGCGCGCTCGATGCGCAGCAGATCGAGGTGGACGACATTGCGTTGCGACGACCCACACTGGATGACGTGTTCTTGAGCCTTACCGGACATGCCACCGAAGATGAGACACCGGCTCCACCAAGTCGAAGCCGCCGTCGGGGACCGGTGCGTCGATGAGTGCCGTCTACGCGAAGCGACCACCCCTGGGGTGGACTGTCCACGACTCGATCATCATCACGCGCGCCACGATCCTGGCGAGCTTCCGCATCCCGGAGGCCCTGTTCTTCCAGCTGATTCAGCCGGTCATCTTCGTGATCCTGTTCGCCTATGTCTTCGGGGCCGCTATCCCGATCCCGGGAGCTGATCCCACGTCCGCGCCAGACGCCAGCCTGTACCGGCAGTACCTGATGCCCGGCATCTTCGGTCAGACGGTGGCTTTCGCGGCCGCGGCCAGCACCGTCGGATTGGCCGAAGCGATGCAGCGCGGCATCATCGACCGGTATCGCGCCCTTCCCATGAGCCAGCCCGCCGCGCTCATCGGAAACACCATCGCGAATGCCCTACGCCAGATCCTGGCTTTGACGGTCTTGAGTATCACGGGACTCATCGTCGGCTGGCGGATCAATGACGGTATCTGGAATGCGATCCTCGCCTACCTGTTGCTGTTGCTCTTCGCGTACACGGTCACCTGGGTCGGTGCCTTCGTGGGTCTCTCGGTGCGCAACAGCGAGACAGCCAGCACGGCAGGCCTGATCTGGATCTTCCCGCTCACGTTCCTATCGAATGCGTTCGTGCCGATCACTGCTCTGCCTACATGGCTGCAGTACTTCGCCGCCTACAACCCGATCTCGAGTTTGGTTCTCGCGTGCCGCGAGTTGTTCGGGAATCCCATCGGAACGCAGCCGGACTTCTGGCCGCTGCAGAATCCTGTGGAGTACACGATCATCTCTTGCGCCGTCGTGATCGCAATCTTCGCACCACTCGCGGTGCGCAAGTTCCGCACTGCCGCCAGTCGCTAACCAGTGTAGGCAGCCACAGAAACGATCTCGACCGTCATGGTCTTGCCGTTCGCGAGTTCGTAGGCAGCGGAGTCGCCGACCTTCTTGCCCAGGACGGCGGCGCCGAGAGGCGACGTGGGCGAATACACCTCGAGCGAGGCATGCGCGGCTTCTTCGCGGGACCCGAGCAGGAACGTCTCCACCTCGTCGAATGCTGTGAAGCGCACCGTCACTACCTTGCCGTGGGCGACTTCGTCGTCGGCGGACTCCGGCACGCCGATCTTCGAGTGCTCAATGAGGTGCGTGAGCTGGCGGATGCGGGCCTCGTTCTTGCCCTGCTCCTCCTTGGCAGCGTGATAGCCACCGTTCTCCTTGAGGTCACCCTCTTCCCGGGCAGCCTGGATGCGCGTGGTGATCTCCGTGCGGCGCGGGCCCGCACGGTCAGCGAGCTCCTCCACGAGGCGGTCGTACGCCTCCTGGGTCAGCCAGGTCACTTCGGTCATGGGGCTAGAGGGTACAGCCCCGCAAAACGAAGAAATAGTTTAAAAATGTATATGCGTTTTAATGTACAATCCGTCCATGGCAAAGGCGAAAACCACGGTGTACGTCGACGAGGACGTTCTCCGCGCAGCTCGGGTGTGGGCCGCCCGCAAGGACATGCGCGACTCCGAGCTCTTTGAGCAGGCGCTCCGGAGTTTCCTTGGATTCGATCTTCTCGATCGCATCGCGCAGCGCAACGCGGACGTGGATCCCGATCTCGCGGATTCGGTCGTCGCGGAGGAGATTTCCGCCCACCGTCGTCATTCGCGCTGAGCGATGCTGCGAGTCGTCGTCGATCCCGGAGTTCTCCTGTCCGGCTTGATCGCGCCGGCCGGACCTCCAGGCGCTCTGATGGAACGGTGGAGTCGCGGGATCGTGCAGTTCGTGACGTCGCCTCTTCTTATTCAGGAATTCACCGACGTCGCGCTCCGACCAAAGTTCCGCACCTGGTTTAGCGAGCAGGAGGCGCGCGATGTGGCTCGTCTCCTGGCCGCGGCAACCGAGGCGCATGTCGATGTCGAGACCGAGGTTCCCCTTCCGCGTGATGGGGGTGATGCCTACCTCGTTCATCTGACCGTCGAGGCGCAGGCGTTCGCGCTCGTGACGGGAGACAAGGAGCTACGCGATCACGCCAGGACCAGTGGGCTCAGAATCCTCACCCCTGTCGAAACCCTCGACATCCTGCAGGAATGGGAGCAGCGTTAGAGGTCCGTCGATGTCCACGGCTGATCCGGTGGAGCGATCCCCGGTGGGAATTGCGGCCCGGGGACGCGCAGTTGCTCCCCGTCCGCCACGCATTCCAGGACCTCGGCCGCGTAGGCGGGAGCCACGGTGCGGAGGCGGTATTCGACCAGTCGATATTCCTCGCCCCCGGGAACAGGCACTTCGGCATAGCCCAGGTCAATTCGTTGGGAGTCCTGGGCCCGCACAATGCACAGGACGTCGACTGTCGCGGGCGCCCGCACCTCGAAGGTCACATCGACACGCTCCGGAGATACCTCCGACCACGCCAACAGGCGGAACTGCACCCGATCAGCGGTCAGATTCATCCAGACGAAAACGAGCCCGACGGTGAAGGCGACCATGAGGAGGCCCGCCACGATGTAGCGCCCGATGGGACGCCGATCCATGCCGTACCGCACCTGCATCTCCGGGGAGAGTTGGTCCCTGCGGAACGGACTGGGCATGAATGGGAGACTAATCGGGTGAGCCCCCTCCGCCTGATGGCCGTGCACGCGCATCCCGACGACGAGGCCAGCAAAGGTGCTGCCACCACGGCCAAGTACGTGGACGAAGGCCTTGAGGTCATGGTCGTCACCTGCACGGGTGGTGAGCGCGGTGATGTGTTGAACACCAAGGTGCAGGAGCTCGTGGATCTCCACGGCTTGTCCACGGTCCGCCAGCAGGAGATGAAGGCGGCGGCCGAAGTCCTCGGCATCCAGCATGTGTGGCTCGGCTTCGAGGACTCCGGGTTTCCCGAGGGCGACCCAAAGCCACCCCTTCCCACCGGGTGCTTCGCCGACCTTCCCTTGGAGCAGACGGTGCCCCGCCTTGTCGAGGTGATCCGTGAGTTTCGACCGCACGTGATCACGACCTACGACGAGAACGGCGGTTACCCGCACCCCGATCACATCCGCACGCATGAGATCACGATGGCTGCGGTGAAGGAAGCTGCGGATCCGGAACTCCATACCGAACTCAATCCGAACGCGCACCAGGTTGCGAAGGTCTACTACAACCAGCAGTTCACGAAGAAGAAGATCATGACCGTGCATCAGGCGATGCGTGATGCAGGCCTTGAGTCACCCTTCGGGGAGTGGATCACCAAGTGGAGTGATCGCGAGGATCGGTGGCCCAAGGTGACCACCCGTATCCCGACAGCCGACTACTTCCATATTCGCGATGCGGCGCTCCTGGCGCACGCGACTCAAATTGATCCGGAGGGCTTCTGGTTCGTAGTTCCCCCCGAGATCCAGAAGAGCGTGTGGCCGACGGAGGAGTTCGAGTTGGCCATCAGCACTATTCCCACCACCTCCGACCCTTCTCAGGGAATCTACGAAGACGATCTTTTCGCCGGATTGCGAGATTGACATGGAAAAAAATCCCGACCTCGCCCAGGTCATCGATGGTGCGGGCCCCATCGCCGGCCTCTTCGTCCTGTTGCTCGCGATCGCCGTCTTCCTGCTGTGGCGCAACATGAACAAGCAACTCAAGAAGGTCGACGCGAACCTGCCCATGGGTCCGGAGGACGAGCGCGAGGCGTACGACGAGGAACTCACGGAGGAAGCGGTCACGCGAGGCGAGGATGAGCAGGGGTAGCTCCCTGCGGAGCACTGCGCTGTCCTCCCGGGGGATCGTCGCCCTGGTCGCTGCGCTCGCAGCTGCAACGGCATGTGTCTTCCTGGGAATCTGGCAGTGGGACCGAACCGAGGACATCCTCGCGGCGGAGCGAGCGGCAGCGTCCGATCCGGTCCCGCTCACGCAATTGGTGAACGACGACGGGACGTGGGATAACCAGAACATCGGTCGACCCGTAATCCTCGACGGTGCCTTCACGAACGACGAGGTGCTCATTCCCAACCGGGAGTTCGAGGGCCAGCGGGGAACCTGGACCGTCACTCGGTTCGCACTCGATGACGGTCGCAGCATCGCAGTGACACGCGGATTTCTCTCCGACGGCGTTGTCTCCCCACCGATCCTCACGTCGCCGACGCAGGTGGAGGGTCTGCTCCACCCCAATGAGGAGTTCTACGAAGGGGCCAACCAGGCCGGATCGATTGTCACTGTGGATGCCACGTCGCTCGGGGTCGAATGGGGTACACCGCTCATCCCGGGCTACGTGATGATGCAGGAATTGGATCCGACGCTGCTCGCCGCTGATGCTCCGGCACCGGTGATCCTGCCTCCCACCGTTCAGGTGGGGGATGTGCCCTTCCCGCTCCAGAATTTCGTCTACGCCTGGCAATGGTGGGTGTTCGGCGCCTTCGCCATCGCGGTGTACGCCTGGTGGTTGTGGCGTGAGGCGCGGCCGCGAATCCCTGTGAGCTCCTGAAGGTTTGTCCGGGGAAACTACCCCACGGGCCTGGGCCCGCTAGTCTTCAAATGGCGGTGAACGGGGGTGTTTGGGGGCTGTGAATGAAACGGGTGAAGGTCCTTCTCGTCGAGGACAACCCCTTCACGCGCTCGACCGTTGCGGCCTCGCTGCGCTCGGAGGACTGCGTGATCGTGGAGGCCGTGGGGACTGCCAAGGAGGCCATGCGGGCCATAGAAGAACATGACGTCGACTGTGCAGTTGTGGACCTTCACTTGGGTCCGGGCCCGAGCGGCATTGATTTGGCTCATGGCCTCCGTCGAGTGAATCCCGACGTGGGAATTGTGATTTTGACGTCCTATGCGGACCCAAGGCTCTTGGCCGGTTCGCAGCGGCCTCTCCCTCCGCGCGCCGTGTACGCCGTGAAGAACGACATCGACTCGACGGAGGAGTTGCGCGAGAAGGTCGACTTGGCTTTGGGCGCCATCGAGCGGCCGCTAAACATGGTAAGCGGGTACGTTCCATTGACCGACACACAGATGGAGATCCTGCGGATGGTGGCGGACGGACTTACGAACGCTGAGATTGCTCGCCGGAGGGTCGTCACCGACCGTGCTGTCGAGACTGCTGTCGCGCGGATTGTTGCCAAGCTCGGAATCGACGTCAATGAAGGATCGAACGCACGCGTTCTCCTCACCCAGGCCTATTACTCCCTCATCGGTGGGGGCCGTGCGGACTAGTTGGGGTCGCGTGGGCCATCTGATCGGGGGTCGGTGGGCCGTGTCCCTGCGCGGTTACCTCCTCCTCGCTCCGATCGCAATCGTCTGGATGATCCTCAGTGTCCCCGAAGCCTTTCTTGGGTCGTGGCAGCACGTCGGCGTAGGCGCCCTCGTTGGCGTCGCGACGTATGCCGCGACCGGCGTAGTGCAATGGATTGCGTCGGTCTCCCTCCTGCGGCAGCGACACATTTCTCCGGTACCTGTTGTGGTGGTCGTCTGCGTAGGTGGCCTCTCGTGGGCTGCGCGCAGTGGGCTCCTCGTGCTCTACATGGAAGCCACCGGGTCTGTGAGCCAAGCCCAGCCGATCGAGCGTCTTGTCACAGGGTTCTGGCTAGGCGCTGTCATCGTTCCTGTCACCGCATGGGGTCTTGGGTCCCTGGAACAGTTTCGGCGCGAAAGGGATCGCCTTCTCGATGAACTCGTCGCGGTGGAGATTCGTGGGGCGCAGTCGGACATCTATCTGGGCGCTATGCGTCAAGCAGTTCGAGAGGAGGTTCAGGGCGGAGTCCAGCGATCTTTGGCGGAAGTGCCCAGGGGCTTCGGCCCTCATGACTGGCGGGAGGCAGTCGACGCGCTCGCCCAGCAGATGTCTCAGGACTTGCCCAGGACTCTCTGGCAGGAGGCTCGGTCCAAGACTTCGGTCTCTCTGGGCCTCATCAGCGCGATGATCGTGAAGCGGCCCTTCTCTTTCTGGCCCCTCGTCGTCGGCTGGCCCCTCGGGGTGCTGCTCACCAGCCGCTACTGGGGCTGGCTCGCGGCCATGGCCCTCATCCTCATCCCGGTGGCCTGGGGAGCCCTCGTCGCCTGGGTCGGCAACCGAGTTCTCGCTGAGGGGCCGAGGTGGGCAGGAGCTGCCTACCCGGGCTTCCTCGTCGCACTGGGGCTGGGTGGGCCGCTCACGTCGGTTGCGGCGCCGGTTCTGCTTCCCACGGTAAGTGAGGATCCTGACTTTGGCCTCCTCATCGGCCTCTCGCTGGTGTTTTTCATGTTTCTCGGGGGCGTAATGCGTGCATCGAATGTCGCCGAGGCCCATGTGATGGAAGATCTGCATGCTTCAATTTCGCAGACGGAAGTCCGGGCAAACGTGCTCGAGCGAGAAGAAGTTCGCCTTCGTCAAGAGATCGCAACTCACCTTCACAGCACGCTAGGCGCCAATCTGACCGCCGCATCCATGCGATTGAAGCAGGCGATCAGTAGTGGTCAGGTAGATGCGGCGTTTAGTGCCTTCTCTGAGGTGTGGCGACTTGTAGAGATTGATCTCGCCGCGATCCAAGTGGATGAGTCAGCCGATATAGAGGCTCTGCTTGCTGCGATAGTTGACTCGTGGTTGGGGCTGGTCGCCATCACGTACGAAGTGACAGCGGCCGCGCCGGTTCATTCTGGTGTCATGCGTGCGCTGAACGATGTAGTGGGAGAAGGTGTAACTAACGCGGTGCGACATGGAGCGGCTCGAAATGTCCACGTGCGCGTGAATGAAACGGTGCAAGGCCTCCTGATTACCGTCGACGACGATGGTGTTTTCAGTGCACTATCGACGCCGGGATTGGGCTCGCGAATCATGGACAGAGTGGCTCCCGGTTCGTGGCGTCGGACCAGGAATTCGCAGGGTGGAACGGCCCTGGAGGTGCTGCTCAGGGCTTCACCTTCCCCGTCACCAACCTAAAGTGCCACATTCGGATATCCGAACATAGTGACTTGGGTGAGTTACACACTTTCGTGAATGACCCGATTTATTTTTTGCTGCTCTGACTAGCCGACTTACCGTCAGATGGCAGGGCATGAGGAATTTTGGGGGTTTTCCCCGACTTGCCTTCCCCACACACGACGCGAAGAAGGGCTTTGTGCTGCCGTGAAGCAGCGGTGGATGGCGGTATCCGCCGCGATGGCGACCATCGCGGTGATGCTTTCTGCTGCCCAGGCTCCGGCACAAGCCGCAACCGAGGAACGAGCACGCTCGTCTACAACTTCTAACGCTGACCTTCCGCCGTTGTGCACCCCCCCCGTCAGCCCCCGCCCGACTGCAACCCCTACGAGTTCGCAATCACTCTCTCCGTCACCGAGTACATCCGCTTTGCCGTCACCATCAGTGGGTGAACGTGAGTCCACAAGTGTGAGGGGCAGCGCCTCACCGTCGAGTGCTCCGAGCAGTACTCCGAGCGGGACCGCAACACCGTCGCCGACACCAACGTTGACCGAATCCGCGCGACCAAGTAGTTCCCCGTCCCCTTCGGCTACCGTGAGCACAGACCCCGTGTCGTCACCAACCGTTTCGACTCCCGCTGCGGTAGCGCCCGCCGATACAACGGGTGGAGTGTCACTACGTTCTGCGCGCGGATCGGTGAAGTCGGAGGTCCGTGCTGAGACTTCGTCCGCTATCGAAGAAGGTGCTCCCGCTCCAGCGGAGTCCACCCCGACAGGTCCAACCCCTTCGAGCGAGACGACTACCACTACACCGGAACCTTCTACCTCCGCTGGTGGCACCCCACGACCTTCGGCGACCCCTTCGCTTTCGCCTTCCCGGCCGGCTGCTTCCCCGAGCCCCTCTGCATCCGCCGGCCCGCCAGCATCCGCCGGCACTTCACCGTCTCCCTCACCAACCCCTTCGAGAGAGACGACTACCACTACACCGGAACCTTCTACCTCCGCTGGTGGCACCCCACGACCTTCGGCGACCCCTTCCCTTTCGCCTTCCCGGCCGGCTGCTTCCCCGAGCCCCTCTGCATCCGCCGGCCCGCCAGCATCCGCCGGCCCTTCACCGTCTCCCTCACCAACCTCCGAGATGACGATCGTGGACTGTCCCTCGGTCCCGGTGAGCGTGGTAGCCACCGCGGGGGTCAACCGGGTGGACCTGGCCTGGTCGGACGGGTCAACTGCCTCGGAGGCGCCTGCTGCGCCCACGTCCTTCAGCCCCCGCCCGACTGCAACCCCTTCGAGTTCGCTATCACTCTCTCCGTCACCGAGTACATCCGCTTTGCCGTCACCATCAGTGGGTGAACGTGAGTCCACAAGTCTGAGGGGCAGCGCCTCACCGTCTCCTGCCGTTGTATTTTCGTCGGCCCCCGGCGCACCGGCGTCTCCCATCCCGACAGCAGGCGCGCGTGAATCGGACCGCACCGTGACTCCGCGTTCCCTGGCTCCTGCGGGCTCTGAGGTGGTTGCTTTCGAAGTGATCAGTGCTGATGAGCAGTTGGAGGCGACTCCTGTTGCATCTCCGACTGCGTCAGCACCGCCGGTACCTCTCCCGTCACCCGCGTCCTCCTCGACCGCGTCACCGACGTCCTCGGCGTCACCTTCTGCTTCGGTATCACCGTCACCGTCACTGTCGCCGTCGCCGTCGCCATCGGTGTCACCGTCACTTTCGGCATCACCGTCGGTGTCCGCGTCGGTGAGCCCGTCGGTGAAACCAGCTCCCTCCCCGAGCCCCGTGTCGAAGGGGGGTGCAGTGCGGGCCGAGAAGTACCTCACCCTGGTAATTGGTGGCGGTATGGAGCGGGTTGTGGAGTCCCAGACTCCTGAGGTGTCGGTATTGGGTCTACGTAACGGGGTGCGCTACTCGTTCGAGGTGTTCGCGGTCACGGGGAATGGCCGGTCGGAGGGTTCGGAGATCGTGTGGGCGACTCCGACGACGGGTGTGGAAGGCGTTGTCGCGGGCCTGATCGTGGAGTTCACCACCGACGTGGAAGAGGGGCAAGCGTTGGTGCCGGGGGAGGAGCGCCTGGAGAACGCCACGGACCTGCCGGCTGTGGATCTCACGGTAGGGGCGAAGGTCAGTGACGATGCAGTCCTGGTTGAGCTGAGCGAGCCCGTGGCGCTGGCGGAGGCGGAGCAGATCGCGGCGGATCTCCAGGCCGACCCCGCCGTCGCGTGGGCGGAGCCGGATCAGTTCCTGTTCACCGCCGCCGACCCGGCGCCCGACACCGCCACCTCGTCTGCCGCTCCAGTGCCCTCGCAGGAATGGAACCTCTCCGGAACCTATGGCGTGGACGCAGTCCAGCTCGAGGACCGGGAGAGCGCGGGGCAGGGAGTGAGCGTCGCGGTCATCGACACGGGCATCACGAGCCACCCGGACCTGCAGTCGCGCGTGGTGAGCGGCTACGACTTCGTCTCAAGCCCTGAGCAACTCATGGCCTCCCGGCAGGCCAATGCCCCACCGGTCCCGTTCGATGCCGACTCCGAGAACCCCGAAACGTTTGGTGCGATCGGCCGGGACGCGAACCCCGCTGATCCGGGTGACTGGAGCCAGACCGTTCCGGTCCGCAACTCCAGTTGGCACGGCACGAAGATGGCCGGCCTCATCCACGACGTCGCGCCGGGCGCGAGCATCCAGCCGATCCGCGCCCTGTCGTGGCGCGGCGGCCTGCTCTCCGACATCGCCGCCTCCATCACCTGGGCCTCGGGTGGCACGGTCGACGGTGTCCCGGCCAATGCGCATCCGTCGAAGGTCGTGAACATGTCGTTCGCGGTCGAGGCGACCTGCCCGGTTGCCCTGCAGGACGCCATCACCGGCGCCCGCGAGCGCGGCAGCATCCTCATCGCCGCGGCCGGCAACGCCAACGACGATGCCGCGAAGTACGCGCCCGGCAACTGCAACGGCGTCATCACCGTCGGATCCACCACCAGCAGCGGTGTCCGCGCCGACTACTCCAACTACGGCCCCGTCGTCGACATCGCCGCCCCCGGCGGCGACACCAGCGCCCCCGTTCAGGCCGCATCGAACACTGGCTTCACAAGCCCGGATCAGCCCACCCGTGCAGGCGACTTCGGCACCTCCGTCAGTGCCGCACATGTGTCTGCGGGCGCAGCGCTGCTCGCGGCACGCAACACCACCATCACCCCTGACGATGCATTCACCGCCCTCACCGGACGCGACAGCGTCAAAGCATTCGCCAACCCCACCTGCGATACGAACCCTGACTACTCCTGCGGCGCCGGCATCCTGACCCTCGCCCAGATCGCCACCATCTCCAGCGGCGACCAGGACTACGCGATGCTGTTCACGCGATCGGCAGAGACCGCGGCGAGCGCATCGAACTCCTCAATGCTCAGCACCCTCTCCGGTGACTTCACCTTCGAAGCATGGGCGAAGCCGACGAACTGTTCGTCAGGCGAGCACACTGTTGTCTCCAAGGAATTGACGATCGTCTTCTCCTGTCGCAACGGTACCTGGCAGTACGCACTCGGAAACGGGTCGAGTTGGCACGGCCTCACCGGGTATGACCCCTGGTACGACACGGGCATTGCCCAACTGCCTGGTCAATGGCAACACGTAGCCGTGACCCGGACGGGGACTGGAGGTGCCATCAAGTTCTACTTCAATGGTGCCTTGGCCAATACCCGAGCCGCTGCATCCCTCGCGCTAGGGAACTCGACGTCCTACGATCTCTTTGTCGGGGGAAGAACTGGGCCGTCGCAAAACTTCGACGGTGCTATCGACGAGGTCCGCATCTACAGCGTCGACCGCAGTGCCTCCATCGCGACGGACATGCACACGTACGGCCCGACGAGCACAACAGGGCTCATCGCCTACTACGACTTCAACGAGGGTCCCGCCGGCACCACCGGCACCGGAACCGTCTACAACCGGTCGGTGAGTACCGATGCTCTTCCGGCCTCAAACCTGCGCACCGTCAGTGGCCCCACGTACACCGACATCAAGCAGACCACGAGCAACGGCAGCAACACCGTCGTCACGTTCCCCCGCTCCTACCTGACCGCGGCTGGCGGTTGGCGGGTGCCGACTGGTGTGGCGAGTGCCAACGCCCTGATCGTCGCCGGCGGCGGCGGCGGCGGCAATGACACGGGCGCGGGCGGTGGTGGTGGCGCGGCCAAGCCCTATTCAGCGAATGCGCCAATCGTGGCTGGTGCCACTGTGGTCGTCACAGTTGGTCAAGGAGGAATCGGAGCCTCCACCGTTAATTCAACAGGTGCGAATGGCCAGCCGTCGCAGTTGAATGCCGTCGTCGTTGGCGGCGGAGGTGGTGGGGCGAGCTACAACTCGAGTGGCACCACGCGAGGAGCCGACGCGCCATTGGGCTCTCCCGCATACGCGCTTCGCGGTTCAGGTGGTGGTGGCGCCAACAACAGCGCTGGAGGAAGTGGCGCCTTCGCAGGTGGAAACGGATTCACGGACACTGGTGCCGGCGGCGGAGGCGCGTCAGCCGCCGGAAGTAACGCCGAGAGCCGGGCGTCAGGAAACGGCGGGAACGGTGGCGCGGGTCTGAGCAACGCCATCACCGGCGCATCCCTGACTTACGGTTCGGGTGGCGGAGGTGGTTCGTGGAATACAGCGGGAACGGGCGGCTCGGGTGCTGGAAACGGGGGTCACAACACGCCGGCGACAAGCGGCTCAGCGAATCGCGGTGGCGGCGGTGGTGGAGGCAGCAGCCAAGGTAGTTCGAAGGTCGGTGGGAGCGGCGGTTCAGGCGTCGTCATCGTCAGTTACAACACCGCCGCGGCGGCAACTTGTATTCCTGAGGAATCGCAGTACACCGCCGGTGGCACCGCATACAAGGTAGTGGCTTTCAAGAACACCGGTTCTTGCACCTGGACCGTGCCAAGTGGTGTGACGACAGTTGACGCTGTTCTGGTGGCGGGCGGCGGCGGTGGTGGCGGTTCCATTGGTGGCGGTGGTGGTGCTGGTGAATTCGTCTCGCGCTCTGCTGTAGCAGTGACCGCGGGCTCGGCCCAGACGATCGTTGTAGGCGCTGGAGGAAGTCCGGGTCAGGCCAATGGTTCTGGCGGGAACGGTGGAAACTCATCTGCGCTCTCGACAACGGTGAAGGGTGGTGGCGGTGGGGCCACGCTGCAGTATGCGGCTGCTGTTGGCGGGTCCGGTGGTGGTGGCCTCAGTTGCGGATACTCCGCAAGTTTGGCGACTGGAGCGGGAACCTCGACCCTGGCAAGTGGCTCCGTCAACAACGGTGGCTCCGGATCCACGGTGGGATCGCAGAACTGTGTTGCGGGCGGCGGCGGCGGGGCCGGCGGATCTGGAGGCAATTCCTCGGGTCAATCCGGTGGAGCGGGCGGCGCGGGTGTGTCGAACTCCATTACTGGCGCAGCTGTCCTCTACTCAGGTGGAGGTGGTGGTGGCATTAACGGTGATAACGCCGCGCTCTCATCCGGCACGGCCGGTGCGGGTGGGAGCGGTATCGGCGGTGCGGGCGGTGGAAAGTACCCATCAACAAATCTCAATGGAAATGCAGCGGTGGCTAACACCGGCTCCGGTGGCGGCGGTGCTTCAAATGCCGCATATGGCGGTGCTGGTGGTTCCGGAATTGTAATTTTGCGCTACGCAATCACTCCGTCAACAACGTGCTCTGGTAGCGCAACAACAAGTGCTGATGGCTACGTGATTGTTGCATTTAAGACAGCGCAAACCTGCACATGGACGCCACCTCAGGGTGTAGCGAGCGTTGACTATCTCGTTGTTGCTGGTGGGGGTGGCGGCGGCGTGGGCCGAGGCGGCGGTGGTGGTGCTGGTGGAATGCAGACCGGCTCACTTGCGGTTACCGCGGGGAACGCCACCACTGTCACGGTCGGCGCGGGAGGCGCAGGTGGTGCAAACGACTCGAGAGGGACGAGCGGCGGCAGCAGTGTTCTCGGGTCTATCACGTCAACAGGTGGTGGCGGTGGTGGGGGCTGGGGCGGCGTCCAGACGGGTGCGAGCGGTGGCTCAGGTGGCGGTGGCGCGGGTTCGACCAATGCGTCCTATTCCGGCGGTGCAGGCATGGCTGGCCAGGGCAATAACGGTGGATCGAGCGCTGCCACCTCAGGGAGTTGCGCGATAGCGAATCAAAGCTGCTCGGGTGGCGGTGGCGGTGGCGCAGGGGCAGCCGGTGCGCAGGGCTCAACAACGGTTGGTGGCTCGGGCGGTGACGGCAATTCGGTGGCTTGGATTTCCAGCTCTGTGGCATCAAGCCTGGGAGTCGGCGAGACATCGGCGGGAACCGTCTACTTCGCTGGGGGCGGTGGCGGCGGGGCCCTCGGAGGTCAGACAGGCGGTTCTGGAGGACTAGGCGGCGGTGGCGATGGTCGCGCGACATCGGGGGCGACGCCGTTAGCAGCCATAGCGAACACCGGCGGCGGTGGTGGTGGCAACGAGGGTTTTGCGGGCCCCGGCGGTGCGGGCGGTTCGGGTGTGGTGATTCTTCGCTACCAGTCGCCCACCTGCGCACCGCTGGAGTATTCATACACCTCGGGAGTCACCCCCTACACGGTTTTCGAGTTCCAAGGTGCCGGCAGCTGTGCATGGTCGGTACCTGCGGGCGTTAACTCAGTAGACGTTCTCGCTGTCGGTGGCGGCGGTGGCGGTGGCTCGCGCATAGGCGGTGGTGGTGGCGGCGGAGGCGTGACATCGTCTTCGAATCTGGGCGTGACATCCGGTGGATCGGTGAGCGTCACAGTGGGAGCGGGCGGCGCAGGCGGCACCTCGACGTCGGGTGGCTCGACATCGTCCGGTGGCACCGGCGGATCCTCGTCCTTCGGCAGCATCACCGCGCTCGGCGGCGGTGGTGGCGGTTCTGACGGCACCACATACGTCGCCACGTCCGGAGCCACCGGCGGTGGCGTCGGCTATCCCGGGGGGTGCCCCGGCACGGTTGCGCCCGGAACGGTCGGCTCCGGCGCTGCGGGCGGCAACTGCGTCATCG